>Ga0206126_10000706_pt1 | contig 44064 bp, 24 predicted proteins | sample Helgoland_Spring_5_FD_148621 | JGI IMG/M metagenome (GOLD analysis project Ga0206126, IMG submission 148621) | Pelagic subsurface seawater microbial communities from Kabeltonne, Helgoland, North Sea - Helgoland_Spring_Bloom_20160412_1 | ecosystem: Environmental > Aquatic > Marine > Epipelagic ...
AGCAGTTACTGTTAAAGTAAATTTGGTTATGGTTGGAGTTGGCGTAGGTGTTGGAGCATCCGGAATAGGACTATCCTTGGAACACGATAAAAGAATAAAAAAAATAAATAGGGTTAATCTTTTCATTAATAACAGGAGTTTACTCAAATATATTGAATATATAATAAATATAGAACAGTTCCGCTGCAAGTTAAAGTGAAATTAGCTGCATTGTATTACCACTATATTTTGGAGTAGTATTTCTGTCATCATTTACTGGATTATTACTTCAGTTTAGGGATGTTGATACTTTTAAATAGTATTTATATAATAAGTAGAATATTTCTCATAGTGTTGATTTTTTGATAGGTAAGGGATAGGTTTTACGTCGTTATAACTTTACTTACAAAACGACCTGATTTTCCACGTCTTAGTTCTAATCGTTGTGCTTTATTAAATTCTTCACGTGTGTATGTCTTACCATTTACACAAAGTGTTAAAACACCTTCAGGAAATTTTAATATTAGTAAACGTTTGTTCATTTTTTAAATCTGAAAAACAATATTAATTCTTTTTAAAATAAAAAGCAACAATCAAATAAACACATAGAGTAATCCAGATTTATTTTGCCCAAAAGAAACCATAGGAACTAACAGTAAAAGAAGAAGTAGCTTTTTCATAATATCTAATTTAAAAATACAATGTACGAAACCATGTATGAAGCTTGTTTAATAAGCTGATATTAAATTGCATATTAAAACTGATATTCATAGTTTAGTATATAACTTAAAATGATATTCTTAATGAAGAAACTTAAAAAACTAATAGGTCTTAAAAAAACTGATTTTGACTTATACATGAAAGAGCATGAAGATATATTAAAAAAACAAATTCGTGTTAGGCCAGCCAGATTAATCCCAATGTTAAAAATTGGAGACGAAATGGCTTTGACTTCGATTTTCCTTTCATCACTTAAGTTAGTTAAAGAGTTTCGTTATAATCTTTTCAAAGAAATTAAATTTCCTAAAGGAGGCAAATCTTTTTATTATACAGAATTGGAATTTCCAGATTCAAAATTTAAAAATAAGATAGACGGTTTAATTATAAATGTTAGCGGCGGGATTATTAAAGATGCTGTTTTTTTTGAAATGAAAAGTGGAATAAAAGTTTTAGAGAAAGACCAGATAGAAGATTATATTAATATTGCAAAAGAGTTTGGAGTTAAAAAACTTGTAACAATTTCAAATCAATTTGTTTCTGATCCAAAAAAATCGCCAATAGAAAAAATTAAAAAGCCTAATAATTTTGAACTTTATCATTTTTCATGGACTTACATTCAAACTCTTGCTCAAATACTTTTATTTGACAACGATGAGAATATTGAAGACGAAGATCAAGTTAACATAATGCAAGAAGTCGTAAGTTATTTTGAACACCCAAAATCAGGATTGTCAGGGTATTCAAAAATGCATGAGGACTGGAAAAAAGTTTGTGAAAAAATTCAAAAAAACCAAAAAATAACTAAAAGTGATCAAGAAATTAAAAACGCTGTAATAAGTTGGCATCAAGAGGAAAAAGATTTAGCTCTACTTATGAGCAGAAATTTAGGTGCTGCTATTAAATCTTCTGTTAGAAAGAGTGGGAGTTTAGAAGATGATATTAAAAAATTAATTGATAATCAAATTCTTAATGGATATTTAATCATCAAAGATGCTTTTTCTAAAATTGAAATTGATTTAGACTTTAATAAAAAAGCTGTAACTCTCTCTGCTGTTTTAATTCCACCTACAGATAAAAAAAATACAGGAAAGGTCAGTTATTTGTTAAAACAACTTGATAAGTGCAAACGGAATGAAGGTGTTCTTTATGACGAGGTTTCAAACGAAATTTATATAAAACCATATTTTAAGGGTACAAGATCCCAGCATAACTTTAGTTTAATGGAAATTAGGAACGTAGATTTTAAAAATCACAACGATATTCAAAAGTTTGAAATTTTAATGATTAAGAACTTTAAGAATAATTTCTCATCAACTAAAGGATTTGTAAAAGAATTAGAAGAATCTACTTTAAAATATTATGAATCAATAATTCAGCATTTATCTAATTGGAAAAAACCTCCTCCGAAAGTTGATAATTTTAACAATATCCACTCTTAGTTAGTTATAGTTTATATCAGATTAATAATTAAACAATAACCGGTTTTTTAGCTAAAACTAATTCCAAGCTTTAAATATTTCTAATTTTATTTACTAATCAAAAACATTAAAAGCGGATTCCATAATAGAGTCTTTATTTACTTTTTTATATTTCTTTAAAGTCTTAGGGTCTCTAATACCAGTTATTGACATAATTATATGGTCGGGCATCATTTTCTCTGCAGCTATAGTTATAAAAGTTCTTCGGGCCGTGTGAGATGCTACCATTTGCCAACGTTGCTTTATTTCTACAACCTTTTTAGACCCTATGTAACTTGTATTTTTTATTTCTTCTGTAAAGCCCGCTAGCTTGCAGATTTTTTGAATGTTTTGGTTAAATTTTTGACTAGATATTTTACCAAGTTCCCAATTATATTTATCTAACAAAGCTTTAAGCTTTGGGTGTAATGGAATAAAAGAATGGGTTTCCGTTTTTTCAGCTCTTTTTATAATTAAGTCGCCTTGTATATCCGCTTTTTCAAAAACGGAATAGTCCGAAAACCTTTGGCCGGAATAACAACCTATTAAGAATAAGTCCCTATGTCTTTCTAGCCTTGGTTCAAGTTCAAGTCCCGCTAGGGTATCAATATCTTGGGTCGTTAAAGAAATATCGTCGGTATCAAAAGGGCTTAGTTTAATGTTTTTAAAGTCATTAGGTACTTCAACCCCTTTTTTAATACACCAGTTTAAAAACGTTTTAAAGTAGCCAAAATTTCTGTATAGTGTATTGTCATTTAACCCGTATTTATCCCTTAAAAAGACGATAAACCCGACGTAAACATTATCCTTTAAGTTTTTTAAATAAACCTTTTTACCGTTTTCAAATTCTTTAAACTTATTAAATACCCTTTCATAATGTTTTATAGATTTATGCTCTACAGAACCAAGGCCCTTTAATTCTTCATGATACAGCCTAAAGTAATTGTCTACCGTTTCAACTTCTTTTATAACTTCCACTTCGTTAACCTTAAAATAAGAATCTAAAGATTTTTTTAATTTATCTGCAGTTAAAGCCCCCCCGTATAAATCTTTAATTCTTTGTAACGCCGTTTCATATTCATTTAAAATAACATTTACTTCTCGGTTTCTTTTACCGACATCCCCTTTTAATGATTTACATCTATTAAGTTTATTACTCCAATATCTAGGTTCTATAGTACGCCCAGTATTATATTTAAAACGTGATTTTTCGCCTTTAATATAGACTTCAAGTCTAATTACCGTTTTTTTTGCTGAATAAGATTTTAACCTAAAAGCCATAATGGGGGTCGTAAGGGGGGTCGAAATTATTGTACAAACATAGTCATAATTGCATATAACTGTAAATTAAATTAAAATAAGCTTTTAAATAGCCTTATAAATACAAGTATGTACAATTATTAACATAAGGTTCGTAAGCCTCTTTCTCCGCAACAATAATCCCTAGAATATTTTAAATCAATACTTTAGGGATTTTTTATTTTTTTATTGTACGGTATTTGTACGGTAACAATATTTTAAACCCTAAAAACTTTTCTTCCTGTCTTAATGCTTGGAGGTAGGGTGGGTTTTGTATAATGGTTTTTTCCTCGAGAAAATAGATTGTGTATATAGATATAACACAACCTCACCTTACATTCGACAGTATTTAAAACTTTTTATAAAAAATAACTTTTACTTAATCTAAAAAGTAGGGTATTTGATTTCTCAATCGGTTAATTTGTATAACCTAAAAATAACTAAAATGAAAATCATTTTAAAATTATGCATCCTGATATTGATGTTGTCATGTAGTAAAGATGAGGGGTCACCTCAAGAGGAATCAACAGGGTATAACATGCTATTGATTGGGAATAGTTTTTTCAAACCTTATGCAGATCATCTCAACAATCTCGCTTCTGAAGCTAACCTTAATGAACACAGTAGTACAGTTGTTAAAAGAGGAGGAGAACTTGGAAGACCAATTAATTTATGGAACGACTCAAATACTGAGGAACACCAACTCATTAAATCCACATTGGATCAAGGCAACATTGAAGTTTTTGGAATGACGTCTGGTTATGATATTGATTCTGAAAATCCTACTGAAGGTCATAGTGCATGGATACAATATGCATTACAGAATAATCCAAATATTATAATTTTCATTGCTATTGGTTCATTTGACTTTCCAAATGGAGATTCAAATAGTACACGACCAGATTGGGATACGTTCGCATCAGACAATGGTTTCAATTCTATTCAGGAATTTTATGATTATTACATAAACGAGGTTATACATAAAGAAATAGTGGATGAACTTCGATTAGAATTTCCTTCAACAAAAATATTTACCATTCCTACAGGATGGGCTACTAAAAATTTAGCACAGATGAATCTTGATAATGAATTGTTAGATGATATAAGTATGGTTGGTCCAAAATCAACTTCAGTATTTACAGATGAAAAAGGTCATCAAGGACAAATTGTTATTGAAACAGGAACAATGATATGGTTAAATAGTATTTACGATGTGGATTTATCCTCATTCAACTACGATACAGGATTTACCACAGACCTTCATGCTATAGCACAAGATATAATAAATGATCATGACCCAAATTATAAGCAGTAAAGACATTAAAAGACTTTGTGTTTAAAACCTAAAAACTTTTCTTCCTGTCTTAATGCTTGGAGGTGGGGTGGGTTTTGTAGAATGGTTTTTTCCTCGAGAAAATAGATTGTGTATATAGATATAACCCAAATCCAAAAAGCGTCAAAAACAGCTAAAAATGATCAAAAATAGCCAAAAATGAGTCAAAAACGATCAAAAATGGCTAAAAAGAGACAAAAATGGTGTTTTTTGATTTTAGTGGTTGATGCAATTTTCTTCACCTAGTTTAAAGCGATTTAACTGTTTTTAAGGGGCTTAGACATCTAAAACACAAGCGTTACTATTGAAAGGAATAATACCTTAGAAGGCATTTATGGGTGTTATACATTCCTTATCTTTGTATTGTATCAAGAACGCTTTGCGTACCAACCGATCTTCTCGAGACACGGTGGTTTAGAATACGAGACGCTCGTCTAAATTAATCGAGAAATCATATTCTTTTCTTGTTCATAATTGATGTCTAACTAAAAGCTATTATTATGGCAGTCTTTTCTGGAGAAGTAACAATCAAAGTGAAGTTCAAGAATCTTAAAGTCCCTGTTGGGTATGGAATGACCTCAGCAATTATCAAACATAAGTGTGTAGAGCAAGCCTATGCTATATCTCCATGGTCAAAAATGAGAGACTCTAAAGATGAAAGGTTTGATGTTATAATTGAAAGAGAAGAGGTATCTGATTACAAGTAATTGAGGATGGTGGTCTAAATTGATTTAACCTTAATTTACTAGCGGCTTTACGTTTTCTGCAATAATCTGCATTGTCTCTTTAAGTTGCTGATGAGTCAAATTGGCATTATCCAATTGGAATGTAAGTCTATCAATTCCTCCAAGCGCATTACTATATCCAATTATTTTCTCGGCTACCTCCTCTGCATCTCCAACCATCAGTGCACCAGTTTTAGTGTTTTGAGCTGTAAAACGTTCAAATGTGACAGGAGGCCATCCTCTCTCTTTTCCAATTCTTGTAAAATTATATGCATATCCTGGATAGTATTCTTTAATTGCTTTTTCTTTAGTTTCAGCTATGTATCCTAGTGAGTGTATACCAACTTTTAATTCCTCTTGTTTATACCCAGCCTTATCTCCTGCCTCCCTATACAAATCAATTAATGGCCTAAATCTATGAGTCTCTCCACCAATAATAGCTATCATCAGTGGAAGCCCAAGACTTCCTGCTCTTACAAATGAAGCAGGTGTTCCACCTACACCAAGCCAAATAGGAATCTTGTCCTGAAAAGGTCTTGGTGTTATTTTCTGATTACTTAGAGGTGGACGAAAATCACCTGACCAGCTTACTTCTTCGTTTTGCCGAATTTGTAGAAGTAATTCCAGTTTTTCCTTAAATAATGCATCATAATCCTCAAACTTAAAACCAAACAAAGGGAATGATTCTGAAAAGGAGCCTCTGCCCACAACCATTTCTGCTCTTCCTGAACTTATTAAATCTAAGGTGGAGTAGTTCTGAAATACTCGAACAGGGTCAGCGGCACTTAGAACAGCTACAGCACTACCTAATCTAATTCTTTTGGTTTTGGCAGCAGAAGCAGCAAGAATCATATGGGGAGCAGAGTCAAGGAACTCCTCTCGGTGATGTTCCCCTATTCCAAAAAAATCAAGACCAACATTATCTGCAAATACTATCCTTTCAATCAATTGTTCAACAGCATTAACTCTCTCTACTGCAGATGGTGGACCTTTCTCAATGTCAACTGCTGCAAAACTATCTACTCCTATTTCCATTCAAATAAATATAACTCAATCTTTTATTTTTTGTAACCTAATCCAGTCGCCAATAGTTCCATTTTCATCCCTAATTCTGTCTTTGAGTTCTTTATATGGGAAAGAATCAGAAAGTGAAATATTACAACTTCTACAACTAAGGTATAAGTTATCTGGATGATGAACTTTGTCGGAGAAATGAGGGAATTCTTTAGCATAGCTTTGAGGCATTATATGGCCAAAATTAATCTCTGTGTTGTCTAGCCTTGAGAATTTTACACCTCCACATTTAAATCCATCAGGACATTTTAAATCTGTTGATCTAGCCCGTCTTTTAATTAGGTCTCCTTTTTTACCTGTAGTTATTCTCTTGTAACTCCATTCTTTTTCAATATCCTCGTTCAATGCTGGTCTTAAAACTAATTGTTGAATATTCCCTCTAACGTCAAATCTTCACTGGGTAGAACGGTATTAATGTCCGCTTGATAGCTAGACAGTTTGCTGTAAAAAGAATCTACTGATATGGAAAATACTTCTAAGAATACATCTTTCCAATTGGCTGCCCCTGGATTTTGTTGCTGAAAATCTTTAAGTATCATTCTGATGGCATCTGCCTCGGTATTTTCTAGTTTTACCAATTCTTTGACCAGGGCCAAAGTCATAAATACAGAGGAGGAATAGTTACTGTCACCACCACTGTCATAGCCCTCATAGATTGATGGATTGGACAACGTCTCTTGGTCTACTCTATCTTGGTCATAAATAAAGTAATTATAGTCATAATGTTCCCTTACATATAGGGATTCAAAAACTGCGGCGGTTCCTTCATTTAACCATTTAACTCGAAAATCTCCACTGTTGAAATTGGCAGAAATGCTCATTTGATAGGCATGGAAAAATTCGTGAGCAATCACAGAATACCGATGCATGGAATTGTATTCAAATTCGTCATTGGGTATTTCGAGTACCATATATCTTTTTTGGTCGTTACCACAGATACATGCTCCACTGGCATCACCTATTTCACTACGGTAGGGTTTGTCAGTATTGCTGTTCCAAGCATAGATGTCAAGATCATTATAGTTGTTGGTGTAAACCGGAATTCTTTTGTCTAATGTGTCCAAGATAATATTGTATTGATCGACCCATTCCGTAGGCAAGCTGCTGTGAACATTTGAATTGAATACGACTTTAACCTCAGAGGAGTTATCATTGGGAGAGGAACTATCGTCGCTGGATGAATTATCCTCTGAAGAAGAGTTTTCGTCAGAGGTGGAGCTATTGTTCTCTGTGGAAGAAACATCTGAATTTGAATCACTGGATTCCTTACTACAAGAAATCAGCAGCAGCACAAAAAGTAAATAAATAATACGATTCATAATTTATGATTTATGGATAGTTAGTGATATAAAATTAAAAAAAACTGGCTATTCACAAATCAAACTTTAAAAATAAAGAGCTAAATCAGTGTTTGTTACTGGCCTCAAGGTGAATCTTAGGAAACTTCTTCTTGAATTTCTTCATTAGTGTTTAAAGTTCTGGATGTTCTATTAGTTATTGAGAATACATTATGCAACCTCTTTTTCGTAAAAGGTTTCCATAAAGTCATCAATCTCACTGGTCAGATCTGATAGAGCTTTTTCTCTTTGTAAAATTGATGGAGGGTTAATGAAAGTTTTACTCATTTTATCCCTAAGCAGTGGTCCGTTTCCATAGAAATGGATCTCAGAAATTAGCTTTTCTAGCTTATCTAAATGCAGACCATTTCTTTTGGAAATTTCATCGAGTTTTATTTGTATTTGCTACAGATGAATTCCCTCCTGCTTTATTAAACCCTTTTTTAACAGCGTTTACTCTTTTAGATTTAGAAGGATGCGTAGAGTAAGTATCGTCTTTATCAGTAAAAATCTTAGTAAATGATAAAGCACTATTTAAACTAGCACCTAATTTTGCCATCATACTAAATCAAACTAACTACATTTGAGTCAGAATCAATAATAGTTGCAGAAAGTCTTTTTAATTCATCTAAAGTAAAACCTATTTCTTAATTAATTTAGAACAAACAGTATGAGATTTACAATTGTCTTTTTCTTTTTTTTAAATACTTTTTCTCAAGATCCGAAAATAATAAGCACAGCACTTTCGGCTGATAGTACCAGCATTATTATCACTTTTTCAGAGCCTGTTTATAACTCAACTGGAGGTTCAGGGAATTTGGAAACCTCAGATTTCACCTTATCACTTTGTGGGGGAAATGCAACACTTTTAAGTAGCACACCTACTAGTATTGCTGTTGTCGGAAATGTTTATACTTTAGGATTGCCACTAACTGGAATCACTAATGGATTTGAGAAAGTTACAGTTTGGCCCTCTTCTTCTTCTGCAATATATGATGCTTCTGATAATAGTGCATTACCCTCAGATTATGTTACTAGTGGACTTTTATTAGATTTAAATTCTAAAGATTGTAATTCTTTTTCATGGACCTCGACAGGAAATACATTATCTACAACTTGGAATGATTTAAGCGGAAATAACAATAACTTTACAACTGCTGGATCTCCTGCATATGATATAAATAATGGGTTAGTTTTTGCGAACGGTCAAATTACAGATTACTTTATAAAATCATCATTTCCTCACCCAACTAGCACTTATAGTGACGAATTTTTAATTAAGACTTCCAGAGAAACAAATAGTTTTTGGAAATCATATAGTGTGCTTGGGACGGATAATGAGTCTTTAATAGGGTATTATTTGAATTCTAATGATTTTCATATTTTCCGATTTCCTTTAGCATATTATACTGGTGTTGGTTTTGCAGATGGAAACTGGCATCATCTAGTAATAACCTCAGACAGAGTCTCTGGAGCAGAAATAATATATCTTGATGGAGGTTTAGCTTATCAATCGACTAGAGGTGCTGGAGCCTTACTTGAAACCAGTGGAACCTATGTTATAGGACAAGATCAAGATAATCTAGGTGGTGGCTTTGATGCTAATCAGGCTTTTGAAGGGTTCATCCCTGTAGTAAGAATGTATGATAAAGTGTTAAGTCCATTAGAGGTAACCCAAAACTATAATCATATTTCTCAATACATTGAAAACAATAATAGAGTTATTCTAAATGCCGGTGTTTCTTTAGATTCTGATGGAGATGGGTTGAGTAATGATAATGAAATTACCATTGGAACGAATCCTTATGTATTTGAAGATAATGATGGCGATGGTATAGCCGATCATTTTGATCCAGATGATGATAATGATGGGATTTTAGATAGTATTGAATGTGGTTTTGTTAATGGAGGTTTAGTAAATGGAGGTTTTGAGATTGGAACAAATGGGTGTGATAGTATTGTAAATCAATCTTCAATTGATGGTTGGTTTACCACTGCGACAGATTCCAGTATGGAGATTTGGTGTGATGGACGAGTTTTAAGCTCTATAACCTACAACGCTAGAGAGGGGAATAGATTTGCAGAAATAAATGCTAATGAAACAGCAGCTCTTTATCAAGCGATTAACACGATTCCTGGAGGTTATATGATTTGGTCAGCAAGTCATCTCTCAAGAGGTAATACTACTGTTCAAACGATCAATATTCGTGCAGGAATTTCTACCTCTACTTCTTCAATTATTGATACGCGAACAGCTACAATTACCTGGCAAGATTATACTGGAATTTATCTGGTTCCAGCTGGACAAGCGTCTACTGTTTTTTTGTTTGAAGCTACTTCTGGTGGTGGTTATGGAAACTTATTGGATCGAATTTCTTTTGACCGCCCTGCCAGTGCTTGTACACTAGACACTGACGGGGATGGAATTCGTAATAGCTTTGATTTGGATAGCGATGGTGATGGAATTTTAGATGCAATTGAAGGAGGTATTGTTGATACTGATGGAGACGGGACACTCAATTTTCTTGATATAGATTCTGACGGTGATGGTTTGTTGGATAACGCAGAGTTGAATATCAATGATGAAGATGGAGATGGAATAGTTGATTATCTCGACCCACAAGCTCCAGGTTACACCGTTAGTCCAACCTCGGTTATTGTCAACGAGTCGGGTACAGTTACGAAGAGTATTTCAGTTAAATTAGATCGTGCACCTACTTCCAATGTCATTATTTCGATTGCAGTAGTCGATGCGACCGAAGTTAGTATTTCATTAACAACCCTTACTTTTACTAGTCTGAATTGGAATACAGAACAAATATTAGTTGTTACAGGAGTTGATGATTCTGATCGAGATTCGGATATAGACAGTAACCTTATATTTTCGATAGTAGATGCATCATCAGATGACACTTTTGATGGTTTAAGTGATCAAATTGTTCAGGTTACAAATCAAGATGATGATCCTGAAGTTTGTATTCCAAGAGACTTTGATGATAGTGATTTTACTTTTATTCTTGATGCTATTCATACTAGTGGATCAGATACTTTTTCCTTAACTCCTGATTTAGGGACTAAAAGGGGGATGGTTTGGTTTCAGAATAAACTTGATTTACGAGTTTCATTTTCTTTAGATGTTGATTTGTTTTTAGGAAATAATGATAATGGTGCGGATGGTATAGCTTTTGTAATCCAAAATATAAGCACATCCCAGGGATCTACTGGTGGAGGGCTGGGATATCAAGGAATCAACCCTTCTTATGCGATTGAAATGGATACATATCACAATGGATCACCAAGAGACGGTAATTCTCCTAGTGATCATATTGCTTTTGTAAATGACGGTACAGCTAATCTTGCTCCAACTTCAGGAGACTTGATTCAAGTCTCTAACCTTGAAAATGGTGAGTGGCATAATATTGTGATCAATTGGAATCCAGTCACAACTCGATTAGATTATACTTTTACAAGAACAGGAGGGGGTACTTATTCTGACTTTAAAACAATTGACCTTATTGGAGATGTTTTAAACTCTAATATTGGATACTGGGGCTTTACTGCTGCAACTGGAGGAGCAAAGAATTTGCAGCAAGTTCGTTTTGACAATGATTCTATCTGTGTTACTGACGAAATACTCCCTCCCACATCGACAAATGAAGTTTCAGGAGTTTCAACTCAGACCATTTGTGCAACTCCCTCACCAACATTAAATGATCTCAAAAAGACTGCATCTCGTCCAGAAGGTGTTGATCCCGGATCAGATTTTTCTGGAGTCTCGTATAACTTAGTTTGGTTTTCTTCGGCAACAGGAACTTCGACCTTTCTTCCTGCCACAACTATTTTAGTAGATGGATCAACGTATTATGTAGAAGCTGGAAGTTTATCTGATCCAACTGCAGCATCCTATCGGCAGAGTTTAAGTCGTTTAAAAGTAATCGTCGATTTAGTCTATGGTAGTTATACACTTGTACCTCCTTCTTTAAATATAATTGAAGGTACTACTGTTGCTACTTTTTCTTTGGTTTTAAATGATGAACCCTCAAGTTCAGTCATCTATGATTTGGTTTCTTCAGACATAAGTCATCTTATTGTTTCTACTTCATCGATGACCTTTACCACTTTAAACTGGAATGTTTCCCAAGTGGGTACTTTAACTACAGTAGACAATTTAATTGCAGATGGTCTGCAAAGTTCTAATTTCACTGTTCGAATTAATGATCCCCTTTCAGATGATTGTTTCTTTGATCCAACACCTTTGCCAACCTATGCTATTCAAATTGCAGACGATGATGTGCCTGCATACACCCTAAGTTCTGTTTCTGGCACTTTATTGGAAGGAAACCCGCAAACGGCAACCGTTTCTTTGGTTCTTCTTGTTGCTCCCCTAACTGATGTGATCATAGACATTGCTAGTATGGATACCACTGAAGTTACTTTGAGCCAGGCGAGTTTAACTTTTACTGCAATTAATTGGAACGTTCCTCAAAACATAACCCTTAGCCCTGTTGACGAAGTGATTGTCGATGGCTCTCAGACCATATCAATTACAGCTAATATAAATGCAACTTCTAATGTTGCCTTTACTGGTCTAGCGTCACAAACAGTAACAGTTACTAATATTGATAATGATGTTCCTGGTTTTACAGTATCTCCACTCTTGGGAACACTAACCGAAGGAGACTCTCAAACGGCTAGTTTAACAGTAGTTTTAAATAAACAGCCACTATCCAATGTCGTTGTTGATCTTATGATTTCACCAACCGATGAAATAACAACTTCTGTAGGTAGTCTGACTTTTACTTCTTCCAATTGGAATACGCCCCAAGTCATCACCGTTTCTAGTGTCGATGAATTTTTAATTGATGGCACCACTGTATCGACAATTACCTTTTCGATTAATCCAACTTCTGATGGTGCTTTTACGAGCTTACCTAATCAATTTGTATTAGCCACTAACTTTGACAATGATGTTGCTGCCTTTACAGTAAGCTCCCTTGGTGGAGGTGCTCTTCAAGAAGGGTCTTTAGCAACAGTTAGTTTTACTTTGGTTTTAGATGCTGAACCTGATTCTGGATTTGTCATTCTTGATATAGCGAGTTTAGATTTAAGTGAAGTAGTGGTAAACTCACTGACTACTCCCAGAGTTTTTACCCCTGCTAATTGGAATGTACCACAAACAGTAACCTTGAGTTCTGTAGATGATATTATTTTAGATGGAACGGTTATCAGTACAATAAATGTGTCTGTTAATGCGCTCTCTACTGCAGTTCCTTTTAGAACCTTAGCCACACAAAACATTTTGGTTCCTAACTTAGATAATGAAGTACCTGGTTTTCAGCTTTCCCCAGTGGTTGGAACTTTGACAGAGGGAGCTACTCCGACAGCAAGTTTTAATGCGGTACTCTTAGTTCAGCCTTTGACTGATGTTCAAGTGAACCTGGTGTCCAACGATGTTTCGGAAGCCTCTCTCAGTGGAATTACATTCTTGACTTTTACTTCGGCAAATTGGAATGTTTCACAAACGATCACTTTGAATCAAGTAGATGAATTTTTGATTGATGGAAGTCAAACCTCATCAATTACTGCCTCTATAGATCCATCATCAAATGCTGGTTTTATTGGCCTAGCATCGCAAAGTGTAGTAGTAACTACTCTTGATAATGATGTTGCAGGAATAACTATTATTGTTACCGATAATTTATCTTCTGAAAGTGGGGATACTGCACAATTTACTGCTCAGTTGGATGCAATTCCAACGGCTAATGTGACTATTGATTTCGATACTTCGAATGCAAGCGAAGCTCAGCCTTTGGTGACGCAAGTTACTTTTACGCCTGCGAATTGGAATATTCCTCAAATCGTTATGATTTTGGGGATAGATGACTCGCCTCCGATTTCAGACGGGAGTCAACCAGTAAATATTAGAACGTTTAATGTGAATTCTGCGGATTCCGACTTTAATGCTTTAACCGATGCGGATGTGGCAGATGTAGCAATCAGCAACCAAGATAACGATGCTCCTGGAATTGTGTTGAGTCTCTTGTATAACAACTTCTTTGCTTCTGAGAATGGAATGAGTGTTATCGTTCAATTTGAATTGTTGTCTTTTCCTTTGGGAGGAGAAGATGTGGTTGTTCCTTTATCATTAAGTGGCGATGTAGACGAGGTTTCACTAAGTGCAACCAGTATTACAATCAAAGCTGTAAATTGGGATAACCCTTCTGCGAATCAAATTACATTAACTGGTATAGATGATTTTCTTATTGATGGAACCCGTGCCATCACCTTAATTACAGGAGATCCATCTAGCGCAGAAGCCCCCCACAATAATCTAGATGCAGATGATGTTGCAGATGTAATGATCTATAATTTAGATAATGATTCCCCAGGATTATTAATTACTTTACCTGGGATAGTTTCGGAAAATGCTAGTAGCACAAACTTTACGGTTGTTTTAGCGTCTGATGTTTCAACACCAACAACTATTAAACTTATTGTAAATGACTCTTCGGAATTATCAGTTGATGTTACAGAATTAATTTTCACATCGGCTAATTGGAATATTCCACAGCAAGTAACTGTTTTTGGAGTAGACGACCCTATAATTGACGGGGATATAGGATCTGATATTTATCTTAGAATAGATCCTGTAAAGAGTGATCCTATTTACACCAGTCTAACAGATTATGTTGTTACAGTTTTGAACCTTGATAATGATAGCGATCAGGATGGAGATGGTGTTTTTGATGCAGTTGATAATTGTATTGATACGCCCAACCTAAACCAAGAAGATCTTGATTTAGACGGAATAGGAGATGTATGTGATGTTGATGTTGATGGAGATGGAGTTTTGAATTCTGAAGAAATAGTAGACAGTACAGATCAAAATGATGCTTGCTCTTTCATGTTTCAAAGCATAACCCTACCAGTTTTAGGAACAGGAGATTGTGATGCTGACGGTTTAATTAACCGCATTGATGTTGATGATGACAATGACGGGATTTTAGATGTAGACGAACTTTTTGAAGACCTTGATTTGGATGGGATTCCAAATACCTTTGATCTTGATAGTGATGGTGATGGATGTTTCGACACCCTTGAAGCTTCTTTTACAGATGCAGATGACAATGGGCTTTTGGGATTGGGTATCCTTGACATTAATTTAGTGGGACAGGTTATGAATCAGGGAGGATATACACCTGCATCGGACAACAATGCCAATGGTATTCCAGAATATAAAGAAGTTAATGAAGTAATCCGTTTTGAAACAGAACTTCAATTAATTACATTCTTTGATGGAAATAGAATGTCTCTTTCGGTTGAGCTACCCCTTGGATCCGAAGTTTCTTATCAATGGCAAATCAATACGGGTACAGAGGAACTTCCTCAGTGGGAGAATGTAGAAGGAAACATTATGTATTCTGGTACGCAAAGCTCACAGATGTACATTGATAATGCTACAGAATCAGTTATCGGAAAGCAGTACCGCGTTTTGGCTAATAATCTATTATTTAGTTGTCAAGAAACAATGGTTTCTACTACTAAAATAGTACTTGCTGATTTGGAGATTCCCACGGCGTTCTCACCAGATGGAGATGGATTTAATGATACTTGGGAAATTCAAGGGCTGAACTTTAAAGGAGGGTATGAGTTGACTGTTTTTAATCGCTGGGAAAATATAGTTTTTACAACTAAAAATTACCAAAACGATTGGGCAGGGACTTCCACTATTTCAAGTTTTATTTCCTCTTCTAACCAGGTTCCCGATGGAGTTTACTTCTATTGGATAACTTGGGCAGATGAAACAGCACCGGTATCGGGTTATGTATATATTAGAAGAAGAAAGAATTGATGAGACAAGTATTTTTATTTTTTGGACTATTGTTTTGTGTGAGCTTTTCTTTTGCTCAACAAGACTCGAGTTTTAGCCACTACATGTTCAATCAACAAATCATTAATCCTGCTTATGCAGGTGCACGTGGATTGACTAGTTTTACATCAATTGTTCGTTCTCAATGGTCTGGTATCGAGGGAGCTCCACTGACACAAACATTATCCTTTAATACGCCTATTACTTCTAAAAAATTAGGGTTCGGACTGAGTGTTTTAAATGATAAAATCGGACCGATTAGCACAACATCTTTTGACATTGATCTTGCATATCACCTGCGTTTGAATAGAAAAGATCATCGCCTTTCTATTGGATTAAAGGCTGGTGCATTGGGTTATCTTTTGGATTCAGATAAAATTAACACATCCATATCTGGTGACCCTTCGTTTGAATCCGATTTAGATCGAAAATTAATTCCTAATATTGGCTTTGGACTTTATTACTATACTCAAAATTTTTATTTGGGATTTGCAGTTCCAAAGCTGATAGAAAGCAAAAGTTTTGAAATCGAACGCCACGCATATTTTCTTGTAGGCGGTCTATTCAATATTAATAAGAATTTTATGCTGAAACCCAGCTTGATGTATAAGCAAACGAAATCAATTGCAGCATTTGATGCTTCAGTTCTAGGAATTGTTAACGAACTGTTTTGGGTTGGAATTCAGGTAAGAAATGTTGTTGATACAATTAATTTTAAACCAGCCAATAATCTCGGTACAACAGCTCTGTTTGGCTTAAGTCTAGGAGATCGATTTTCAGTAGGATATTCCTATGGAATTCCATCTTCAATGACTAATAAAGGTTTCAATACATCAACACATGAACTCATGCTACGATTTGATTTATCCGCAAGAGTAAAAGGGTATTTACGTTCTCCAAGATTCTTTTAACTATGAAAAAAAAACTCCTTACATCCGTTATTCTCCTTTTTGGAACACTTAGCTTACTGGGGCAAGAAGAAAACACCCGGCTTGTTTCTGAGAATTGGGGTGATTACTATTTTGTTAATCAAAATTACGAAAAGGCAGTAAACTTTTATGCTCGTTTCAAGGATTCTATCCGTATCGATACCAGACGAAATTGGGCTTTAGCACTAAGTGCAATGAATAAAAAGTCCGAAGCCAAAACACAGTATGCTATTGTTGCCAATTCTGTTGAAGCTCAGGTTGAAGATTATTATGTATATGCCGGCTTATTGTACGATGAAAAGCAATTGGCTATGGAGTACAGAGATAAATCGTTTCGTTTGCCTTGGTCAAAACCGAGCCTCTTTGAAAATGACAGTTTATTATTCAAAAAACGTTTTGATCAAGAAGCTTACTCAATTAATTCTCTGAAAGGTAATACTAAGCGTTCTGAGTTTGGTATGCTGTTCTTAACAGAAGAAGAAAAAAGTACTGTCTTTTACTTGTCTGAACAAGACAAATCAAAGGCAAGCAAAAAAGTTTTGAAACGCATCAAAACGGATTATCCAATTTATAATTTTCACGAAGGTGTCTTTGATAAAACTAGTTTCACATTATCTGAGCAGGAAGATATCAGCAATTCAATAAATTCACTTTTTCAAGAAGGACCTGCCAGTTTTCATGAGGCATCAGGCCAATTGTATTTCACTAGAAGTGCAGATGAATTGGATAAAAAGAAAACGGTTCAATTGAATTTGTATCAAATTCAATTATCTGATTTGAATCAGAATAAAACACCAACCGCATTGCCGATTAATGTAAATGAATTTTCGACGATGCATCCTAGTGTTAACGCTGCTGGTACGGAATTGTATTTTGCTAGCGATCGTCCTGGTGGTTTTGGTGGGATGGATTTATATCGTGTGAATATTGAGGCTGGAGTTTTTTCAGACCCTATTAATTTAGGAGCAGACATTAATACCGTTGGGGACGAAGTTTTCCCATTTGCTTATAGCGATCAGTTTATGTTTTATTCTTCTAAAGGGAAAGAAGGAGCAGGAATGATGGATGTTTATTTAGCTGAGAATCGATTTGAGAACCGATGGAAAACCCATCTTCTCGGAGCTGGAATTAATTCTGATGAAGATGATTTTTCTTTTGGATTGAATGAAAACCTGGCACTTGGATATTTTGCATCGAACAGAAAAGGTGGCCAAGGCGCAGATGACTTGTATGCATTTGATTTTGACCCTACAATTCATGGTATTCAAGATCGTTATGAATATACTCCGTCAGACACCTTAGTTGTTGCGCTTAATCATGTCCTGGTCAATGACCAATTGAATTTAGAGCAACAAGACCCGTTACAACGTTTGATTAAAAAAGAAGCTGAACTCACCTTACCACCAGCTTTTGGAACATTGGAATTGAATAAAAACGGATCTTTTTTATACAAGAACACACAACCTACTCAGGCGAAAGATTCTTTTGCATACAGATTAACCAGTGACAAAGGAACTTCAGAACCCATCTGGGTAAATCTCGATCGAGCATCGGTAGACAAAGAAGATCTTAATCCAATAGTAGCAGATGCATTTTTGCCTATATTCTATAATCTTGATGAGAGCTCAATTTTAACAACCTATCTGGATCGAGTTAATGAGGTTGTAGCGGTTATGCAGGCGAATCCAACCATAGAGGTTGAGCTCAGCTCTTTTACGGATTGTAGAGGGTCTTTGGAGTATAACCTGGCTCTTTCGAGTCGTAGGACTCAAGCCATTATTGACTATGTACAAGAACGTATCTCGAACCCGCAACGTATTTATGGAAAAGGGTATGGAGAAGATGTTGTAAATAAAGGCTTCAAAAAAGATTATGCTTTAGTTGTTGGAAGTTTTCGAGAACCTAGTAATGCTACAATTTTATTAAATCAATTGAAAAGAAAAGGGTTTAATCCAATCTTACAAGTTGCTGATTCCAGTATTAGAGTACTTGTCTCCCAGCAAGATTCTAAAGCAGGTGCTAGACAAGTTAAAGAGGAGTTGAAAGAAATTGGAGTCGACACATGGATATTAATCAACCCATGTATTCAGGTTTCAGAAGAAGTGCACCAGCAAAAAAGAAGAACAGATTTTAAGGTCGTTAGACTTTAATAGATTTTTCATTAGCTGGTTTCATGGATCGTCTTTTTTCTCTGTAAAAAACAAATCCGACCCCTTTCACCTGAGTGATGTCCATCTACCTGATTTGTCAAAACGTATTGAAATTTATTTGAGAAATCTATTAAAAAAGCATCAACTTCGAAAGCTTCTTTTTCAGTTAAACCATGTCTAATTATAACGTGTTTTATTTTTAAACCTTTATCAATTATAGCTTTAATTCTTTCAGATTTTAAAGAAGAATCTGAACTAAGCTTTACTCCTTTAGCATGCTGAAAACTCGGTCTCCAAAACCTTTACCAATATAGAAAGGAACATCTTCATATGGATCAATCAATCCATAAACATAAAAACCTAATTTTGAAATTGAAAGCTCATCAAACATTTACAATAATAATTTATTTGAATTTACTAAAATACTGATTTATTATTTCAAAAAATCTTTGTGCCAAATAGTGTTAAGGTGCTTTGGGGACAGTTGATTAACATTATGAGTAGAATAGTCCTTAATTACACCTTACTACTAACTGTTTAAAATTATAACAACATTTGATGATGGAGTGTCACCAAACGTCACAAAATTCTATCGTTTAGTTGTTACTTTTAATATTATTCTTAATTTCAAGTAACTCTTCTTTTGTATATCTTTTGTTCTTCCAATACATCTGAACATCACCTTCTGGAATTACTAAATTTTGAAAAAAAGCTTTTTCGTTATTATCCATAATTACTAATTAAACCGTAAATCTAAATTTTATTACTTATCGCCATCTTTTTAACATAAAATGAATTAGTTGAAAATTAATTTACACCTGACATTTATTCAATTACAGGTGTGGTTTTTTTAATTCTTATTTTTATAAAAGCTGACTTTTTATTTGTTTATTGAGGAGTTAAATTAATGTATTATTTGATTTAATTAATTACTACATTACTACTTCATAAGGTTTGAGGATAATCATGATTCGAGTCCTTTCTTTTGTTTGTCAAAGCTTATTTTCATTATCTGACTTTATTTTGGATAGATATAAGGAAAAGCCTAATTAAAAAGCCTATTCTTTGATTAGGGGATAGTTTATTGAGTTTTCTTGTATTTAACTTGGTGATTACTTATAATATCCTTTAGGAGGTCTCCAAGCTCCCATGTAATCCTATTGACTGTCCCTTTATGTCTTTCAGCCTTTTTAATTCCTTTGTATTTACTAGATAATTTATTCATCGTTCATTTCCGTCCGCTATAAGGCTTCATTCTTGGGGCCTATTTTCCTCACAATCTCTATTGAGTACTTTGTTGAAACAGTAGTTTGCTTTCAATTTTTTGTCTATAAAGGGTTTGTTGAAAAAATCAAATTGTTACATAAAATAATAACGTATTCACACATTCACTAAAAAAATACCCCCCTAACTATCTATTAATAAAAGTATTGAGGTCAAACAGCATTCCAACAAATTGAAAAACCGGTTATTCAGAATGTAAAAAAGCTTTACTCAGCTAAGTACCAAGCCTCTAGTTCTAGGGTCTGGGTAAGGAAGTAATATAATTTCATTGCTTTACGTTTCGATTCAAACCTTCCATAAGCAACCCTGTAATAACCTTCAGGACTTTGTTTTGCTAATGAAGCCTCATCAAATCCTTCTCCTTTAAGCTTGTCAAGCATTTTTAAGGCATTGGATTTTTCACGAAAACTCCCTGCAATTACACTAAAGAAATCTCCAGCAACATTTTCCAGACCAGTGTTACCCTTCGAATTTTCAACAACATTAAGTTCTGAAGCAGCCACCTCTCCCATATCAAAAGAAGCTACCTGTTCGTTAGTTTTGATTTTTTCTTGAGTAACTTCTAGAGACTTTAAACGCTGGTGATTATAAGAATCTTCTTTTGTGTTTGTAGAGTTTTGAGAAAAAGTTGGACTTACTAAACCAAGCGGTGATTCTTCATTTTTATTGGAAGTCATTTTGCTTTCTACTAATACTTTATTTTCCTCGGGGCAACCCTTATTAGCTTTCTCGCCAGATAGATTTGGGCATATATCCTCAAGATCAGGAATACCATCACTATCACTATCCGGACAGCCTTTAAACTCAGGAAGTCCAGGAATTTTAGGACACTTATCTTTTCTATTAATTATTCCATCACTATCTTTATCTCTATCTCCAAGACCTAAGTATATAGATGATTTGTGTCTTAAATGGGTTATCCCATTTTCATCAATCGCCTTATTGAAAGAGGAAGAAATTTCAAATCCAAAGTGATTCGTGATTCTGAACTGTACTCCCAAGCCAGGCGATAGGGTTCTTGAAAAGTACTGGTTGAATGGAATTATATCTCCAAACAAACCCCTATCGATTCCAGAAATACCGTAACCTAATTTTAAAAATGGCCTTACTTTTTTTGTAGAATAGAATGTTTTCTTGACGAAAATCTCCCCCGCATAGAAAGGGAAATCAATATTATCTTGACCTTCAATTTTTTTTATTCTATTAATAGATATTTCAGTACCAAAGTATAAGCCCTTGTATATCAATTTTGAAATTGAGACTGACGGCCCACCAAGATTCCAGTGGTCGGATACATTGAATAAGTCTTCAAAAAATTCTCCTTGAGGGAAGTAAGGGGTATCTACTTTTGACCCAATAGGATAAAGGTCGACAGCATCGAAACTAGCAGATATAATCCATTTATTCTCATTGTATTGAGAAAATAAATTTGTGCTAATCGATAAAAGTAAAATAATTACGTATGTTTTAACATCAACAAAAGTGACAAATTTTAAATCTTTAATTACAATTCTTTTGTTCATATTATGAATTACTTGTAGGTGAGGTAAAGCCATCCCTTTTTTAATTCACCTGTTTGAATAATCTCCACAATAAAATAATAAGGACCTGCTGGCAACAATTTCCCAGTCTCTTGAAATAAGCCATTCCAATCATTCTGATATGCTTTTTTACGAAAAACTAATTGCCCATTTCTATTGTATACAGAAACCCTTGAGTTAGGGAAGTTTTCAATATTTATAATTTTCCATGTGGATTCAGACCCAGAAGAGCCTGGAGTAATAAGTTGTGATACCATAATTAAATCATCATCTATTCCATCTCCATTTGAATCAGGATCACAATCGTTTCCAATTCCATCCATATCATCATCTAATTGGCTGGGATTGGCTACATTGGGGCAATTATCGAATTCATCTGGAACACTGTCCAGATCGGTGTCTCTTTGCTTTACAACAAACTCAGCACTTATTGATGATGAGGTATAAAAATTTGTGCTTTCCATATAAGCTGTAATATTACATGTGCCTATCCCAACAATAACTATTGTTGTTCCAGATACAATAGCAACTTCAGGATTATCACTTACATACCTAATTTCTCCTGCTCTTGAGATAGTTGGAGGGGTAATTTCAAAGTCATCTTCATAAACAAACTTTTCAGGAATAGAAAAATCAGAAAGTTCGGTTGAAGCAGGAATAACAGTTATTACCCTATTTGCTATTGTAGGATTATAAAATTGGTTTCCTTCTTGCTGTGCAGTAATATATACCTGTCCAAGATCGGTAAAATAAAGAACGTTATTTTCTAATGAGCTACTAGTCATGCCCTGTTTATTAACACTAACGTTTAGATTAGAGTCAGAAAAAGGATTTATTGGAATCGCGATATTTTCCGAATAAGGAATCTCCAAGGGAGGTTCAGGGTTAAAAGTTATATTCTGATTTAACTTAACTACATCTAATGAAAAGTGTAATGTGGCAGGGTAATGATTTGGGTGATCATTTTCTACAGTGAAATATGTTAGGGAGACTATTCCGGTTTGACTATTTGTAATTAGCTCGTAATTCCCTAATGTACCTGAAATAGTAGCTGCGGATCCCGGCGCAATCTCAATATAAACTGGTGCACCTGAAGTTGATGACGCGGATATTGGTATAGATGTAAAATCCTTAAGTGGGGTTTGATTAGGGAGCTCTGAGGGGATTATTGCCTGATTATCTTTTAATATGTCAAAAACTACTTGAATAACTGCATCTTGATAATAATCAGATCCCACGAATTTAGCACTTAAAAGTACTCTTCCAATTTTATTAAAGTTTAAAGTCTTGCCTATGAAATTTGCTGTTGACAAACTTGACGATGTATATCGTATTTCACCATCATAATCGGATGGATAGGTTGGCTCTTTTAATTCAAACTGACCAATTGAGAACGCTTTTTTAAGACTCGACTCATACCATGAAATATCAAAAGGAGCCCCATTTACTGTCAATATCATAGTTGCTGATCCTGAAGCATATTGAGATGTTTCGCTTTGATTTACTGTCACTGTAGTAGTTCCACGTCTTATAATACTTACAGTGTTCCCACTAATTGTAGCTATTGAAGGATCTGCAATAGAGTAAGTAAATGCCCCATTGCTGTTAGAGGTTGCGGCAATATTAAAATCCGGATCTTCAAATTCTTTTGTTATATCGTTAAAGATTATAGTTGGAGCTTGCTTATTTACGGTCATTGTAGTACTTCCAGAAATACTTAAATAATTTTCAGTTTCATCTATATTAATGCTAACGCTTGTCTGACCAATACCAACAATAGATAACGAGCTTCCCAAGGAATTAGCAATTGAAGTGTCTGAAACAATAAATGTTTTATTACCGCTGCTGTTAGTTGTAACATTAGGGGTAAAATCTGAGTCCCCATAGTTTTTAGTAATTTCTGGGAAGTCTAAAGTTGGTGTTGCTTTGTTGACTGTTAGACTAATCACTTTTGATACTGGGGAATAAAAATCATTAGAGGCTTGACTGACAGTTATATTGGTTGTTCCTGCATTTAAAATGCTTAAAATATTTCCACTTATTGAACCAATTGTTCCATCACTAATAGTAAAAGTAAAGCCTCTGTCTGAAACGGATGAGGAGGCAGTCAAGGTAAAAGCTGGATCACCGTAAGTCAATACAATATCATTTGCAGCGATATTCACGCTCTGTTGGTTAATCGTTAGCGTCATATTTGAGCTACCTGAAATACATGAGCCATTATCTTGACTTGCTGTAACAGTTGTAATCCCAGATTTTAAAATAGTAATCTGACCACTAGATGCATTTATTGTCGCAATACTTGTGTCAGCAATCGAATAGGTGATAGGGATTCCTGATTGATTAGATGAAGCTGTTACTGTAAAATTTGAATCCCCAAATGTTTTTGTAACATCATTAATGGAAAGTACTACTGAATTTCCTATACATCCTGCTCCCCAGGTGGGGTTAGTTCCACCAAGATTACCAAAATTTAGAGGGGAAGGTGCGTAATCTACTGCTGGATCTGTAACTGTAGCAACGCACCAATTAGAAAGATCCTGATTAATTAGGGTTTGATAAAACATATAAGTCATATTTGTCGCACTGGAAGTATCCCAACAACGTAATGATCCACCTCCATTATTGAATTGCCCTGTTTGATCAAACATTTGCCTCAAGTTTGTAGCACTCGAAACGTCCCAGTCGGATAGATCTTGATTAAAAAGACTATTCCTAAACATTGCCCTAAAGTTTTGGACTTTGCCTACATTCCAGTCCCCTATATCTTGATTGAAATCCATCGCATCAGAAAGACTAAAATTTCCCGTAGTACCAAACATAAATTCCATGGTTGTTACGTTAGAAGTATCCCAATTATTTAGAGGCTGATCAAAAATAAATGCTTTATAAAACATATATTCCATGGTTGTTACGTTAGAAGTATCCCAGTTGTTAATGCTGTTACTGCCGTTGTTATTAAAGCTTGTGGCCTCCATAAACATTGAATCCATGGTGGTCACATTAGAAGTAACCCAACTTCCAATATCTTGATTAAAGGCTGATGCACCCATGAACATTTCAGCCATGTTAGTGACATTGCTAACATCCCAATCGCCAATATCTTGATTAAAGCTTGTGGCACCCTTGAACATTTCACCTATGTTAGTGGCATTACTCAAATCCCAATTGCCAATATCTTGATTAAAGCTTGTGGCACCCTCGAACATTCTAATCGTAAACATAACATTACTCATATCCCAAGAACTAATATCTTGATTAAAATCTGTTTCACCACTAAATAAACCCACCGGCGCTGTAACAAGAGTAGTAACTACTCTATTCCAATCGGTATCAGAAATAGGTTTAATACCTAAAGATGAATTATCATGAATAGTGTATATATCCGGACCTATAGCACCAGTATTTAGTGAAGTACAGCCTGAAGTACACTTTACTATACCTTTTGAATCGATAGTTAAAGTAGCGGAAACTTGAGCAGATAAATTAAAGCTCAAAAAGAAAAACAATAATTGAAATGAAACAAAAAACATTAAAAAACTATTTTTTAAATTATTCATTTTCTTGAGTTTCTATATTATTGTCAATCTCAGAGTCTTTACTAACCTCTGATTTTTTTTTACTCTTTAAATCAACACGAAGCATTAGCTCGTGGGTTGAATTTTTAATTGCTTGCATATCACTTGCTGATGAAAACTCGTATCCATAACCAATATGAAATCCTTTTTTACTTTTTAATTTAAAAAAAAGCGCCATGGTGCTGTTATTTGTGAAAACTGACCCCAAGGAAAATCTATCGTTATAATCCATTTCAATAATTGAATTGAATAAATCGGGCTGCCTTGGATTTGATCTGTAGATTAAGGACGGATTAACAGAAAATTTATCAGAAAGGTTTAGATAAATACCTCCACTTATATGAAGGTAGGTGTAATCTCTTGATGTTAATTCCCAGTCTTGGTTTTTGTTAAGTGCTGTACTATTTAATAATCCAGGAACAGCAACGCCTAGAAACCCTTTTTTAGAAATATAACTTATTCCAGCTCCTAAAATTGGTGAGAAATAATTTCCAGGTGCTGAAATTGATTGATTTGCTTCACTAAAAATTCTGGGGACATTATTGAGGTCAACATTAAAAAATCTTCCGCCTGCCTTAAGTCCTAAAGACAAATAACTACTATTAGATAATTGAAGTTTATAGCTATAATCTACTGTTACCTGCGATTTATTTTCAACAAAAACCCGATCATTTTGAACGGTAAACCCCAAGCTTGCATTTTTTCTCTCAGGTAAATGGATAATTAAATAATTTGTCATAGGGCCGTCTTCAATACCTAACCACTGAACTCTTGTGTTTAAATTAATTGCCGAACCATCTACACCAACGTATGCAGGATTAAAAATGCTAAGATTAAACTTATTGAAAATCAAACTCGATTCTTGAGAAAACAAAGATTGACCAAGTATAATTAGTATGTAAAATAAATATTTTTTCAATTCAAAAAATTTGTTGTTCTATTTGATAAAAAAACCTCCGACTTCGAAATCCCCTTGTGTGTCCAAAATATGAATAGTTCCATCTATCCATATACAAGCATAGCCAGTGTCATTGTTTACTTCTGGTCCATCACCGTATCCGTAATCAATTTGTACTCCATATGAATCTAATATGGGAGCACCTGTCAACATTCCAACTACTACCACTTTTCCATCCACAATTGCTATATCGGTAGCTTTACCTTGATCATATCGTGTACCATTAACTGTTGCCCCTGGAAGAAGGTGTTTGGTTTGATTTTTCCAATAGGTTGGATATTGTCCCACCATATTCATGGTCCAACCAGCCTGATAAACCGTATTTCCATCAAGGGCTAGTCCATGCACGCCAGAGTCTTGCCAGCCTTGGTTAATTGAACCGATACCACACGTTTTTCTTTGAGTTCCCTGCCAATAAGCCGGTTTATTTATTGAGCCTAACATGGCATTATCTTGTGATACAATACCACCAAAAACTGCACTACCATTTGATTTTAATTTCACTGTAACTGCCTCTCCATCTGAATTATTAGGTGATGACAAGTTTGCTTTTGTATTATTTTTCCAATATGCTGGTATCACATAGTGGTGGCCACTTAAAAAATAACCTGCTGTGAGAACATCACCATTAGGTTGGACAGCAATACCAAAAGCTGCATGATCGCCACTTCCTGAATTTTTATATTTAACTCCATCTTTCCAGTAACATCCATAAGCCCCACTCATCCCATCAGCATGAGAATAATATCCACCTACATAAACACTATTGTCTTTTACTAAAATAGATTGACCTTCACCTTCAAATCCTGGAAGATCGTTCTGAATTATATTTTGACCATTTATTTCCCAATATTGGGCTCCTGATCCATAGGCATAACCACTAACAAAAACTTTACCATTATCTACCGTAATATCACTTGCAAAAGAATTTACATTTAATGCGTTTTTTTGTCCATTAACCCAATAAACCGCCCCCTCGGTTTCAGATGTCCCAGCTATAAAAATATCATATCCAGAAATTTTTTGTGGACAATCACTACAAATAATGATTTCAGTATTATCTTCTGTATCATCATCTGTGGAATCATCATCTGTGGTATCATCATCTGAGGTATCACTATTATCTTCTAAATCTACATCTGAAGTATATGTTATATCCATTTGGCCATCACAGTATTCGTCTAAATTAAATTTAGCTGATAAGATTGTACCGCTATCGCTTAAATCTATATTAGTAATTGTTCCAATTACTGTAGTACTAACCGTCAAGCTAATAGTTCCTTCTTCGATTAGAAACGGTGACCTTTCGAAAGAAATAATAAATTTCCCGTCAATCGGGTCTTCGTTTTCAGTATATAACCTAAAGGTTAGGGCATCAGTTTCTTCAATAGAAAATATAATTGAAGTTACAGAACAGCTATTTCTCGAAGTATCTGAAGAAAGAACCCATTCACCAATTATAGCATTAGTTTGTTCAGATGATGATCCTCCTGATTCTACTATCCGAACCACATCTGACTGCACATCATCTAATTGTTCTTGGATTAGTTCTATTTCATTTTGAGCAATTACTAAATCTGCTATTAAATCTGCAAGGTCCTCTAAATCGTTATAGTCTTCAAAATCTAGGTCAAGATTATTAATTGCACTCGAAAGATCTGAAGTAATTAAGTCAATTCGAGTAACTTGGTTTAAAAGATTATTCAAATCTCCAGATAAATCTCCAGACTCCTCAATCAAATCCCCAATATAATACGAGATGTTTTCTAAATTATCTTCAATATCAGTTACAGCGCCAGAAACAACATTTACATCATTTATCGCTACTTGCAACAATTCAGAATTTATACTGGCAGCCTCAGTGTTTTCAGCGACTTCCTCGTTTAATTGAGAAACATCTTCAACCAAACTAGAGGTGATTGCATTTTGTTTGATTAATTCTTCAGTTAAAAGACTAACCCTGGCGTTAAGACTATCTATTGTACTTCTTTGCAATAAATAATCAGATTGTAAATCATCCATAGTTTGACAACCATGGTTAGAAATCAAAAAAAATGTTATAATTCCAGAAATAAATATATACTTGATGTGTTTATAAATAAAATTCATAGTGCTTGTATTTTAATGTATTTAATCAAATGCAGGTTGAAGATTTCAAATCATTATACTTCTGCTGTTTCAACTAAGGAATAACTACTAAGTACAAATTTATGTTGTCATGCAAAAAAAGAAGAACTAAAACCCAACGACTATATGTCAAATATTAATATAGTTCTTAATTTAAGCCTCTCAAGTCTCTTTTTTGTGGATATTAAAAAAGGTAAATACATAAGTTAGTATTTAATTTATATGATTTTTCCCCTCAAAAAAGACAATTTAAGTTTAAAGTTAATCACTGAATTCCTGTCTTTAAAGATTGTAGTATGAAGTAAATATGACCTACTTGTTCTTATTAAGAATAGAGGCTTTATGCTTTTAATACACTAAAACAAACTATTGATTTTATATAAAAATTCAATACCTAAATTTATATTTGAGAAAATCAGATTGTTTTTAATTTATCTCTTTTTCTTCTGGCAAAGTTTCATCTGAAGATTTAACTGATTTTTTAGAGGTACTGAATTTAATGTATATTTCATGCGAACGACTGTTTGCAGATCCGGTCCAATTTCCTATTTGTGATGTAACCGAGTATCCTATTGAAAGGGCAGGAATTAATTTAAATCCTGAAATAAAACTTAAGTTACCACCTGAGACATTAGGGGAAATAAAGCCGTTATCCGAAGCTCCATAATTTATACCAAACCAAAATAAATCTTCGTAGAAAAGCATGGTAGAAACATCAATACTTGTAGGAGCATTCGAAGCTTTTTTAATTAAAAAATTAGGGTTAAGTAGTAGCTTTTTGTTGAGTTCTTTTTTAAAACCACCCGACAAGTAATAATGTCTTTTTTTATTTATTGTCTTGGTCTCAAAAAAATAGGGTATTGAAAAAGAAAAATATATCTTATCAGTATAGTAACGAAGTCCAAAGCCAATATTTGTAATAAAATAACTGTCCTTTGTTCTAACATTTGGATCAGTTAAGTCATCAAAATTAAATCTATTTAAGCTAATATTATGATCGTTCCCACTCAGTTTGATTCCAAGTGAAAGTCTACGAGAGTTCTTATTTAGTTTAAGATGATATGCTGCGTTAATTGCAACAAAATTACTACTGATTGGTCCAATTTTATCACTAATCAGTTCCATACCTAACCCTAAATTGTTTTTTAATTTAGCATCTAAAAAGATTGCATTAATTGTTGGATTTCCTTCAAAACCTATCCATTGTAAGCTATTAAGTAAGCTTATTGTTAGGTTCTCTTCCAATCCAACAAAAGCTGGATTAAATACCTGACTATTTAACATGTAATGATTAAAATTCAGTTCTTGCTGTCCTCGAATTTGATGAATGTTCAAGAATAAAAAAAGTACGATAATTAAAACTAAATTTTTATTCATCGTTCATTCTCGTTATATAGACAGATCCTTTTCTCACTTCTGATCCATCTCCATTTAAGTCCAAAACATAAAAGTATGTCCCCACCGGAAGATTTGATGAGCTGGTGGTACTCATATTGTTATTAAAAGTCCCACCCCAGTCATTTTGATATCCTGTAGTTCCGTATACTTTTATTCCCCATCTATTGAAAACAACGATTTTATTATTGGGGTAATTTTCATTTAAATCTCCTCTAATAGTCCATTTGTCATTGATTCCATCACCGTCTGGTGAAAATGCATTTGGAATCTCTAAGTTGGTGACCACTAATTCGCTTGATTCCGAAATGACTTCCCCTCCACAAATATAATCTGGTGTGGAGGTTATTACTCTGAATTTAGCTCCTTCCAAGTTGTACGAAGAATTATTAATAGTTAGTTTATTCGTGTTTGTACCACTGTAGAGTTCATTATCTGAGATTTTAATCCATTGGTCATCTGACGTCGAAGAAATTGATTTTTTACTCACCTGCCAGGTATAATTAATTACAGATTCAGAACTTGCAAGAATATAAATTTCATTATATGATCCTTTATTGATTTTTTGCTTTGTGATTGGCTCTAAATAGATTTCTGCTGGTGATCCGTTCTCTAAAAAATCAAATACTCCATTCGCGTCATTATCTGCAATTCCTAAATAACCTATACTTGAAGACACTTTACCATTCATATCAATTTCAGGGGCTCCAGAACCTATTATCCCATCTGAATCTAGGTCAATGTACCCCGCTTCGCTCACATCAAAGCAGCCATCACCGTCACTATCTGTATCAAGATAATTCGGAATTCCATCATTATCTAAATCATCTATACCTTCAATAATATCCTCGATACCATCATTATCGTCATCCAAATCTTGATTATCCCCTATACCATCAGTATCATTATCAAACCACTCGAATTTATCAAGTGGGAATTCATCAGAGGAATTGATATAGCCATCTCCATCACAATCTAAATTTTTCCATATAATCTTTTTCGGAAAATCAGTAGATGACGGATTGTAATCACAACTATCTTGGGGATTTGTATTATCATTTTTGACCTCATGAAAATTACTAACCCCATCTCCATCACAATCAAACCCTTGATCTGGAAAAACACTTAAACTTTCAAATCTGTAATCACATCTATCGTTAATATTGGTGCCATCAATTAGTTCAATTTCATTTAGAACTCCATCTCCATCACAATCTGATCCCTGCCAGGCAAGACTTGTTGTTGTACTTACACTACTTAATAAGTAGCTACATTGATTAATTGGATTCGTATTATCGATAGCCTCCTTTTCATTTGTAACACCGTCACCATCACAGTCATCTTGAGAACTTACCACAAGTGTTATGTTGGTTATGTTGAGGGAACAACTATTGAAAGGATTGGTGTTATCCAATCTTTCTGTTGTATCAAGAACACCATCTCCGTCGCAATCTATTAAAGCAGTGACGCTTACTGTAATACTGTCTATATTATAGCTACAAGGATTTCTTGGATCAGTATTGTCAATTCGTTCATCTCCATTCAAAACCCCATCTCCGTCACAATCCAGGTTATCCCAAATAGGAGATACATTATTAAAGAAAATACTTGGAAAAAAATAATCACATGCATCTGAACAGCTTGTCCCATATAATATCTCACTTGCACAACAAACACCGTCACCATCTACATCACAAGGAGGTATACAATCTTCTTTAAGTATAATAGTAGATGAAGAAGTAGAATTCCCGCAAACGGATGGAACTTCATAGAAGATGTTATAAATCCCATAAGTTGAATTTTGAAAGCTAATCTTTCCTGTTGTGGAATTTATGTCAAGCCCAGCTGGCAAACTATAGAATGTGCCAGAAACAGTGCCGCTAATAGAGGGCCTAATATCAGTGTCATCTGGACAAAACTCAGTCCCGAGAGCATATCCATAATCAAAACTACCCGTATTGAGAGAGGATATGGTTATAGAAATAGTAGTACTACTCACACATCCAAGTGTAACAACAGGATAGGGTATCGTTTCTGGAGTTGTGTATGTAATAGTGTAAATGTTAGGAACTGAATTAGCTGGATTGATAATTCCTGTTATTTGATTCATTGAGAGCCCTGATGGACTGGATGTAAATGTTCCGCCTAAAGTTATAACAGTGGGTGAGGCTAAAGAAGAGCTTTCTGTACAGAATAGATTTGAACTATAACTGAAATTGGAGTTGTCAATAGCCTTTATTTCAATTGTTAATGACGATGTGTCTTGGCAATTGCCAGCTGTAGTATATCCGATTGTATAACTACCAACCGATGATAAACTAGGAATTATATTTCCTGTGATTAAATCTATGTTAAGACCCAATGGACTTACGGTGAATATTCCTCCAGGAGTCTCTATTGTTGGTGTAACAGTTGATAGATCGCTTATGCAGTATGATAAAACTGGATAGCTGAAACCTGGATCGTTTTTAAAATCATTAATTACTAACGTAAAAGATGCTGTTCCTGCACAAACACCTACTGAAGTATATTCTATTGTGTAGGTTGAAACAGCAGATGAATTAGTGTCAATTTCTCCCGTAAGAGGATCAATATCTAACCCTGAGGGACTGGATGTAAATGTTCCACCAAATAAAGAAAGGGTTGGCGTTACCTTTTCTGTGGTTCCTTGACAATATATACTAGCAGGATAGGTAAAAATAGGGTTATCTACTGGCTTAATAATCAATGTAAACGTAGATGTTGAGGAACAAATGCCTGAGGTAGTATATTCAATGGTATAAGTTCCAACATCAGAACTAGTAGGTGAAACTTCACCAGTAGACACATTTAAATCCAATCCTGTGGGACTAACACTGAATGTCCCTCCTATATGATTTAATGTTGGTGGCACTACTTCTGTGGTAGACTTACAATAAAAATTAATAGGGTATGAAAATGTGGCATCATCGGGCGCTTTTATCTCCATCGATAATGAAGAAGTAGTTGAGCAAATACCATCTGATGTGAATTCGATTGTATAGGTTCCAACTGTTGAAATGGAAGGTGAAATTGCACCTGTTGTAGCATTTATAGTTAGACCTGGTGGACTAGATGTAAAAATCCCACCTGAAACAGCTGAAGTTGGTGTTACAGAGCTAGAGTTGGTTTGACAATAAATATTATCAGAATAAGTAAAAGTAGAATCATCCTCATTATTAATAATAATAATAGTTGATGAAACAGATGAGCATAAAGCTGCAGTGGTGTACTCGAGAGTATATGTTCCTATACTAGACATCGCTGGATTTATTACTCCGTTAGATGTATCAAAATTTAGCCCAGCTGGACTGGAACTAAAAGTTCCACCAATTGTATTTATAGTAGGAGTAATTGTGCCAGAGAAACTTTCACAAAAAGAATTTTGAGTGTAATTAAACGTTGGGTCATCTTCAGGGTAAACCTCAAACAAAACACTTGTTGCGCCTGGGCATGATCCTGGAGTTGTATAAACAATTGTATAGGTTCCAGTACTAGAACCAAAGGGAGTTATAATTCCGCTAGTTGAATTCAAATTTAATCCTGATGGGGAAGAGGTAAAATTCCCTCCTGCTATATTTAATGTTGGATTAAAATTAAAAGAAGGGTTTGCATTTTCACAACCTATATAACTGGAATATTCAAGTGTGGGCGCATCTGGAGCATCTATTTGAATAGATCGAGTTGAAGTTGAAGAACAGTCTCCTGCTGTACTATATTCTATAATATAAGTTCCAGCTGATGAGGAGTCAATGTTTATTCTACCTGTTCCATCCATACTCAGACCTCCGGGGGGAGTTGATGTAAATAAACCTCCAGGATTGGTAACTATTGGACTTATATAATCGGAACTGCCCTGACAGTAATAAGTACTAGGGTAGTTGAAACTCGCATCTGCTAAAAAACCTGTAATTGCTATGGTAAAAGTAGATGTTATAGAGCATGCGCCAAAGATGGCATATTCAACAGTATATGTGTTTACAGAAGATGCGGTTGGAGAAATTACACCAGTCGTAGAATTAATCGCCAAACCAACCGGAGAAGCACTGAAAATACCTCCTGAATCTCCTGTTATTGCGGGAGTAATTTCTGAAAGAGTAGACTGACAATAATTATTTAGAGGATAACTAAACCCAGCATCTGGATCTTCAATGGTAATTGTATTGGAAGAAGTGTGAACTTTTCCACTTGTGGGTTCTGTCCATGAAGCGGTAATTTCATATGTTCCGGAAACAGAATTTGAAACATCAATTATTCCTGTATTTAGATCAATATCAAGTCCACCAACGGGACTGGAAGAATTTGCAGGGGTTGCTGTAAACGAATCAGGTTTGTATCGAAGGGCAAACATGTCATATTCATGTTCAACTTCAGATTGTGTTAATTCATGTGCAAAAATCCTAATTGGACCAAATTCTCCTTCAAGCCTTGCAACACCATCTACAGCGCCTGCCAAAAATTGATTTCTTCCAAAAATCACATTACCTGGACTGGCCAAAGCTCCAGTTGGGGTTGGGTAATTAGCAAAAGATAAAACTCCATCAACATATAGTTTTACAATACCTCCTCCTCCAGGATTTCCCGACTCATCTCTTGTAAATACTATGTTATGCCACTGATTGTTGATTGTCAGAGTATTTGCATCAGTCGTTTGGCTGTTAGTATCTGCATAAAGCCTATATTTCCAATTTCCGTCACTTAGGTTAACAAGAAAATTTAAGCCATAATCATTGGCCCCATCACTACTAGTGTAGTCAAACAAATATGCACTATTAGACCAATTGGACACCTTTACCCACATAGAAACTGAAGATGAATTTACTGGCCAATGTGTTCCCCCTCCACCTATAATAAAATTATTATTGGTGGCTCCACTTAGTAATTCCCATGAATATCCGGGATTGTGAATTATTCCATTATTATCAGATCTTATTTCATAGTTTGGGTGATTATTCGAGTTATCCGCAACAACACCATCTTCCCAATGATTAAAGCCTGAGTTATTAGTTAAATTCACAATAGTTTGATTATCTGGAGTATTCCCTATATTAGGATAACTTATTAGATTTCCGGGATCTATATATACACGAGGAACTGTAGCATGCGAGTTTGTGGGTATTATTATAGGAGGCAGCGTTCCGCCATCGGCTATACAAACTGGACTAGGTGCATAGCTTAGTTGATACCCTGGATCATTTACAGAGCGAATTGTAATTGAGGTTGTAGCGCTTTCGCAGCCAATTGTATATGTTATGTTATAAACTCCAGCTAGAGAGTTTAATGGATTAATAACACCTGTAGTTGAATCAATATCTAAAAAATCTGCTTTACCAGGACCCCATTGATTATTTCTGTGAAAAAGTCCTGAAGTTATTGTAGTGGTATAAGTTCCACCAGAATTCATAGGAGCAGGAGTTATTAACCCGTCATCTTGAGCAATTGTTGAAGAAGGATAACTAAAACTAGGATCAGAGCCTACAATTGTAATTGTATTAGAAGAAGTGTGAACTTTACCACTTATGGGTTCTGTCCAAGAGGCGGTAATTTCATATGTTCCAGAAACGGAAGCTGAAACATCAATTATTCCTGTATTTAGATCAATATCAAGTCCACCAATGGGACTGGAAGCATTTGCCGGGGATGCAGTAAAGGAATCAGGTTTGTATCGAAGGGCAAACATATCATATTCGTATTCAACTTCAGATTGAGTTAATTCAACATGAAAAATTCTAATCGGTCCATACTCTCCTACAAATTTACCCGTATTACCACCCCCTCTTCCAAATTCTGTTTGCCATTGAATAGTGGGGTCCATACGTCCATTTTGTGTTCCTGTAACGGTACTAGTTAAAACTCCATCAACATAAAGTTTAATAATTCCTGTATTACTTCCAGTACCAGGACCTCCATCTACATCTCTTGTTGCTACTATGTGATGCCACTCATTGTTAGTCAGTGTATTATTCCCTAGGTTATAAATAACTGAAGGATTTAAAAGGGTATTAAGTTTTCTTTTCCATACTCCACCCGTTGAGTAAAAGAGATCTTTGTCACTATGATCTCCGGATTCCATTTTAAAGACATTAGTATAATCAGACCAATCAGATTCCTTTACCCACATGGAAACGGAAGATGAATTTATTGGCCAACCCCGACCAGTTTTTTTATGAATAGAATTACCTTCAGTTGCTCCATTAAGTAATTCCCATGAATATCCTGGGTTGTGAACTATTCCATCGCCGTTATTATATATTTCAAAGTCAGGTCGTAAATCCGAATTATCTACAGCACCATTTTGCCAGTCATAAAGATCACCATCATCCACTTTTGGCTCCCAATGAGTAAATTGTGTGTTAGTAGTTAAATTCACTATGGTTTGAAAATTTGCAGCAGTTCCTACATTAGAATAACTAGCTGGATTTCCAGGATCTATGTACATGCTAGGAACTGAAGCATGCGAGTTTGTGGGAATTATTGTTGGGGTAAGCGTTCCACCAGCGGATATACAAACTGGACTAGATGCATAGCTTAGTTGATACCCTGGATCATTTACAGAGCGAATTGTAATTGAGGTTGTGAAACTAGAGAAGCAATTTGTATATGTGATATCATATGTTCCAGCAAGAGAGTTCGATGGGTCAATCACACCTGTAATTGCATCAATACTTAAAAAATCTGCATTACCAGAACCCCATTGATTCACTCTATGAACAAGTCCTCCCTTAATTGAAGCGGTAAAAGTCCCGCGTAGACTAACAATAGTTGGAGTTAATGGGGAGTCATCTTGTTCAGCTGTTGAAGCTGTATAACTAATGGATGGGGTATTAGGGTCATTCCATCGAGGAACAAAATCTGAAATTAAAGGGGAGCCAGTACTGAAATCATCATAAATGGGAGCAGGATCCACATCCCAACAAGTTAAATCTTGATTAAAGGCTGATGCATTTTGAAACATTTCCTCCATATTATTGACAATGCTCACATTCCATCCACCTATATCACTATTAAAAACATCTGCGCCTTTAAACATCCTATATGTTTGAAGGAGACTACTCGTGTCCCAACTGCTTATATCTGCATTAAAAGCATCAGCATTCGCAAACATATTATTGAAATTAGTAACCTTACTAGTATCCCAACTCAAGATTGTAGATGATGCTCCTGCAGATGCCCCATTGTTAAAAACGGAGTTGTTATCAAACATATTATCCATTCTAGTAACATTACTAGTATCCCAACCACTCAAATATCCATTAAAAGCAGTAGCTCTATTAAATGTGCTCATCATATTAGTAACACTGCTGGTATTCCAACTCAAAGTTGTTGATACCCCGGAAGATGCACCATTATTAAAAACATATGCTTTCCAAAACATATTATTCATTTCAGTAACAAGACTAGTATCCCAATTGCTAATAATTGCATTAAAATTATCTGCCAGAGCAAACATATATGCCATATCTATAACACTGCTAGTATCCCAACTCAAAGTTGTTGATACTCCAGAAGTTTCCCCATTATTAAAAAATCTAGCCTCTCTAAACATTGAGTTCATTTCTCTAACATTGCCCACATCCCAATTGCTAATATTTGCATTAAAGTTATCTGCCTCATAAAACATATTAGACATATTTACAACACTACTAGTATCCCAATTCAATGTGGTTGATACTCCTTGAGATGCCCCATTATTAAAAAGATCTGCATTGGTAAACATATTATCCATTCTAAAAACTTTACCAGTATCCCAACTACTTAAATTTGCATTAAAAGCATCCGCACTTTTAAATGTGTATTGCATTTGATCTACATTGCCCACATCCCAACTCAAAGTTGTTGATACTCCTGCTGTTGCCCCATTATTAAAGACCTTTGCGCCATTAAAAGCGTATTCAATAGAGGTAACATTTGAAGTATCCCAATCGTTTAGGTCTTGACCACCATTATTAAAAGCTTGTGCCCCTCTAAAAATACCAACCATGTTTATAACATTGCTCACATCCCATTTACTTATGTCTTGATTAAAGGAACTCGCATCCCTAAACATTGCACCCATTGCAGTAACATTTGAAGTGTCCCAGTTTCCAATGTCATCGTTAAATGAAGCATTAGATAAAAAAAGATTATTCAGATTTGTTAACCGTGTGATACAAACACAACTTAAATCGGCGGGAGTAAATGTTGAAGCCCCCACAGAGAAACTTCCACCACTGACAACGTCATCTAATTCAGTATCTCCAACTACATAAATCCTTTTAGTCCCGAAAAGCCGCGAGTCTCCAATATCTGTTGTGCCCGAGGGACATGAGACAACACCATCAACTTCAACAATATTTAAATTATTATCATTTTGAGCGAATGAGGAAAATCCACAAAAGAAGAACACAATCAAAATCAATGCAATATTAATTTTGGAAGCCACGACATAATCTGCATTGTTCTGGAAAGCTTTCATCAGACGTATATTTGGAGTTGCTAAAAATAGAATTACAAATTTGATCATTAGATAACCGAAAAAAGGTTAAACCTACCGTTATTAGCAGTTAGAAATTAATATATTACTCAATTTCAAGTGAAAAAAAACACCGCCTATCTTTAGAAGACTGGAAAAAGATTAACTTTACATACTGTAATAGTAAAAAATTACTATTTAACTAAATTTAATATGGAAATATATCCCGTCTACTTGATGCTCTTAATATTTACTATACTGATTATTAGGATTTTAAATGGAATTACAAGTGAAAACAAATACCAACTAAGATATCTAGCTTATCATTTTATATTTCAAATTATTACAGTAATAAACATGTCTTTATATTTAAGTTTTAACCTCAAAACTCCTCTTTTAATTGTTACTACATCAAGAGTTTTTGTTTATATTTTCTTCTTTTTATTTTTAGAGTCTATTTATAAAAATGAAAAGACAAAGTTTAAATTTATTTATGTTATTCCCATCTTAATCCTAATTTCAACCTACAGCATTAACGCATCTGGTATCAGATTATTCACTTTTGTAGATAAAATGATTATCCAAGAAAATATAATGGGATTCAATAGTTTAGATTTTATTGGTAAGGACGATTTTTTTGTGGTTTTTTGCGTCAATATTTTTCTTTTCACCTATTTAATTTTCAATAAATCTCTTCAAATATTAAAAGGTGATATTCTATCAGACAAAAACAAAAAAAAGATCTCTGAATTTCTGAAGTATTATTTTTCATTGATTACAATTGTATCTTTTTCTGCCCTACTTGTTTTAGGATTATTTTTATTAAATATTAAGTTGCCCATTGCCATTATTCTCATCAAGTTATTGGGAATATTTACCGTTATGTTTTTGATTATAAAACCTAAAATATTAAATGGAATTATCCAAATCAAAAATTCAGTCGAATTAGATCAAAGCCTCAAGGTTTTATATCACAAGATTGAATCTTTATTTGCACAAAAAAATTATTTTCTTAATTCTAAATACACATCGGCAACTATTACCACACAAACTGGCATAAGAAGTGAATTAGTTAGAAAAAGTATTAAATTATATTCTGATATGAGCGTTCCAATGTATATTAATTCATACAGAATAAATCATGCAGTCAAATCCATAGATGAAGGTTATTTAAAAAACTATTCTATGGAGGCGCTAGCAGAAAGTGTTGGATTTAGCTCACAAGAAAATTTCAATAGGGTCTTCAAAATACTAAAACACTGTACTCCATCAGAATACCTTAATTCTAAAAAATAAAAAGGTTTAAAATATTCCTTGTGTCTTTTTAGGTTTTCAAGTCTTATAATTAAATAATATCCCACCTTGCTATTACTAAGTCAAGCCCAATAGACTTCCTCTATTTTATTAAATACTTTTCTTGTAGAGCTAAATTTTTAAATAGGTTAATGAACGTCAAAGCCATTCCAAAGGGCCATACATATAATATTGCAACTAGTGTGTACTAATTATACCATGTATGATATAAATAGCAATTCCAAACGAAAATAATGCTGTTAAACCCAAACCATCGAAAACAGATCCAAAAGCCCAGTTCGAAAAAATCAAGACTCCAGGCACTCCCTGCATCATCTAATTAGTAAATCCTGTATACCCGTATGGAGATAAAGCTTCAAGGTATACTTTAAATTTTGTGTTTTGATAAAGAAGTATGAATCCTAATGTCAGTTCAGCTGAACTTAGTATCACACTAAGGCTTGCCATGACTGATGCGGTCAAAATTGAAGACGCTAATAATATACCTGAAGTGTAACTAATTTTCAACCACATCTACTTCCAGTTTCACTCTTAGCAAAACATATTGTAAGGCGATTAATTTGGCTGATTGAAATAAAATCATTTAAAGTTGGAATTCATTAGAGAGGTTAAAATTAAAATTTAGGTTATATAATTCCGAAACAACTCAAATTTGTTTTATTATATTGCTATGTAATTGAACCAAAATTCAATTCGTAAAAACACTTATTAAAATGAAAAAAACTATTCTTAGCTGTGTTTCCTTACTCCTCCTATATTCTTGTAGCAACAACCTAGTAAAACCGCGAATTGCCATCGCTGGTCTTGCAATCGAATCGAGTACCTTCTCCCCTGCTTTTACAAAAGAAGAAGATTTTAAAGCACGTATTGGAGAGGATGTTTTTTCATTTTATCCCTTTTTACAAAAAGATTCTATCAATAGAAATCGTGCTCAATGGATTCCAACACTCAGAGGTCATGCCCTACCCGGGGGAATAGTAACTAGAGAAGCCTACGAGTCTTTAGTGCAGAAAACACTAAACATGTTGGAAGAGAATTTACCCTATGATGGACTATTTTTTGATATTCATGGTGCCATGAGTGTTGTCGGTCTTGACGATCCAGAAGGAGATTTTATCAAAAGAATTCGAGATGTTATTGGCTTTGAAACATTAATTTCAACCTCAATGGATCTACATGGAAATGTGTCCTATACATTAGCGAAGGAAACCGACCTAATAACCTGCTATAGGATGGCCCCACATGAAGACGCCCTAGCGTCTAAAAAAAGAGCAGTCGACAACTTACTTGAGCGGCTAGAAAAGGGCAAAGGAAAACCCCTTTATAAAGCTAGAATTGTAGTTCCTATACTATTACCTGGCGAAAAAACGAGTACTCGAATAGAGCCCGGAAAAAGTCTTTACGCTAAAGTAGATCCCGCCTCAAAAGTTGAGGGTGTTGTTGATGCTGCCATATGGGTCGGTTATGCATGGGCAGATGAGCCAAGAAATCACGGAGTGGTGGTTGTAACGGGTGATGATCAAGAGGCCGTTAATAAATCTGCCGAACAGCTTGCCAACAGCTTCTGGGAAGCAAGAAATCAATTTGAATTTGTTGCGCCTGTTGGAAGTTTAGACGAAAGCCTAGAGCAAGCTATAAACAGCGACACAAGGCCTTATATAATAAGTGATATGGGAGATAATCCTACTGCTGGCGGAGCTGGAGATGTAAGCTGGACATTAAATGAATTGTTACAAAGAGATGAATTTAAAAAGCCTGATGGACCTTCGGTAATCTATGCTTCTATACCAGGGCCAAAATTAATTGAAAATGCAGCAAATCTTGAGGTGGGTTCCTATGTAGAAGGTTTTGTTGGAGCGGCTGTTGATGATCGCTACGCTGGTCCAATATTTTTAAAAGGGATTATTCAATCCATCAAAACGGGAGATCGATATGCGGAGACAGAGATCGTTGTTAAAACAGGAAGTATTTCGGTAATTGTCACCAAAAAAAGAAAGCCCTATCATCATGAAAAAGACTTTACTGATTTGGATTTGAATCCACGTGAAACGGATATTGTAATTGTGAAAATCGGATACTTAGTACCCGAACTCTATGATATGAATAAGGGCTGGATCATGGCATTAACCCCGGGTGGAGTTGATCAGGATTTGAATAGATTGGGTTACAAAAGAATCAAAAGACCCATGTTCCCCTTAGATGAATTCAATGAAGATCCCGATTTAAGCGCCCAGCTTGTCCCAGTATCTCAATAATTTTAAACCTTGCAACAGATTAGGGCAACCGTTTTAATTAATCAAAACTCCCCCTACCTGACTACCTTATTTCAAAGAAAATTGATTCTATAAAAAAAACGCCTCTAATAATTTAGAGGCGTTTTTAATGTAAAGTAAAGAAATCCTTGTAAAAATAAAATCTATTTATTTTAAACTCCTGAATTTACTTTACACTTCCTTGAAATTCGATAAGCTCGAGCAAAACTCTGTATCTAAATCCATTGGGGTCATATTCCGACATCTTAGATTTTGATATAATCGACTGATCGTAGTCCATGGGAGATAAAGCATTCATAGCGCTTGCGAGGGTCGTGTAGTGATCATAGGTCAAAACACTAGATTCGTTCATGCCTTGTGGATATACTCTTGCAAAAATTCCCCAACCGGCAAAACCGTTTTTACCTAGATTCTTTTTGAAATGCGGCTTCCACAGTTTTATGTTCTCATCGATAAACCCATTTAAGTTTTTAGGTTTTGAATAGTTCCAAACGGCATACTTGAATTCTTGTAAAGGCAATTCATCAATTAGTTTATAACGTTGGACCATCAATGTTTTAGAAATTTCAGCTGTTCCAACAGTACTAGGATCAACTCCCAAAACTTTTCCGGCATTTGCCCATATATATTTTGAATTTGCTAATTGTTCAAAGTCTTTAAAGACTAAAACAAATGCGTGTGTTGGCATTGTTGGATCACTCACAATACCAGCATCTGCGACTCGAAGAAAGGCAGTAGCAAGTAGATTTCCATCATCAATTGCTGCCTGTTTTACCTTAGACCAGTATTCATTTTCTTTAAATTCAAATTCTGCAATTTTGTCAGAATCTACATGGCGATAGTGAACCTCGATAACGTTTTGTCCCAAAACAATAGTGGATACAAATAATAGTACGTACTTAATTAAGTGTTTCATAGAATAGTTAAATTTTAAATAATATTTAAATATATAATTTTAAATTGTTAAATACAAGTAAAAAAATATTGAGATGGAAACTCATTAAATCACTTCAAGGTCCAATAATAAGTGAATAAACAAAAAAGAGCCTTTCGATGAAAGGCTCTTTTTTAAAATAAGGTCAGTTAAATAGAAACTAAAAATCGCGCTGATCTCCTTTAAGAAATTCGTTAGCTTCTTGTTCAACAAACTCAGAGGTTTCTTTATTATAATTGAGCGTTTTGTTTGGAAAACGTCCTGCAATTACACCCAAAAGGATGGTTTCTGTAAGTCTAGAAGCATATTCAAAGGGAGCCGAGCAAGTAGATTTACCAAGACAAGTGTCAACAAATTCGTGGTAATGCTTTGGCGATTCGCTAGCATAATCTCGAATAGGTTCTCCCAGCGAATTTTCTGGATCATAGGAAGCGATATCATAGGTTTTATATGCTTCTTCTTCTATCAGCTTTGGAAGCTCCATAAAGTGAGGTAGCAATAAACGTTTGCCGTTTTCCCCAATAAACATAGCACCTTGATCGGGGAGCTTATCTCCTTCAGGAAGTTCTAACGCTTCTGTAACAACCGGTCCCGCTTCGCCATCATACCACAACCATTCAAAACTATCGGTTGTATGGGCAGTTCCATCAAAGGTATAGCGAACGATATTGCGTTCAGGATATCCATACCCATTGAAAGGTCGGCACTCGTTTGTAATTGTATTGGGCACGTCAAGCTCAAGAGCATTGTAAGGAGTATCAAAAATATGGACGCCCATATCGCCTAGCGTGGCACAACCGTAATCCAATAGTTTTCTCCAATTACCCGGGTGGTAGTATTCGTCTTTGTACGGGCGCTCTTTAGAAGTACCCAACCAAAGATTCCAATCAAGATTTTCAGGAACTGGATCTGTACCTTCTGGAGCAGGACCATCGTACCCCCAATTCTTATTTGACCAAGCGATGACCTTGCTTACTTTCCCAATGATTCCACCTTGGATTAGATAAGTTGCTAATTTATAGTCATAAAATGAATGCACTTGAATTCCCATCTGGGTGACAAGATTTTTTTCATTGGCAACTTTACGCATCTCTCTGGATTCAGAAACGAAATGAGTCAATGGTTTTTGACAGTAAACAGCTTTATTTTTCTCCATAGCGAGTAAGGAAGCTGGAGCATGGGTATGATCTGGTGTGGATACGATCACAGCATCAATTTGTTCTGAAATTTGATCGAACATTGCCCGATAATCTTTGAAAATTTGAGCTTTTGGAAACATTGCATTAGCAGCCTTAAGCGCGTTGCTATCAACGTCAC
>Ga0206126_10000709_pt1 | contig 43996 bp, 33 predicted proteins | sample Helgoland_Spring_5_FD_148621 | JGI IMG/M metagenome (GOLD analysis project Ga0206126, IMG submission 148621) | Pelagic subsurface seawater microbial communities from Kabeltonne, Helgoland, North Sea - Helgoland_Spring_Bloom_20160412_1 | ecosystem: Environmental > Aquatic > Marine > Epipelagic ...
CCTTGCAGAGCTTGCCGGTGGTCAATTCTGGAGCCCGCATTACGCGGATTGAAGTCTATGTGGTCAACACGCAAGCCAATACTCAAGACGTCCGAAACGTTTTGGCTTTCACCGACATTGGCGAGCACCCGGACTACATTTCCTCGGACTTGCCCATTGCGGACATCACGAACGATCCGAACATCGGTATCAACCTGAACCGCGCTCCCAACAATGGGAACAACGACATCTTCTTCGACATGACCGGGGACCCCAATGTGATGGGGTTCAGCGGAGCCAGTGCGGCCATTGGCGCATTCACAGGCCCTGACGGCAGTCCGATATATGACCAGGGCATTCACTATGAGCGGGTGGGCAACGCCCGTCGATTGGCGCCAACGGAATTCACCTACAACGACCGCTTGGGCTTTATCAGCTTGAGACAGTCGCTCAACAACGCCGAGGTTTTGGCGGTCTCCTATGAGTACACCTTGAATGGTGAGACCTATCAGGTGGGTACGCTGAGCCAAGATGGATATGCCGCTCCTGGAGCGTTGTTGCTCAAGATGCTCAAGAGCTCGGTGACGCGGGTCACCTTGGAGAATGGCGATGTGGCCCCCCTCTGGGACCTCATGATGAAAAACGTTTACTCGCTCGGTGCCTTTGGCCTGAGCTCTGAGGATTTCCGGATTGGTGTTTGGTACAACGATCCTTCGACAGGTGTGGACCTCAACTACATTCCCCGCGCACCGCTCGAAGGGGAGCTCTTGATTCAAGTTCTGGGCATGGACCGCATTGACATCAATGGTCAGTTGCAGCCCGATGGCGTGTATGACTTTGTGGACAATGCGGCCACCTTAGGTGGAACCATGAACAGTCAGAATGGCCGGGTATTCTTGCCATCGGTTGAGCCATTTGGAAAATCCTTGCGCGATCAGATTGAGAACCGGGTCACCGATCCAGATTTGGCGCAGTCGCTGATCCAAACCATTGTGTTCCAGCCCTTGTACGACAGTACCAAGACAGCAGCGCAGCAGATTCCTTCGTTGAACCGCTTCCGGATCAAGGGACAGTATCAGAGTCAGGTGAGTTCCGAGATCATGTTGAATGCGCTCAACATTCCCGAGGGCTCCGTGACCGTGACTTCAGGTGGTGCCCGACTTATTGAGAACCAGGACTATACGGTGGACTACAACCTCGGTCGGGTTCGGATCATCAACGATGGTCTGCTGGAGAGTGGGCAGCCGATTCGGGTCTCCTTGGAAAGCAACAGCCTCTTTAATATCCAGACCAAGACGATGATCGGAACGCGTTTCGATTATTCGCCCAGCGACGAATTGGCCATGGGAGCCACCTTCTTGAACCTGAGGGAGCGTCCATTGACCCAGAAGGTGAACATCGGGGATGAGCCCGTGAACAACACCATCATGGGGGCGGATTTCACCTATTCCCGTTCCAGTCAGTTTCTGACCGACATGATCGATAAGCTGCCGTTTGTCAAGGCGTCGGCACCCTCCAATATTAACCTCAGCGCAGAAGCGGCCTACTTGATTCCTGGGCACAGCCGTGCCGTGGGTAAAGAGGGCAACGCGTACATCGACGATTTTGAGGGCTCCCAAAGTGCCATAGACATCCGCTCTTGGACGCAATGGAGCTTGGCGAGCACGCCCAAATTGCAGCCCAATCTCTTCCCTGAGTCAGACGTGGAGGACAGCTTGCTGTTCAACTTCAACCGTGCACGCCTGAATTGGTACACCATTGACCCCAGCTTCTTCGGTGGGGGACTGCAAGACGGTCAGGTCGATTTGGATGTGCGGTCCAACCACCTCATGCGCTTGGTAGAGAACAAGGAGGTGTTCCCCAACCGTCAGTTGCCATTGGGTACGCCAGAGAACCTGCCCACCTTCGACTTGTCCTTTGACCCGTCAGTAAGGGGCCCTTACAACTATTTGCCCGCAGAGGGTTTTGGACCCGTTCCTGGAATGAACGAAGATGGTTCGCTGCAGGCCCCCGAAGAGCGCTGGGGCGGCATACAACGGGCTTTGCTGACCACGGACTTTGAGCTCTCCAACGTGGAGTACATCCAGTTTTGGGTGATGGATCCGTTCAACGATGACAGTCCCAACGATACGGGGGGTGACCTCTACATGAACCTTGGCTCGGTCAGTGAGGACTTGTTGAATGATGGACAGTTGGCCTTCGAAAATGGCTTGCCATCTGCCAACCAGCCCGCACCTGTGGTGGAGTCAAATTGGGGTGTTGTGGCCGACCCTTCAACGTTTAATGTGGTCAATGCCTTTGACAATTCGACCGGCGATTACAGCCAGCAAGATGTGGGCCTCGATGGATTGAATTCCGATGAGGAGCAGGTGTTTTTCTCGGATTGGTTGTCGGACTTGCAAGGGTCTCTGAGCCCCGAAGCCTATTCGGCGATTGCAGCGGACCCCTCTGGCGACGACTTCCGCTACTTCCGAGACCCCGTGGCCCAGGCCAACGACGAGAATGTCTTGGAACGTTACCGTTTCTTCAATGGATATGAAGGCAACAGCAGCACATCACAGCCATCGGGTTACCCTATTGCTTCGACCACACTGCCCAATACAGAGGACCTCAACGAGGACCTCACCTTGAGTTCAATTGAGAGCTATTTCCAATACAAGGTTCCGCTGCGTCCAGGAGAATTGAACGAGGCCAACATCGGGCGGAACTATCTCTCCGATGTGCTGTTGGCAGACAAGACCATGCCCAATGGTGAGACGCGTCAAGTGAAGTGGCTTCAATTCAAGGTGCCCATTCGCGACTTTGAGGCGCGCGTGGGGGGAATCAGTGACTTCAGGAGCATTCGTTTCATGCGGATTTTCATGAAGGGATGGAGGCAGCCCGTGACGCTGAGGTTTGCGCGCTTGGAGTTGATCCGCGGTGAGTGGCGAAAGTTTGACCAGAGCCTGGCAGGACCTCAGGAAGTCGAGCCGGATGACCCTTCTGACACCCAGTTCGCGATCAGTGCTGTGAACATCGAGGAAAACGGATACCGTCAGCCGATCAACTACGTGACGCCTCCGGGCATTTTGCGAGAGATCAATGTGGCCACGGCGAACCAAGCCCAGCTCAATGAGCAGTCCCTTCAGTTGGAAGTGTGCGGCTTGGAGGATGGTGATGCGCGTGCGGCATATCGGAACATCAACTTTGACATGCGGATGTACAAGCGACTCCGAATGTTTGTGCACGCAGAGGCGGCGCGGGCAGATGAGCCGCTGGAGTCTGATGACCTGACCTGCTTTATTCGATTGGGGTCGGACTTCGTGGACAATTACTACGAATATGAAATCCCATTGCAGGTGACGCCTTGGGGCACCTCAGACAAGACGGAGATTTGGCCTCAGGCCAACGAGATTGACCTGAGATTCCAGGATTTGCAGACCCTCAAAGTCTCAAGACCTGTGGGTTATCCCCTTTTTCAAGAATATGAACGTCTCGAGGGTGGCGTGCGATATGTGGTGCGTGGAAACCCCAACCTCGCCAATGTGGTGACCGTCATGATCGGTATCCGGAACTCCGATAAGGACGTCAACCGGTTCGCTGCAGATGACGATGGCCAAGAAAAGTGTGCCATTGTGTGGGCGAATGAGCTCAGGCTATCAGAATTCAATGAAGAAGGTGGATGGGCGGCTACGGCCCAGTTGCAGGCCACTCTGAGTGACCTTGGAAACCTGAGCGTTGCAGCCAATATGTCGACTCCAGGTTGGGGAGGCTTGGAGCAACGGGTTCAGGAGCGTCAGCGCGAGACCATCCAAGGTGTGGACGCCAATACGACCCTGCAGTTGGGCAAGTTCCTTCCTGATTTTCTAGGGGTTCAATTGCCGCTGTATTTGGGCTACAGCGAAACGGTATCAACGCCGCAGTTTGATCCACTTTCGCCAGATGTGGAGATTGCTGATGCCGGCTTGTCCCCGTCCCGACAGAAGAAATCCCAGCAGATCAACCGCATACGAAGCATCAACTTTTCCAACATCAAAATTGACCCCCAACTCGGTGGGCGAGACAAAAAGAAGGACAGGAAGTCCAGCAAGGAAAAGGAGGCCGAAGCGGCAAAGCGTTTAGCGGGTGCCGATGATGTCACGAAGGAGCGAGAGTTGGCTGCGCAGCGCGGTGCGGCAGGAATGGCCTCCCGTGGTGGAGGTGGCGGAAACAGCAGTTCAGGATTCTTTGGCTTCCTAGATCCTGGAAACTTGAGCGCCAACTTTGCCTACACGGAGAACTATCAGCGGGATATCAATACTGAGTTCAACCTCCGTCGGAATTACCGGGGCGGTTTGCGTTATGACTTCACCAACCGTCCAAAGGAGGTCAAGCCCTTTGCTTGGATGGGGCGCTCAAAGGCGATCCGTTGGCTGACCGACTTCAATTTCTATACTGGCCTCAAGCAGGTGTCGGTCAATATGTCCATGGACAGAACCTACGAGGCGAGCCGTGTGCGCAACAACACCGCGGAGCTTTTGGGCATCGAAACGGGCGTTTTGGTGAGCACACAGGTACTGAAGCAGTGGAACTGGAACCGGGACTATGTGGTCAAGTGGGACCCCACCAAGAGCATACGTCTGGACTACAATGGCCGCGCGACTGCGTTGGTGGGTGAGCCCATTGGGGTCATTGACAGGAACAATGCTGAGAGCTATGCCCAGTATCGGGATACGGTGCTGACCAATATTGAGAATTTTGGTGAGGTGACCACTTATGACCACACGATCACGGCCAGTTATAAGTTGCCTTTGGACAAGTTCCCCTTGCTCGATTTCACCTCAGCGGACATTCGGTACAAAGGCACGTACCGTTGGGACCGTGCGCCATTCTCGCAGGACTCTCTCGGACACACCATTCAGAACAGCCGCGACATTACGCTGAACGCACAAGCCAGTCTCAAGACACTCTATGACAAGGTGCCCTTCTTGAAGGACATCAATTCGGGCAAGAGGAAGCGCGAAGCGATGAAGGAATTGGAGAAGAAAAAGAAGGAGATTGAGAATGAGGACCGCGATGGGTTTGGCAATTTCGACGACGACGAGAAGCCGCCTTTGTACATCGACCCCATTTCCTTTGTCCTCAAGGCGATGATGTCTGTGAAGAGTGTCAACATGAGCTATTCCAGGAATGAAGGATTGCTGCTTCCCGGATTGTCAGTGGACCGTAAGGCCCGTTATGCTGGCTTTGATGAGGCGCTCGAGTCCCCTGGACTGCCCTTCTTGGTAGGCCACCAGAACACGGATTTGCAGGGCAACCGAACGGGAGACTTTGCTGTCGACGCTGCCAACCGCGGGTGGTTGTCTGCGAACCCCTATCAGAACCAGACCTATCAGGAGAACTATACCGCGACACTCAACTTGCGCGCTCAGCTCGAACCGATTGAAGACCTGAAAATTGACCTGGACGCGAGTAGGACGGAAAGCCGGAATCAACAAAGCTTCTTCCGATTTGACGACGCCTTGGGTGATTGGCAGTTTGAATCTCCTCAGGACGGGGGCAACTTCACCTCGACCATCATGACGTGGGGGACCGCTTTTGTGGAGGACGATGAAACGTTTGACAGCGAAACCTGGCGCAACTTTAAACTGGCGCGACTGGACATGAGCGAGCGCCTGAATGCGGCGAACTACAACTTGCCGGACAGCGAGCCCACGGGATATTACTCGGGTTGGGGACCCACCAACCCGTCCGTGACGATCCCTGCATTCATTGCAGCATATACCGGTCAGGAGTCTGATCAAGTGGCACTGGATCCATTCAAGACCAAGCTCGCTCCGAATTGGAGGGTGAGCTATGACGGATTGTCCAAGGGCAACCTGCTGAAGAACCGCGTAAAGCGTTTCACTTTGAACCACAGCTACAGGTCTACGATGAGCACATCGTATGTGACCAACCTCAGTTTTGAGGGGGACGAATTGGGCCGGCCTACATCGTTTGATCAAAGCTCTTTTGGGAACTGGGTGAATCAGCGGCAGTACAACCAGGTGACCATTTCCGAGCAAATGTCCCCGCTCATCGGTGTGGACGTGACGCTCAAGGCGAGGGGCAAGAACGAGCCTCAAATCAAGGTGGAAATGCGCCGAGATCGGACGATCAATTTCGGATTGACCAACAACCAGATTACCGAAACCAAGAGCAGCGCCTTGGTGATTGGAACGGGTTATCGCATTGCCAATGTGCCCAACCCCTTCTTGCGCACGCGAGGAAAGTTGCCCATCCAAATGCTGAAGGAAACCGATGTGGTGCTCAGGCTCGACATCACCGTGAGGGACAATGCTACGATCATTCGCAAATTGGATCCGTTTGCGCAGACGGTGGGGGGTCCTGTTGGCATAGACAACCGAGAGAACCAAGTGACTGCCGGTCAAAAGGTGGCCAGCATCAAGTTCAGTGCAGACCTGGAAGTTTCTCGGAAATTGATCTTGCAGGCCTTTTTTGATGAGCAGTTGACCCGTCCTAAAGTGTCGACCAGCTTTGCCACAACCAACGTCAAAAGCGGCATTGCGTTGAGATTTAACCTCACGCAATAAATCGAGCAGGAGATGCGCCGCTGTTTTACATTGCAGCCATGAACATCCCCCAGGACCTTCGCTATTCTAAGGACCACGAATGGGTGCGCGTCGAGGGTGACGTGGCCGTCGTGGGCATTACGGACTTTGCCCAATCAGAATTGGGTGATATTGTCTTTGTTGAGGTCGAAACCGAGGACGAAACCCTGGAGGTGGATGCGGTATTCGGGACCATTGAAGCGGTCAAGACCGTGAGCGACATGTTCATGCCCATAGCGGGAACAGTGATCGCCCTGAATGCTGAGCTCGAGGACAATCCTGCTCTCATTAATGAAGATCCTTACGGTGCCGGATGGGTCATTAAGATCAAGTTGGAAGAGGGCGCGGGTATGGACCATTTGATGTCGGCCGAGGCTTATGCCGCGGAGGTCGGCTGAGACCCGCAGTCAGGCCCGTTGGCGCCGTGCCTTCCCCGCAGTTTGTTTGGGGTTGGCGGTGGTTGCTTTGCACGCGATGCCTGGCAAAGAACTGGGCGCGCACGATTGGTGGATGAATTGGAGACTGGACACAGTACTTCATGCAGGACTCTTCGCCGTTTTTGGAACTTCTGCACTTATTGCACTCCGAAAAGGAGGCGAAGGAGGTGCTGCTTGCCGCCATGCGTGGTGGTGGGTGATCTCCGGAGGCATGATTTTGGCGGTCATTTTAGAATGGGCCCAAGGCCTCGTATTCCCCGGTAGGGGCAGTGATTCATGGGATTTGGCGGCCGATTTCCTTGGACTGTGTTTGGCCGGTTTCGTATTTCGGGCATTGTATTTGATGTGGCCCATTGGTAAGAAACACCATTGATTAATTTGGCCCTACGAAAAGCAAGGCCCAGCAACACCCCCTTTCATGCAGCCACGCAAGACACCACAAGCTGACCTCGAAAACAAGCGGGGGACCTGGAGGTCCATCGGATTTGTTTCCGTACTCTCCCTGCTCCTCGCCGCATTGGCTTGGACCAGCTATGATGTAAACATCATTCGCGCCCTCGATTTTGAGGTTGACCTCCTCGAAGACGAGGTCATTCCGGTGAATGTGATTCCCCCGCCTCCCCCGCCCCCGCCTCCACAACAGACGACGGTGATTGAGATTGTTGACGATGAGGAGGAAATTGAAGAGGAGCTCGAGATTGAGGACATCGAAATCGACGAGGACACCGAAATCGAGATCATTGAGGTCGAGGAGGAGGAAGGGGAGGAAGAAGACATTCCTTTCATGATCGTAGAGGACATGCCTGGTTTTGGACCCTGTAAGAAGAAGACCGGTACAGAGCGTGACCAGTGCACACAGCTTGAGATCATCAAGTACGTGAGCTCGAACACCAAGTATCCCCCCATCGCGAAGGATGCGGGCATACAAGGAACGGTGTTTGTCTACTTCGTAGTGGGCAAGGACGGCAAGGTTCGGGAAGGACGGGTACTCCGCCCTGTGGACCCCCGTCTGGATGCAGAAGCCCTGAGGGTGGTCAGCTCATTGCCTGACTTTGAGCCTGGACGACAGCAGGGAAAGCCGGTGAGTGTTCAATACACCATCCCGGTAAAATTCATCATCCGTTGATGGGTTAACTGCTAAACCAACCCACCAAAGCCATCGCGAGATAGATGGCGTAGAGCGCGGCCCCCAATGGAAGGCCGCGCTTTGCGTACAGATAGATGGCTGCGGCGTCAATGGCGATCCAATAGGCCCAGTTGGCGTGGTGGTTGTTGACCATTAACCAGGTCGCCCACAGGCTAAAGATGGTCGTGAAAGCATCCCATCCTGGCATGGCACTTTGGGTCCAACGTTTGAGGCCCCATGCGGTGGCAAAGGTCAGTGCGGTCGTGATGGTGATGGCGAGGATGTGCCACGACAAGGGCTGTGATTGCGGGGTCCAGTCTTGTGTTCCAGAAGAGAGCCAGGCGCCATATACAGCGAAGGCGACGTAGAACCCTTGGAGGGCAGCTTCCGCCAAAATATTCCGTTGCCAGCAGAGATGGGCGAGCAGGCCGGCTCCTATGGCTGCGGGTAAAAAACACCAAGGCGTCCAACCTTGCAGGTACCCCCAAGTGTACGCGAGGCTGAGCAAGACAGCCGTGGCTTCGGTCCAGCGCTGCTGGGTTGTTGGATGAGGAGTGCTCACAAGACGCAGTGTTGTCGGATGTTGTGGACGGCGTGTTCGAGCCGTTCATGCTGTCCCATGGGTGCCAATTCGCAAAACGCGATGCCCCCTTGGTTGAGGCGCTCTCTGTAGGATGACTCGAGTGCAAGGCGGTCGGCGTGCAGCGGAAGGGTGCGCAGTGGGTCAGGTTCCCAGTCTGGAAGGGTGTGACACAGCATGTGTAGATCGGCGCGCTGCATGACGGTTTTGACCCCTGTAAGCTCTTCCCCAAAGGCATGACGGGCCCAGATATCCAACACCAAGCCACCGGTGTCACAAACGATGCCGTTTTGGGCGTGGGTCAAAAGTTTGGACAAGCGTTGGCTGAACCCTTCTAGCATGTGTTGCAGGTGTTCACCGTTGACGGTGCCATCGCGCACTTTACGGTCGGAGCGCGCGGCCTCCGGCATGAGGTCCCAATGCAAGGCCGTTGCCAAGCCCTGCGCTAGGGTGGTCTTCCCGGCATTTTCGACGCCCGTCAGGATCACGATGGGAACCCTGTTCAATCGTCGAACTGACATTGGCACGGGGGACTGAAAGACAGACGCCGTCCAGGGAGCAGTTCCCGCACCCAGATTTGCTCATCCACCGACATTTCGTTGTTGAGCAGGTCGAGTTCTTTCAAAAACTCAAGTTGGCTCAGTGAGGGGGGGAAATGACCGATGACATTGGACCACAGCAACAAGCGTTCGAGTTTGGTCAGGGCGTCAATGTCTTCAGGAATCCCCTCAATTTCATTGTCAGAAAGGTCCAGCTCTCTCAAGTTGGAGAGCCCAAGCAAGCTTTCGGAGATCTGGGTGAGCTTGTTGCTTCGGATGCTCAGGCGCTCCAAATGCTCAAACTCGGCCATCCACGGAGGCAGGCTGTCAATTTTGTTTTTGTCAAGAACGATCTCCCGAAGCTGTCTAAACCTCCTTAGGCGGATGTCAACGGCCTTCCATTTCTGCTTGCTCAGGTCCAGGCGCCACACGCGCTCAGGTCTTTGAAGGGCGGCTTCGTAGTCCGTCCAAACTTTGGCCGTGTCCCAAGGAATATTGGATTGTCCGGCCCCCTTCATCGGAGAAAGGCAGCAGAGCAGCACTCCAAAGGCTATTCCCAAAGTGCGGAGCAGAAGCCGGTTCATCTTGAGGTCAACGCGCGTCATGGCTGTTGTCGTATCTCAAAATGCGACGGGCTTGGTCGGCATCAGATGAAAGTTGGTTGATCAGGGCTTGGGGATCTTCGAATTTTTGAATGTCCCGCATGCGCTCAGCAAATGCGATTTCCAATTCGGCGCCATAGAGATCGGGGGTCTCTGCTGTGAAAAGGTGGGCTTCTACAGTGGGTTTTGCGCCGGTGCCGTCAAATGTTGGACGGGGCCCAATGTTGACCATGGCACCCCATGTCTGCTGTGATGCGCTCCCTTGATGCGATGAAGCCCCGTCTGTGACCAGCGTGACTTGAGCCGCATAGACACCTTCAGCGGGAAGTATTTGATGGGGTTCTGTGGCTTCGAGATTGGCGGTGCGGAATCCAAGGGTGCGTCCCCGGCCTGCTCCCGTGACGACCTCTCCTCGCCACGCATGCCGTCGGCCAAGTAAGGCGCGCGCTGCGGACAGGTCTCCATCGCTTAACCGCTGTCGGACTTTGGTGCTCGACACTGTCAATTCCCCTTCAATATGGGGAGGGATGTGTTGGACGTTGAAGCCAAAAGTTTCTCCGCAGGCCCGCAGCAGTTCGACATCGCCTTCACGCCCTGCGCCAAAACGGTGGTCGTGTCCCACGACAATGGTGGTGGTGCCGAGTCCTTGGACCAGCACGTCACGAACAAACTCTTCGGGCTTGAGTCGAGAGAAAGCGCGGTTGAAGGGTTGGATGACCAGATGGTCGAGCCCCGTCTCCGCCAGACATGCTGCACGCTGGTCCATGGATTGGATCAACTCGAGGCCACTGGCATCGCCAAAAAGTACCTGTCGAGGATGGGGGTCAAAAGTGAGTACCGTGGTTTCGGCCTGTTCCTCTTTGCCTTTGAGGATCATCCAGTCGAGCAATGCCCGATGCCCCAAATGCACGCCATCAAAGGTGCCGGTGGTCACAATGCGCCGTTGTCCGGGCGGAAAGTGGGGGAGTCCTCGGTGAATGCGCACTGCTGCTAAGTTAGGATGGCTGCGTGATGGTGCATCAAAAGAGGGCTTTTTGGCTTGAATTCACAGGCGTTGAAAACTCGTTTGAAGGGAGAAGGACGTGGGGATGTCAGGAGGTCGTCCGTTTGGGTTAATTTTGCGCCGAAATCAAGAGCCAAAAGGCTCACTGCATCAAGCGTTAATCCTCGCTCCAAATGAGCCAAAACGTCGGTTCCATCACCCAAGTCATCGGTCCGGTTGTGGACATTAGCTTCCCATCGGACGTGGCATTGCCCAAAATTCTCGAGGCCTTAGAGGTCGATCGTGAAGGCCAAGTCCCTCTTGTTCTCGAATGCCAAAAGCACATTGGAGAGGACACCATCCGCGCCATCGCTATGGATGGAACGGAAGGCCTCCGTCGCGGAATGTCAGCCCGTTTGATGGGCCGTGCCATGAGTATGCCTACTGGAGAAGCCATTAAAGGCCGCTTGTTCAATGTTACGGGTACAGCCATTGACGGCATCGACGGCGGCAAGGTGTCCAGCGATGGGCCAAGAGAGATTCACCAGACACCACCAAAGTTTGAGGATTTGAGCACGAGTACCGAGGTTTTGACCACGGGCATTAAGGTGGTCGACCTCATTGAGCCTTACTCAAAGGGAGGTAAAATTGGATTGTTTGGTGGTGCTGGTGTCGGTAAGACGGTTTTGATCATGGAGCTCATCAACAACATTGCAAAGGGCCACGACGGTCTTTCTGTGTTTGCTGGTGTCGGCGAGCGTACCCGTGAGGGGAACGACCTGCTTCGTGAGATGATTGAATCAGGCGTCATCAATTATGGTGAGGCTTTCGAGAAGAGCATGGAAGAAGGCGGTTGGGACTTGTCCAAAGTGGACATGGAGAAATTGGCCACCAGCCAGGCGACCTTGGTATTCGGTCAGATGAATGAGCCTCCAGGAGCCCGTGCCCGTGTGGCACTGAGCGGACTTTCTGTTGCGGAGTACTTCCGTGATGGTGGGGGTGAAGGCGCTGGTCGTGACATTCTCTTCTTTATTGACAACATTTTCCGCTTCACGCAGGCCGGTTCAGAGGTGTCCGCCCTGTTGGGTCGTATGCCTTCGGCTGTGGGATACCAGCCCACCTTGGCGACTGAGATGGGGGCGATGCAGGAGCGGATTACTTCTACCAAGAAGGGTTCTATTACGTCTGTGCAGGCCGTCTACGTTCCTGCGGACGACTTGACCGACCCCGCTCCCGCCACAACGTTTGCGCACCTCGACGCCACGACGGTTTTGTCCCGGAAGATTGCTTCCTTGGGCATCTACCCCGCTGTGGATCCGCTCGACTCTACTTCACGTATCCTCACCCCAGATATTGTGGGTGAAGAGCACTACCGCACTGCAGAGCGGGTAAAGGAGACCCTCCAGCGTTACGTTGAATTGCAAGACATTATTGCGATCCTCGGAATGGACGAATTGAGCGAAGAAGACAAGCAAGTGGTGCACCGTGCACGTCGTGTCCAGCGCTTCCTCTCTCAGCCTTTCCACGTTGCTGAGCAGTTCACGGGAATTCCCGGCGTACTTGTATCGATCGAAGACACCATCAAGGGCTTCAATATGATTCTGGATGGAGAGCTTGACCAGTACCCTGAGGCCGCATTTAACTTGAAGGGCAACATCGACGAAGTGATTGAGGCCGGAGAGAAGATGCTCGCTGAAAGCGCCGCCTGATGAAGGTCGAAATCCTTACTCCCGACGCGAAGCTGTTTGAAGGGGATGCACGTCATGTGCACCTCCCTGGTTCAGACGGTGCTATGGGGGTGCTTGACCGCCACGCTGCCATGATCACGACCCTCACAAAGGGCACAGTGAAAGTGGACACCGCGGAGGGGGAGCAGTCTTTCGATTTGAATGGTGGGACGGTAGAGGTCTTGGACAACAAGGTCCTCATCCTCGCAAGCTGACCTTTATTTATTCGTGGTGATAGGGCTCTCCTTTTAGGATGGTCTGTGCCCGATATAGCTGCTCTACGGCGAGTAGCCTGATCATTTGGTGACTAAAAGTCAGTGCGCTGAGTGCCAGTTTTTCGGCGGCCTTTGCTTTGACTTCGGGGGCAAAACCGTAAGCGCCTCCAATCACAAGGGCCAGGTGTCGGATGCCGCGGTGGTGTCGGACCTCGATCCATTGTGCCAATTCAATGCTGCGGGGTTGTTTGCCGTGTTCGTCGAGCAGAACAACGTGGTCTACATCTTCAAGGGCCTTTAACAATATGGGCGCCTCTGCTTGCTTCAATTGATCTGGTGTGGGCTTAGAAGTCTTGAGCTTGGCGTCCGGAAGCTCCACGTATTGGAAGGGGGCGTAGCGCGCAAGGCGTTTGATGTACTCATCGATGCCCTGTCGCAGCCATGGAGCAGAAGTCTTGCCAATCACGATCAGGGAAATGCGCATGCCCGAAGGTCTGTCGAATTAACTTGCCGTCCATGTCAGAAGGTCACGTGTTGAACGAAAATATTCCCACGCCATTGGAACAGATGGATACAGCCATTGCCTTGGCTTGGCGCGAAGACATTGGTTCGGGTGACGTGACTTCGGCCGCGTGCATTCCCGAGGATGCCCGGGAGACGGCCGGATTCATGGTCAAAGGAACAGGTGTGATCGCTGGACTTGAAGCAGCGAATAGGGTCTTTGCATACGGTGCGCCGGATGTAGAATTCAAGGCAGTGGCGTCAGATGGAGACGAGGTGAGGCCTGGTGATGTGGTCGCTTGGGCATCGGGTTCTGCCCGTCAAATCCTGACTGCTGAGCGGTTGGCATTGAATTTCATGCAGCGCATGAGTGGCATTGCTACAGGGACTCGGCAGGTTGTCGCATTGTTGGAAGGCACTGGAACACGCGTGTTGGATACGCGAAAGACCACGCCAGGTATCCGGGCCTTTGAGAAGGCTGCGGTTCAGATTGGCGGAGGGGTGAACCACAGAATGGGCCTCTACGATCAGATTTTGATCAAGGACAATCATGTGGACTATGCGGGCAGCATGGCGGCTGCCGTTCAGGGCGCTTTGGATTTTTTGGAAGCTGCCGGCCGCAAGGTGCCTGTTGTGGTGGAGGTGCGCAATGCGCAAGAATTGCAGGACGCACTTGCTGCGGGAGGTGTAGACCGGTTGCTGTTGGACAACTTTACGCCGGCCCAAGCCCGGGCTGCAGTAGACCTTGTGGGAGGTCGGGTTCACACCGAGGCCAGTGGTGGACTCAACCCGGATAACGTGCGTTCCTATGGTGAAGCGGGGGTTGATTTTGTATCGTTGGGCTGGTTGACGCACAGTCCCATTCCGTTGGACATCAGTCTTAAAAGTGCGTCTTCTTTGAAGGGCATAAAACCGCCATCAAATGGGTGAACAGCGATGGGAACAGTGGATGCGCCGCACGCCGTTGAGTAGATTGCTCATTGCGCCTTTGGAACGGTTTCACCCATGGGGCTTCCAGGGCATGAGCGCTTGGGACGTCTTTCGGTTTTTCGTGGTGGGTGTGGCCGAAGGTGCATTGGGCATTCGTGCCGCCGCCATCGCTTTTCAGGTGTTCTTGTCGATTTTTCCTGTTATCCTGGTATTGCTGAGTTTATTGCCGCTCGTACCGGTGGCGGATTTTCAAAACAGCCTCTTCGAGGCACTGCGTCATTATTTTCCGGGAGACACTTTTTTGCTGGTAGAAAGTACAGTGGCTGATTTGCTGGAGACGGGGGTCCACCCAGAAATCGCCAGTCTAGGTTTTGTGCTGATGCTCTTTTACGCTTCAAGTGCGATCAATGGAATTCTATTGGGCTTGAACGAGGCCCACCACCTGGAGCGCAAAGGGAACTGGCTCTTGTTGAGGGCAATGTCTTTGCTGTTGATGGTGGTGTTTTCCATCTTCCTGATTGTGGCAGTCCTGCTCATTGTGTTCTCTGGAACAGTCTTGGATTGGCTTACAGGACATGGCATTCTTGCCCTCGAGGACTTGCCATTGATTCAGGCAGTCCGCTGGCTGGTCACCCTTGCGCTGCTGTTCACGACCATTACCGCTTTGTACAATGCGGCAGACTTTTCCAAAGATCGGTGGCGGTTCATCACGCCTGGTGCGGTCGCCACAACCGCCCTCATTGTGTTAACGTCGATTGCCTTTGCTTGGTTTGCCACCTCACTGTCGAGCTACAACCGGCTCTATGGGTCTTTAGGAACCTTACTTCTGTTGCTCGTTTGGCTCAATGTCAACTGTTTTCTGCTCATCATCGGATTCGACCTAAATACGGCTTTGAACAAGGCCCGAAGGGGAATTCGTCAGCCAGATGGGCTGAGCAATGAACCACCTTTGTCTACCACCGATTAACTTGGATCCATGCAACGATTTGCCCTCTCCCTCGCCCTGCTCTGTGCCGCCTCCTGTCTGTCGGCCCAATCCTTAACTGGAAACTGGAAAACCATTGATGATGAGAATGCGGGCAGGGTCAAAAGCATCGTAGAAATCACCGAGCAAAACGGCCAGTACTACGGCACCGTTGTGGAGTTGTTTCGCTTGCCAGACGAGGACCAAGACCCCCATTGTGATCAATGCGGCGATGACCGAAAAGACCAGCGCGTCTTGGGCATGCAAATCGTGCGTGGCATGGAGGCAGAGGATGGCGAATGGAGCGAAGGCACCATTTGCGATCCCAAAAATGGCCGGATCTACGATTGCAAAATGTGGTTTGAAGAAGGCCAGCCCGACGTCCTCAAAGTGCGCGGATACTGGGGGTTCTTATACCGTACTCAAGAGTGGATTCGCCAGTGATCGAAGCTCAGAGCCACCGAGACAACCAAGGCGCTTTCTGAACAGCGAATTGAACCCCTTCAGGTGCGAGGTTGAGCTTGATTGTGGCAAAAGCGATCCATGCAGTAGCGATGGCGCTTTTTGTGAAGAGGAGAACGATGTGGGGCCATCCCGGATTCCACTGAACCAAAATCAAGGAAGGCAGCAGAAGAACCACACAGATCAGAACGGTCTGTTTGCTGAGGATGAGCCGCTTCCAAATGCGCCAGAGCAAGACTTGTCGGCCCAAAGTGGATATGCCGATTGAAAGGAATGTTGCCATTGCCGCCCCGACGAGGCCCATTCCCAGCCCTGACTCAGGGATGAAGAGCAAGTTTAAGGGCACCGCCAAAGCCACCATTGCCCAATTGATGGCGACCATCTTTTTGAAGTGGTTGGACTGAGAGAGCAGAATGGCCGAACCTGAGGCAGACGTTTGAATCAGCTTGGCGAGACCCAAGGCTAAAATGACGAACGAAAGGCCTTTGAATTCGGGTTGTAGGAGATGGTCAATCTGAGGTGTAGTGACCCATATGCAGGTGAGGATCCAGCCGCTTCCCAGCAGCAAAAGGCGGTGACTCAATTGGGTGAGCCTGTCTATCTCCACCGAATCAGCGGCGTCCAAGGCACGGGATATGAGCGGCCGGAATAAACGCTGTGATGCGCGATGTGGAAGGGTGGTTACTGTGGCAACAAATGCAGCGACAGTGAATGCCGGAACCAGGTCGAGGCCCAATAGGCTTCCCACCATGATGATGTCGAGTTGATTGAGGATCACCCAAGCTCCGCTCCCTATGACCAAATTGCCACCATATTGACGAATTTCCTTGCGCATTGCGGATTTTCCGATACCGCGCAAATCGATTTTGAATTGGTTGGCCAGAGACTGCGCCAAGAGCACCAACAACACCAGTAGGTTCAGGATGAGGTAGGCGGGCAAAAAAGCAGATTTCCCCAACCAGCCGAGGCCCAAACACAAGGCTAAACTGGCGTATCCGAGTTTAAAAACCGTTTCCTGAGTGAACGTGGCCAGGGTGGTTTTCAATTTGGTTGACAGATAACTGGCGAGAAAAAGTTGGGCTGTAATGATGGCTGAGAGCAGGGCAATGGGCTGCACTGCTTGGCGGTAGGCGGCGTCTAAACCGAGCATGCTGCTGACGCCATCCGGGAAGATGAGGGCAGGCAAGGCCACAAATCCGCTAAATAGAAGGAGGGGAGGCCAAAGCAGAGTGCCCAGAAGCTTGGGGATTTTGTTGGCACGCCCCATCACACCCGTATATCGGTTCATGGCTGCGGGGGCGCCATAGAGGATGATGGGCGCAATTAATGAAGCCCATGCCATCACGATGCGCACCAATCCCCACTCTCCCAGATCATCAGCGAAAGCCCATGGCAGAATGATGAGGTTGTTGACCGCACCCAGTACAAACCCCAGCAGAATGCTCAAGAAGTTGCGGAACGCTTGCGTTGGAACTCTGAAACGGGCCATCAATCCAGTTTGTCAGAGATTTCATTCAGGCAACCTGCCATCTTGGTGGTCAAGGTCCTCCTCGAAAAGGTCATCGCGACCTCAGGTTTTGATTCGTAGGGCTCGAACAGGTTATTCAACATGTTGGAGCACCCCTCTACATCTTCGTGATGCGTGGGCGAAAAGCCCCATTCTTTGCTGAGGTCACCGAGGTCGCTTGGCATCGGACTGACCACTCCAATAGGGATTCCAGTGGCGAGGTATTCAAAGGCTTTGCCTGGGATGGCCCATTGTCCGGTTTGATTGTTGTTCTGGACGAGCAACAAAGCGTCCATTTCCATCATTTTTTCGATGGCATCTCCATGGGGCATGTACCCGTGATCGGTCCAGTCAGAATCGATCAATGAGGAGGTGAGAGAGGCGCGAACGCTGGGGTTGATGTTGCCCACTAGATCAAGATGAATGGGCATTCTGTCTGCTGGGACTTGCGCGTTCCACCGCCGAATTGCTGTCCAAAGTCCAGGGATGTCGCGTGTAGGGAACAGCGATCCAAAGTGCCCCAAATGAAAAGCGGTGCCGGTTTTTTTGGCTTCGTCCTCTCGACTGGGGGCGTCGTTTGTTTGGATGTCGCCGGGATCCCAACCATTGTGGATGAGAGCGAATTTGTGCCTGACCGCATCATTTTGGTTCCGCAACGAGTGGCCAACTCCGGGTGTGGGAACGGTGATTTTGTCGGCATGTTGGACCACGGTCTGTTCCATGGTGGCATGTCTCCGTTTCGTTCTTTTGGTGGGAAGAAAATCTTCCAAATAGTCCATTTCCCTCCAGAGGTCCCTGAAGTCAGCCAGCCAAGGCATTCCGAACTTCTGTTTCAAGTCCAGTCCTATGAGGTGGACGCTGTGGGGTGGGCCTGTGGTGACCAGAGCTTGGAATGGACGCCCTTCTTCTTGGGCTTGTTTCCACACCTTTTGCCCTGCCTTTCTCGCGCGCCGCCGCCATAAAATTCTCGGGTCAGGAATCAGCAAATTCCCCCTTGCCCACAGCATGATGGTTTGGCTGAGCGATCTTCTTGTTGTGGAGGATAAGGAGCCCAGACGCTCGGGTTTTTTCTTTCCTTGAAACAGCCGAATGGCCAGGTCGTAAGGCTCGAAAATCGGGACCTTGATCACCTCAATGCCTTCGGGGATATCGTCCGCCAATGTTGCGTCCAATACAGGATAGGCGGCTCCGTCAGGGACCAATAAGGTCGGTTGCCATCCGTTCTCTGGGAGGTACTTCGAGAATTTGAGCCAACGCTGGACACCGGGGCCTCCCGCTGGAGGCCAGTAATAGGCGATGATGAATACCCTTTTTAAGGCATTGCCATCGTTGGATTTTGGGCCGGCCTCCATATTGTGAATCTACTCCAGCGTGAGGCAATCGGCGCACCATTTGCTGTCCTCGTTGTGCGCAACGGTGTCTTCATCGTTGTTCGGCAAAAGTGTAGAAACCACTTCTCCGAGCCAGGTCTTGAGGGCGTCATCATGCTCGTGATTCAGCAGGGTTGCTCCGTCCCAATGGAGGGTGAGCAAACTGGTGGCATCGCCGAGACCTTTGCGCCCGGCGCGAATGGCAGAGCGAATGGCATGGGCCTCGGGGTGTTTGTCGCGCAGCATAGCGGCATAGAGCAGCAACTGTAGCGCCTTTCCATGCTTGCCCTTGCGCAGGGTCTCTTCCCATTGGCCTTTGAGCCTCAATTCTCTGCCTTCGACGGCGCCGGTTTTGTAATCGACGACTTGCCACACCTCGCCCCTTGGGTTTCGGTGTACTTCAACACGATCGGCCACGCCTTTAAAGGCGATGTGGCGTCCATCATCGAGGATGAAGGTTCGGTGAAGTTTTTCTTCTAATCCCACAATGGTCACTTCGGTGCCCTCGGTCCATTCACGCAATTCGTCGCGCACCCATCTGCCGATCATGGCCGCGGCCATGCGCAAAACCAAGACGTTCTCGCCGGTATCGGCTTGTGCTCCTTTCTTAATGGCAGACAGGGCGTCGACCAGCTTGGGCTTGACTTCGCGCGCCAAGGCCTTGAGGTCTTCTTTTTGCAGCACCCGTCCTACAGTCGCTTGAAGGCCTTCTTCTACAGCTTTGTGGATGACGGTGCCAATGGTGCTGGCCTCGAGGTGTTCCTCCACGGTGTCGGTTTCGCCCAAACCCAAGACATATCGGTAGTGGAACTGGCGTTCACATGTTAGGGCTTGGTTCAATGCCGATGGGCTGATGCCGTTGGTGAGCATGGCGTCGACGGATTCGCGGGCCGAGGCACTCCAACCCAAAGCAGGTACGGGTGGTGCGGGGTCAGGCAGCGGTGTAGACCAGAGCGACTTGTTGACCGCCACGCCCGAAAGCGAAGATTTGGCCCATGCTTCGAGTTGACCCAAGAACCGACTGGGCTCCGTCCCGCTGTCTCCCAAGTCGGCACCAACACAGAGCAGGTGAATCTTGCGGGATCGGTGCAGCAAGCGGTGCAGGTATGCGGAGAAGATTCCGTCGCGCTCGGGCCGGCCGGGAAGGCCAATGGAGCGTTGGAGATCCAAGGGCATAAAAGATGGTGGAGGCGCTCCATCTGGGAGTGTGCCTTCGTTGACATCGAGCACAAAGACTTCGTCGAAGTCGAGCCCTCTGCTTTCGAGCAATCCCATGACCTGCAGGCCTTCTAACGGCTCACCTGCCAAGTCTACAGCATGCTGTGCCATCCACCTTTGGACGCGGTTGCGTGTTTCGGCGAGGTTCGGGGGTGTACCGGTTTTTTCTATGCTGCGCTCGTGCAGGGCGACCACGTCGCGGAACCCCATCCACGTGGCGCTGAGCCACGGGTCTTTGGGAAGGGATTTGGGGTTGTCGCCTGTCCAACGTGCGGCCCGTGAGAGCACGGCGGTGGTCCCATCATCCCGGTCCTCCGCGGCGGCTTGCTGGCCGGCCCACCATGGTTCCAGGACCGCCTCGACCTTGGGAAAGTCCTTGAGGTCCTGGCGGGTTAACCGAATGAGGGTTTGCTGGGTGCATCGCCGTGTGAGTGGCTCCAATTGTTCAGCAGCTTCTGGGTGAAGCGCTCGGGTGAGCGGATGTGCCAAGAGACCGCGCACCCTGCTGTGGTGAAGGCGTCCGTTGTCTCCGTGAAGTCCGAATAGCAGGTGGAGGAAGCTGCGCAACGGTGTCCGGTCCAGGGGAACACCCATGGTGAGGTTGACCTTCTCAACGGAGCTTGGAATCGAGGCGAGCACCAAGGGCGCCAGATCGGCAGAAGGCAATATGACGGCCACGCGATCGAGGTCTTTCTTTCCAATGGACTCGAGGTGTTGTCGCACATACTGTGTCTGCATGGTCCGCGAGCTACACGTTACCAAGTTCCAATCGCGGACCTTGTCGTTGGCTGAACCGGTGATGTCAGCCATCGGGTGGGGCAATTCCGATTGCCGCTGTTTGCTGACGATTTCCCGCACAAACCGTCCGGCTTCGAGTCCCTCTTGGACGTAGCTGCGGTCCGTATCCCAAATCCATTCCCCCCAGCCCGATTGGACCAGACGGTCGACTGTTTTATGCTCAGCAGGGGTGAGTGCATTGGCACCGGCCATCCAAACCGGTCCAGAAACTTGGCGCAAAGCCCCTTCTTCGGTGGCCATTTTTCGGGCGAGCATGCCCGACGTGCAGGAACCATGGTCTTCAAGGTGGGCATGGAAGGCGGTGTGCAACGGGTGCAACGTGTTCCATTGGGCTAAAAACGCCTGTTGTCCAGCGGTTAGATCAGGACGACCAAAACTCCAGGCTTCGATGTCTTTGATGTTGCGGAGGTCGCGAAAAACCTGTCTGGCCTCGAGCAGGTGATGGTCTACGGCGTTGAAGTCAGCCAAAGCGGCCATCCCCCAGGGTTGGAACCGGTCAAAAGACCCCCACTCGGGTAGTGTGTGGTGCAGCCGCATGCCTTCGGCGACGTGCTGGAGCTCCACGAGCAGTTCCATCTTATTGGGAACGGTCAGCCCAAGCTGTTCTGCACTCCATTCTCCCAGGGTGGAGATGTGGGGCAGCCACTTTCCGGGTCCAGCTTCTTGTATGAGTGCTTCTTGGAGTTTGCGGCCTGCGCGGCGGCCGGGAAGCAGGATGGTGATCTCGCCCCAAGTGTCCTTGTCAAGCCCGCTGAGCTTGGTCACGATGCGGTCAAGAAAATCTCCTGACCGGATCATGATCGGAATCCTCTTTTGACAAAGGTCCAGAACGCTTTGCGTTGACGTGCATCGGTCAAGACGGCGGTCATTTCCCGCCACAATGTGGAAGGTGCTTCTGTTTCTTGGGTGACTTCGGGCACTGTTTCAGGTTCGGATGCCTGCGGAGGATCCACGCCAGCGTCCTTCAATATGCCCATGAGGGTGTCTGCGCGTCTGAACTTTTCTTGGGCAGATTTGCGCATGCCATACTGCTCTTCTAGGAGTCCGAGATTGTTCAAGGTGATGGCGTCTTCGGGATCGAGTTCCAAGGCTTTTTTGTAGTCGGCAATGGCGCCATCCACATCTTTCATGGCGGCCCGAATCCATGCCCGCGAAGCATAGCGGTAGGCGTGGTCCGGCTCCAATGCTACGGCGCGATCAAAAGCCTGTAGCGCTTCTTTTGTTCGGCCTTGTTGGAAAACGCAGACGGCGTGATCGTGTATGATGTCCCCATCTGCAGGCAATCCTGCGCTTTCATTTTGAGCCATGACCTCGGCAAACAACTGTTCCGCTTGGCCCCACTTTTTCTGGGCATACAGCGTTTCTGCCTCCTTTCTTTTCTGGGTGAAATCCTTGCTCATTTTGAGGAAGTGTTCAGGGTTTCGATGGCGGCGATCATGGACTCAAACTCCTCCTCATTGAAGAGACGTGTCAGAAAAGCAATGCGGCCTTCTTGGTCTACCACCACATTGCGCGTCACACCGGCTTTAGGAAGGGTGACGGCTGAGAAGAGCGCGCCTCCCGGGTCCAAGCAAACTGGGTAGGTGACTCCGGTGGCTTCCACGAGGCCTTGAACTTTTTCGGCCGGTTCATCCAAGTCGACCCCCAGCAGCATCACTCCCTCGTCTTGAAAGACTTGCCATACCCTTTTCTCTAAATGGGGCATCTCTTTGCGGCACACACTGCACCAAGAAGCGGTGAATTGGAGGACATAGACCGAGCCCATCAGGGACTCCTTGGACCAGGTCTTTCCGTCGAGGTCTGTGAGCGAGAAGTCGGGTACGGCATCGCCCACTTGCACCTTGTAGCCGCGGTTGTCGTCTTGGGCGAAGATTTCACCCTGTCCACCGCCTCCCAACAGAGCGCCCAGAAACAGCATAATGGCTGGCCGAAAGGCCATGTTGCGAGTGGATGTGGTCATGGATGGAAGTTCCGAAAATCAACGGTGTCCGAAGCGCTAATTTTCGCGAATGCCATCCGAATTATTTCCGCAGTGGTTCACGACGCCCGATGGGAGGTCCTTATATGCCCTGGAATCGCCAGAAAGGTTGGTTGAACACCAGCAAATGGGCACGCGTTACATGGTGCACGTGTTGGTGGTCAAGACCTATCCGGATAGGCTACATATCGCGGGTTTGTTGCAAGGAATGGAGGCGGGAACCCTTTTGTCTTTGACGGAAGAAGCTTACCGGATGCGCTTAAGGAACATGCTGCGGTTGGAACGCTTGGGTCCGGCAGCTGAATAAGCCATCCTGAGCGCCGTTTCTTCGTTGGGTGCGTATTCTAACTCAAGCGTCCCTTCAGAAGTGGACCACTTTTGGATTGCCGGCGCAGGCCGAGCATTTCGCGTCTTGTACCTCAGAAGATGAGGTCAAGGAGGCCTTGGCATGGCACCGGGAACACGATTGTGCGCTCCATGTGCTGGGTGGGGGCAGCAATGTTCTGCTCGCTGGTGATTTGCCGGGCTTGGTGCTGCAGATGGGCATTGACGGGGTGACCGAAGTTGGACAAACGGACCAAGGCGTCTTGGTGCGGGTGGGTGCGGGCGTCTCTTGGCACGAATTTGTGATGACGGCGTTGGACAGAGGTTGGTATGGTTTGGAAAACCTGTCGCTCATCCCAGGAAGTACGGGCGCGGGCCCCATGCAGAACATTGGTGCTTATGGTGTGGAGTTGGAGGAGCGTTTTCATTCTTTGGAAGCGGTCGAAGTGGCCACCGGAGAAACGCATCAGTTTGCCCATTCTGATTGTGCTTTTGGCTATCGAGAAAGTGTCTTTAAACGGGCCCTGAAGGGGCGGTACGTGATCACTTCGGTGACGTTTCATCTGCTCAAAACCCCGGAATTGCGCATGGAGTATGGCGCAATCAAGGCGGCATTGAAGGCTGCGGGCGTTACCGAACCTACCCCCAAAGCGGTGTCAGACGCCGTGATTGGAATCCGGCAAAGCAAATTGCCTGACCCGGCAGTGCTCGGCAATGCGGGCAGCTTTTTTAAGAACCCTATCGTGGATCAAGAACGCCACCTCGCCCTGGCCAAGCAGTTTCCAGATATGCCACAATACCCCACTCCAGGAGGTATGAAGCTGGCGGCAGGCTGGTTGATTGATCAAGCGGGTTGGAAGGGCCATGACCGCGGCACCCATGGCGTCCATGATCGGCAGGCATTGGTGCTTGTCAATAAAGGCGGTGCGACGGGTGCTGAATTGCTGCAACTGGCCGAGGATGTGCAGCAGGATGTCTTGAAACGCTTTGGTGTAGAGCTTGAGCGCGAGGTCAACGTGTTGCCCGGCTGATCCTTCTGGCCCTGCCTTTCTAGAATTCTGCGCAAGGCAGAATGCGGTGCGGGCGTGTGCGCAAATGACTGGGCGTTCTCCACACGTAGCTCAACGTGATTTCGTGGGCGCCGTCTGAAATGCCCCACCCAAGGGTTGACACCGTGATGTCATAGCTGTAACCTACTCGGAAATTGTCTTCAGTGAGCCCGAGCAGCAATGAAATGGCATCGTGGTTCGGTGCACCGTCGGGCGCTGCCTTCATCAAGATCTGTCGGTATGAAATGCCATAAGTGAGGAAGGGGCTGTCGATGCTAAACCCAAAATCCATTTGGTCGAAGGCGCCTTGGGAGCGGTACGAAGCCACGAGCAAAAAGTCCTGTTCAGCTCCGGTGGGGCCGCTCACATAGGGAATGCGGACACCGGTGTGCGCGCTGAACCAAATGGGAACAGGTGCAGTGGTGGCGTCGGTCAGGCTTTCCGATGGGCTGTTCAAGTGGCGGCTGCTCATCCCCAGCCAAAAACGCTTGCTGTAGACAACGCCGCCAGCAGCGACGTCGAAGTAGTTCCGAACCAACTGGAAATTCGACAAGCCCTCCAAGGATGCTGTGGCTCCTGAACCCGCAGTGCCTCTGTTCAACTGGTCGCCAAACACCAAGTCGTTCCAATTGAGCAACCCGCGGCTGCTCCAACCCAGTTGAAGTCCTGGTCTAAAGGACAGCTTTTCGCCCAAGGGCACTTCATAGCTGTACTGGAAACCAAAGGAGCTGGTGCCCAGTCCGCCCGTTCCGGCTTCATCAGAGGAGAAGACCACCCCGATTCCACTGTTGATCTTGGGAATGAACACGTCGTACGAGGCCCCGTAGGAGACGAAACGGCCGGGAATACCAGGCCACTGGTTCCGGTAATGGAAGCTGAACCTGTTCTCGAGGGTTCCTCCAGCAAATGCAGGATTCAGGTGCGTGGCAGCGGCGTAGAATTGCGTGAGCTGGGCATCTTGCGCACGCGCTTCCTGACCACTTGTGGCGACCAAGACCATGCCGAGTACGACAGTGGTCAACGTTGTATTTCGAAATCCAGTCATCGTCTGATCAGGGTCACATCGCCAGCTTGCTCCGCTGTGGTACCGTCTAAGAAGACAGCGGCCACCCGCCACACGTAAACGTCTTGTTTGCAGAGCTTCCCTTGGAAGTATCCATTCCAGCCGACATTGGGCTGGGTGGTGCTAAAGATTTGCTCTCCCCAACGGTTGTATACCGTAAAGCTGTATGAAATGGGGTTGCCGCGCAGTTGGGGGAAGAACACGTCATTGTTCCGCAGGTCGTCGTCGCCATAGGCTTGAGAACCGCTTCCATCGCCGCCGAACGTGGGTGTAAAGGCAGAGGGTACGCCCACGGTTCCGCCTTGAAATTCAATGACGCAGGTGGTGCGGTCCGTGCTGTCGGTACACAGCGCATTTTCGATGGCCAATGTGATGTTTGGGTCTCCCGCGGCGCTGTAAGTGTGGGTGACAATGCTGCCATCTGGGGACTCGAATTCAGAGCCGTCTCCAAAGTTCCAAGTGTAAATGGCATCGCCGTAGTCGAAGTTGGGGGTCAATTCGATCACGTCGCCTACTTCCACGCACTCATTGGGGAAGACCGTGAAGCCTGCATTGACCTGCTCGAGTACCGTGACGGTTTGCGATTCTGAGACTGTGTTTCCTCCTGGGCCGTATGCCGTGACCCAGACGGTGTAGATGCCGGGTTCGAAGTAGCTGTATCCTACAGGGTCGGTCAACAGGTCGGTGACGACCCTTGTGGCCCCTTGTCCAAAGGACCAAACGAGGCTGTCGATGGCACTCTCCATGGAAGGAATAAATACGGCCTGCAGTGGCGCACAGCTGACGGTGTCTCCCACAAAGCTGATGGAGGGTACAGGAGGGACCAAGGTGATCGCTGCAGACAGAGAATCGGAGCAACCGAAGTTGTCCAAGGTGACTTGAACCAATTGGGTGCCGTAGGCGTCATCTGCCCATGTTATGCTGCCGTCGTTGGTGTCATAGATGCCACCGGACTCGATGTCCCAAACCGCTGTTGTCCCAGCAGGCCCTTGGTTCATATTGATGACGTTGGTGACATACGGGGCGTCGAACACAACGTCTGGCGTCAGGATGAAGCTGGCTTGTGGTTGTCCGAGCACCACAACCTGTGTCGCAATCAGATCACTGCAGCCATTTTCTGGATGGACCACATTCAAGCTCACTGGCAGTATGGCATTGCTCAACGGCCCGGAATTGAGGAGGTTGGTGTCGGCGATGGGGCCTGTTGGCTCAAACCCGACCAGGGTATCACCTCCAATGATCCAAGTCCACGCGCCCCCTGCCGTTCCAAGGTCCAAGGGAACGCCTGAGGATAGGTTTTCAAGGGTTACTGCCTCACCCAAGCAGAGGGTGTCGGGGATGGAAAAGTCAGCCACAGGCAAAGCGGGCACTTCCAAGTCCAAAGCATCGTAATCGCTGCAGCCTTCTGAAATGGCCGTAACGGATGCCACCGTAATGTATCCAGTGCCGAGCGGATTTGGATAGGCGTGGGAGACCACATTCACGGTGGTGATTTCCACATCTGGAGAGAATGGATCTCCAAAATCCCAAATCAAGGAGTCTGCTGTTCCCGTGTAGCTAAAGGTGGCTTGAACGTCGCATCCGCTCAGCCCTTCAATCACAAGTTGACCAAAAGGTTGGGGCTCCACCGTGATGGAATCTGACGCTGTGGCGCTGCACCCTGTGAGCGGGTCGATCACCTGAAGTTCGACGTTGTATGTCGCCGATATTCCGCCCGATCCGGGGTCGCCTGGGGTCGCGGTCCACTGAGGGGCTGAAGGCGAGTTTCCGGTCAAGGTCTCGGTTCCAAAAGGCGTATCAATGGTCCATGTTGCGATGGCTCCGCTGGATATGGAGAGGTCATTGATGGCAAAGGGAATGGGTTCACAGCCTGCCTCGGGAAGGGAAAAGTCGGCGCTGACTTCTTCTTGGACGAGGACGGTCGTGGATGCTTGTGCCAAGCAGCCTTGGTCGTTGGAGGCCAAGACGGTCAACAGGTGGGTTCCCGGCGACAAGGAAAGCAGGGTGTCCGTGCTCCCGTTCCATGGGTAGGTGTTGCCCAAATCAACTTGAAGCGTCCAAGAGGTCGCACCGTCTGCTGGAGTGTCAGAACGTTGCGGATTTACCGGCTCTGGCGCGCAGAGCGCATTTTCTGCCGTGATGGCCGGTGTGGGGGTGTCAAAGACTTCCACCGCAGCAGAGGCGCTGCCGGAGCAACCAAAGACACTGGTGCCTTGCCCCACCACGAGGTAGTTGCCAGCGGCGGTATACAGGTGGCCGGTGGCTCCTTCCGCTCCAGGATTTGCGGCATCACCAAAATCCCAATCGATGGAAAGGGCCTGTTGATTGGGGACAGTGAAGGCGAAGGGGGCGCATCCTTCTGCGTCGCTGATGGTCGGTGCGAAGGCAGGCCTAACGAGCAACGTGGCGGCAGTGGCGGCAGCGCAGCCATTGGAACGGCTGACGGCCAAGTCAATGGTCACGGTGTCGGTCAGCTGGTCGGGGTTTTCGAAAGTGTAGGAGAACCCTTGAAAATCACTGGTGATGGTGCCGTAGTCCTGCGCTGCGCCGGACCACACATTGTCCACTTCCCAAAACCACTCTCCGCCACTGCCAAGGTTGAAGGCATTTCCTTGGAAATTGAACGATGTGCCGCTACAGACTTCTCCGCCTGAAGTTTGCACAAAGGGTGCAGGAGCCACCGATACGCTGACCGTTTTTGAATCGGTACACGTGCCGATGCCTGCCTCTACGATGACCGTGTACTGCACGGTGTCCTCGCCATTGTTGGGGGGCCATGTGTGTGTGCCGTCGGCATCCAATTGGCTGGCTGATCCGTGACCGAAATTCCAATTGAGCGTGCTGTTAGAAACACTGCCTGTAGTGTCCGTGGCGAACAGGGGAATGCTCAAGGGGCTGCACCCAACGGTGTCCGAAGTGGCCAATGAGATGCCGGGACGGGGCAGGACTGTGGCCGAAGACACCACGGTGTCTTGGCAGCCAGTAGCGGTGGTCACCACCAACGTTACCGGGTAGGTGGCTGCTGAATCGATCGCAAAGGAAGTGGTCTCCCCATTGAGTTCCTCGCCATTGACGGTCCAAGCGAAGTCGGTAATCGCCCCTCCTTGTGCAGCGTCTGTAGTGGAAGAACTGCCATCTAAGATGACGGGATTGCCCATACACGCGCTCTCCGCCGCGAATGCAGCTTGTGGCAATGATGCCAAAACGAGGGTGCGGCTTTGGTCGTCGGTGCACCCATTGGACGAAGTGACTTCGAGTTCAAAGGTGAAACTTCCAGGGCCGTTCACTGCAATACTGGGCGGTGCGGGACCTGTGCCGATGACGCCCACACCGTCTAAGCTCCAAGTGTAGTTGACGGCGTCTTGTGAAGCATCGATTGGTTGCACATCCAAGGCATCGGCACAGGTATCACCGGGCAGCACAAAGTCGGCTTGGGGCGGCGACAATACGGTCACGGGGATGACACCGGCTCCATAGCACGCGGGCGCAAGGGTAGGAAAGACTTGAACCGAGGCATTGTAAACCCCGGCTGCATCGTAAACAAACCCCGGCTGGGCGGGAATGCCCTCGAATGGGATGAGCCCGTCGACCATGGCGATGGTCGTGGAATAGGCACCATTGCCATAGGTGAAGTTGAAACTCAAGTCTTCGGCCGTCAGGGGCGGACTGGCATCCCAACCGACGGTGTTGAACTGGAAGGGCTCCCCGGGACAGAGGGTGGTCATGTTGGAAGTCACCTCAACCGTAGGCGGAGGGGTGACCATGATGTCCATGGTGGTGGTGTCAATGCCACAGTGGTTCTGTGTGTAGAGTGTAACCGTGTAGACACCGGGGCCTGGAAAAGACAGCAGATGGTCTTGTTGGCTTGCACAGTCTGCCCCCCAATCGATCCAATCGGTGGGGTCAGGACCTGAACCGATGTAGGTCGCTACACCAAAATCCCATTTTTCCGTCCTGACTGTTCCGTTTCCACCAATGTTGTTTCCAGATGACGAAGCACAGCAATTGGGACAAGAGCCGTTGCTCACGGAGGTTTCGTTCTGAGGCCAGCACAGCACGGGGTCTGACACTTCCACCTCGGCTTCATCAACGTCCCACGTCAGAAAGGCATTGCCCAATGTGGCTTCTTTGTAACCGGTTCCAACAATGCTGCCGCCTGGAACAAATGGCGTGTTGGCCCCTCTGACTGAACAGTAGTTGGAATAGGTGAGTGTGAGCGTGTGGTCGCATTCCCCCGATGCACAATTCTGGGCATCATAGGTGTGCGATGCGCCAAGGATGCGGTAAATCTCATCGCCCACACTGGATGAGAACTTCAAAGTGTCGTAAGTCGGGTCTGAGAGCACTTCACTCATGGTGAAGTTGTCGGGAGCCGAACCGTCGCCCCAGTCCAAACTAAAGCTCCAGGTAGGGCTAAAAGCCAGGTTGATGTCCACTTTGGGGAAGGCGTCAAAGGGGGCACAGCCAGAATTGTTGTCGCCGTATACCAGCACCGCTCCGGGATTTTCTGGCTCGTAGACCAACAGGCCTTGCTGTCCTGATGGACAAGCATTTGTGATGACTTCAATCGTGTACGTCTGCCATTCACTCGGCGCATAGGAGTGGGACAATGCGTTGGTGCCGTTCCAGTTGCCGATGACTTCTGGTGCGGAACCGTCCCCCCAATCGATGACCACGCCGGTATGGTTGGCAGGGGCGGCTGTAAGCTCGAAATTAAAGGGGGCGGGGTCAGCGGTGACGCTGCCCACACATTGAAACCAATGGGGTGTTCCGGCGGTCGCTGGCAACGCATCAATGTTCTCTGTACCCAGAAAAACCGGGCACTGTGCCGTTGTCTTCGATGCTGGTCCAATGAGCGCAGCGAAGGGTAGGATGAGAAGGAGCCAACGGTGGAGGACCATGTTGTTCCATACGGGGGGAAAGCCGCTTTTGTTACGGCACGCCGATTGCATGTGAGAAAATTACTTGTACCACCTCCTCCAAATGCTTTGGGGCGGTGGACTTGTTCACCTTGGGTTGGTCACTTCTGTCTGCGCAGGATAGGCGGTCACAGTAGACTTCGCAAAAAGAGGAGGGTGAGCCCGAGCAAAAAAGTGAGGCCCAAGTAGGCGCTCCAGCGCAACCAAACTTTGGGACGGGCTGCTTCTGGAAATTGCCGGCGGGTGACCAAAATGAGCATGGCCAATGCTGAAGGAGGGGCGATGCAGAAACTGAGGATATTCCCCAGATCGAGGAGCGTTCGGATGTCTTCGGGGAAGGCAATAATGAGCAACAGTGCCCCCAGTGAAATCAGGATCAAACTGGTCCTCTCGTGTCTCAATTGGACAGGGGCATCGCGCAAGGCGGCGATGCCATGGCTAAAGCTTCTACTAAACCCGTCCAGACAGGCGATACAGGTCCCGAGCATGGCCGCAAAGGCTGCTGACCCTACAAAAGGAGCGCTCCACGGCCCTAAGACTTCTGTGTAAAGGCCGATGATGCCGGCGGCAAAGGCTGCAGTCCCGCTGGGCAAGGACACATCATGGGTGCGGAGCAGGAGTGCGCCAAGCAACAGAAAACACAAGGCCAGCACCACGCAGAAGACATACCCGAGGTTGAATTCTCTCAACGCATTGCGCAACCGAGGGGTGAATCCCGTCTGCTTGTATCGCTCGAGCGCCCAGATGCTCACCCAGGGACTCAGATCGACGGCAGAAGGCATCCACCCGAGCAGGGCGATCAAAAAGGTGAATTCTGCCCCCTTCCAAGGGTTGAACCCGGCCGGTGCGGGAGGAACTGCAGCGATGGGTGTGTGGATCAGTGCCCCTATTGTGGCCCCAATGGTGCCGATTAGCAGCACCAGGCTGATGGCTTTGATGACCTTATCGAGCGCTGCAAACCGTCCAATGAAAAGAAGACCCACACAAGCCGTGAAGGTGATGACGGCAACATGAGGAGTGGCGTTGAACCCGAAGGTCTGGGACACGCCAAAGAGGTGGTCCAAAAACGAGGCGGTGACGATGCCCACACCACCCATCACAAAAGCGCAGGTAAGGGCAGTGAGGATGAGGTAGGTCCATGAGGCCCACTTGCCAAAAGTTCGGTAGCCTGCAATCAGCGACGTTCCCGTGGCATTGGCGTAGCGGGTACCGAATTCAAAAAAGGGGTACTTGGCCAAGTTGGCGGCGAGAACGGCCCACAGCAATGCGAATCCATAATCGGCTCCGGCGCGGGTGGCTTGCACAAGATGGCTCGTGCCTATAGCGGTGGAAGCGAAGAGGATGCCGGGTCCGAGCGTCAGCAGGATTCGGCGGAGGTTCATCGTTCAGTGGGGGTCCGCGAACGCAGGATTGGAAGCGAACGCAGTGTCGGTCAAGGTATGAAGGAAGGCGATGAGCGCTTCCTTTTGCTGAGCTTGCAGCATGAGCCCTCCTGAAGCGTACTTCATAAAGGGGTCGATGGTTTGCGAAGGTTGACCGCCGGAATTGTAGTGTTCCAGGACCTCTTCCAAGGTTTGGAAGCGCCCATCGTGCATGTAGGGGGGGGACAACGCTGCGTTGCGCAGCGTAGGGGTTCTAAAGCGGCCACTGTCCAACGCGACGCCGGTAATGCCGGCGAGCCCTGCGTCGGCTCCAAATGTGGCATCTAAGCCATTGTTGTGAAACAGGTAGTCCGAGAATTGAAGCCCGGCTTCGCCATGACAATGGAAGCAGTCGCCTCCAAATTGGCCACCGCTGACCACTTCGGGGTCTCCGCCTTCTCGGTTAAAGATCTCATAACCTTGGAATTCCAGCTCGGACAGCTCGGTCTGGCCGCGGCGCCACTGGTCAAATTTGCTGTCGGCAGAAATCATGGTGCGCAGGAATTGCGCAATGGCTTTGCTCACCTTTTCGGAGGAAACACCAGCTTCGCCAAAGGCGTTGCGGAACCGCTCCGAATACTCGGAATCGCCAGCCAATCGGTCTTCTGCCTCTGCCCAAGGCAGGTTCATTTCGTCGGGGTGGGGAACGGGATCCAAAATCTGCTCCTCAAGGGTAGCGGCGCGTCCGTCCCAGAAGAAGTGTTGTACCCATCCCATGTTGACAAGGGCCATCGCATTGCGGGTGCCTTGAGCTCCGTCAACACCTGTAGAAACGGGATTGGGGTCGGCAAAGGCAAAGGAGGGCAAATGGCAACTTCCGCAGCTGATGCTGCTGTCCGAGCTCAATCCGGTTTCCCAAAAGAGCAACCGGCCCAATTCCACCCCCTCTACTGTCATGGGGTTGTCCGGGGGAATGTCCATTGGAGGAAAAAACGGCGGAATGTCAATGACATAAGGGGTGGTGCCAGGAGGCTCCTTGCATTCGATGGTTTCATCGGGTCTGCAACCCGTGGTGGCCAGCCATCCACACGCCAAGCACCACAACGCGAGGCGTTGGGCATGAGCGGTGGGCATTGAAGGCATCATTGATTCAAGATACAGTGCAGGACTGCATCAATTCTTGACCAAGGTCACAGCAGCCGATTGTCCGGCCACGTAGCGCTCTGCCAGCGCCAGGTTGTCGCCTGTATGGGTGACATTGTCCTCTCTGACATCGATGGTGTCGTTTCCATTGACCAGAAAGTCGAGCAATTCACCTTCCAAGGCAAAGGCGTGGTCGCTGCATTCTGCGACGGTCCACGGCTCGTTGTATTTGACCTCGATCAGTTGATCGTCTCCGCCAATGTGGAAGGCATAGGGGTGGATGAAGTTTTCGCCGCCGGTGGTGTCTGCTTTGCCGTCGAATTTGCTGAAGATGTACCCCGTGTTCCAACTCCAAAACATTCCTGCGCTGCCATTGACGCCCAAGGGATGGTCATTGGGCCAAATGGTGGGGTCTGTATCGGTATTGAACTCAGTGGGCACACCCAAGTGCAATCGGAAACCCGAATAGGTGCCAGGCTGGACGATGTAGCTCCAAGCATTGGGGGCGCCGGCGTCCCACCTTTCTGCGTCGGAAAGGCGAATGGCGCCGGTGTCGTTCAGCAGTTCAATGCCACCCAGGTAGATGGAAAAGGTCTCTAACCTCAGGTGATTGCCTGCATCGTCCAACGCTGTCCGGCCCACCAAAACGGAGTCGCCATTAAAACTGAAGTTGGCGTTCAGGGTGAGGGTTCCGGGGCCGCCATGCATGGGTTCCGGCTTACATCCAGTGGCCATGAGGCCAAACATGAATGTGGCAACAACGAGGGATTGAACAGAAAAGAGTGTGGCGTGCATGTTGCGAATATCCTGCTGTAGTAACGGATGAGGAGTGGTGCGGGTTGCAAATGATTCACCAAAAGCCTGTGAAGGGGCTTGGGTAGCTTCTGAGCATGGGCGAACTTGGAGTCCATGAAGCAAGCTGCGCAGAGCCATGCCAACGGCGGTGAAGGGACGGGGGTGGCCGGAGGTTTTCGCGTCATGCGGGCCTCTGCAGGGAGCGGCAAGACGTTTCGTTTGGTCGAGGCTTACCTCGCGTGTTGCTTGGGATCTCTGGAGCCGTTGCGCTTTCGTCGGATTTTGGCACTGACCTTCACCAACAAGGCGGCCCAAGAGATGAAGGACCGCGTGATCTCAGAGCTGGACACCTTGGCGCTGGACATCACCCAAAGCAAGCACCTCAGCGGTTTGATGCTGGCCACAGGCCTCGATGAGGCGACCTTGGCCGCGCGTGCTGCACAGCTGCGGCGCACCCTTCAACGGCATTACGGCGAGCTCTCTGTGATGACACTCGACAAGTTTGTTGGGGGCTTGGTTCGGGGTTTCGCCACGGACTTGCAGCTCGAGCATGATTTTTCGATTGAACTCGACACGGAGCGGCTGTTGGAAACCGCGGTGGATCGCGTCTTAGACCGGATGGGGCGAGACAAGGATCTGACCGAGTTGTTGGGCCGGTTTGTGGAGCAAGCTGTTGAGGATGACCGCGATGCCAAAGTGCGCCGGCAGCTGATCGACATTGGAAAGGCCATTGAGCAGGAGCAAATGCAGCCTCTTCTGCAGGCATATACAGCATGGACGCCCGCCCAATTCTTGGAAGTTCAGGATGGCCTGCGGAAGGAGGTCAGCCAAAAACGCGCTGTATTGCGCAAGGCTGCCCGAGAACTGATGGTGGCCCTTTCTTCCGCGGGATTGGACGGAGTCTTTAGCAGGAATTGGGTCATGGGCAATTGGCTTCCCAGCATTGTGGCAGGGAATGTCGAGGAGCGAGGGAGCACCCTCAAAAAGGGGCTAGAGGAAGGGCAATGGGCCCGCAAAACAGATCAAGATGGCGCCGCTGCCATTGCGCCTTTTCAGGAGCAGCTTGAGGCGGTGGCCCGATTGGAATTGGAGCAGGCCAAATGCGAGGCGGGCCGGGATTTCCGGACGCGGCGTTTGTTGGCGGAGCGTTTGCCTCTGATCGGCACCCTCACGGCCCTTCGGCGGGCCAGCATGGAGGTGCAGTCCGAGGAAAATGTCCGCACCCTTGGAGGGTTGAACGCGATGATTGCCGATGTCGTGTCGGAGAACCCCGCACCGTTCATTTTCGAAAGGACGGGCGAGCGGTATGATCACATTTTTATCGATGAGTTCCAGGACACCTCGGTGACGCAATGGCATAACCTTGCGGTGGCAGTGGGAGAGTCGCTGTCGCAGGGATACCTCTCGCTGGTGGTGGGTGATGCCAAGCAGGCCATCTATCGCTGGAGAAATGGTGACCACCGCCAGCTCCTTTCGTTGCCTGATTTGGTCTCCGACGCTCCTGGTGGTTTGCCGCCTGCTTTGAGCGATGCTGCTGGACAAATGGACGCGGCTTTTGAAGACGAGCCCATCCTCGACAATTGGAGGAGCGCACCAGAAATTGTAGGCTTTAATAACGCGCTGTATACCACCCTGGGCGAAAGCTTGGGGGCGGATTTGAACGGGGTGTATGCAGGATCTGAACAGGAGCCCCGCAAGGATTTCCCTGGAGCTGTGGAGGTCGAAGTTGTGCAGGGTGAGACGGCCGAAGAGCGTTTTGAGTCGGTGTGCCTGTGGATGGAGGCCCGCATTCGCCAAGCGCAGGAAGATGGTTTCTCTCCAGGAGACATTGCGCTGCTGGTGCGGACAAACAAAGAAGCCAAACAGCTTGCTGAGTTTTTGCTGGGCTGCACACCGAGCATCGTGCCATTTACGGATGAGAGTTTGGCATTGGGCCGTCATCCAGCGGCCTTGGCTGTGGTTCAGCTGTTGGAGCTGGTGGTGGACCCAGAGGCGCCAGGGCCGCTGCTCAAATTCGTTCAAGCATGGGGCGCCATGGAAGTGGAAGCCGGTCGTCCTTGGAACGAGGCAGAACATTTGACCAAGCACCACACATGGGTGGAGTACACCCGAACCAATGGTTCTAAGGGCAGGTTTGGCACCCTTGATGCCGAAGGCCTGGTCAAGGACTTGGTCCCGGACTTTGATCGGGCGCAATGGTCGGCCCTGCCTTTGGGAGAATGCATGGGCCGTGTTTTGCGCAGCCTCGACGCTGACAAACGCTACCCTGCACACGCTGAAGCGCTGATGGAATTGACTTCGGAGCGGGCCGCTATGGACCACGGCATTTCCGGTTTTCTCTCCCATTGGCAGCGCAAGGGTTCCCAGCAGTCCATTCGTGTATTGCCCGGGCCAGACGCCGTGCGCATCCTCACGGTGCACAAGAGCAAGGGGCTGCAGTACCCGGTGGTCATCACGCGGTTTGGAGATTCTGACGTACACAATTCAGACACCCTCATGCCGGCTCCATTGGACCCCGCTGTTTTTGGGGTGCCCGGCGTTGTGGTGCCACAGCATGTGTTGGCCGAGACTGAGGCCCACGCGGTGTGGGATTTGGAACATGCCCGCCAACGGTTTGACTCCACCAATGTGGCGTATGTCTGCACCACCCGAGCGGAGGTGCGCTTGCACGTGATCATCGATGTCAAAAAGATGGAGTGGCGCAAAGAGGAGGCGCCCGGTAAGCTTGGGCGCATGGTCGCCCGTGGTATTGAAGACGCTTTTTCCTGTGACCTGACAGCGGGTCCATGGTTTGCTGGAGATATGAAGGCTGCGATGCCCATGGTGGAAGAGGAGAAGTCAGAGGATGTGGTGTCTCATGCCATTTCGGGGTTCGCTTTCCATGGAATTCCGGATGGGGTGTTGGCGGGGCGCCGCGAGGACCGCGATTTGCCTGTGCTCGGTGAGATGGACCGGCGTGAATTTGGCAATGCGGTGCATGCGGTTTTGGCGCGAATCCGCACTGCGGACGATGCGGAGCGGGTGTTTCGACGCCGATGGCCGTGGCTCAAGTGCGCAGAGAAGGACTGGGAGGCGGTGGTCGATACTGCCCGAAGAGTAGTGACGTCAGAGGCGCTGGCGCCTTGGTTTGATGGCCGTGGAAAGGTCTATTTGGAGCGGGACCTTGTGGGAACCGATGGAAAGATGGTGCGTCCAGATCGTGTCGTCGACCTGGGCGACGAAATCGCCGTGATTGACTTTAAAACGGCCGAGGAAACGGACGACAAAAAGCGCGCAAAGCATGTCGAGCAGGTGCGCGGCTACATGCAGGCTTTACATCGCACGAACGGTCCCCAAGTGCGCGGGCTCGTGTACTACGCTACCCAAGACGAGCTGGTTGAAATCGACGCCCTGTAGGGTCTAGGATTCGTGCTGGTTCAGGATGTCGTGCCCTCCATCGAGGAGGTACTTGTCCCGCTTGAACAGTGCGAGGTCAGAAGCCACCATTTCGGAGCACAGTTGCTCCAACGTGTGTGACGTCGTCCAACCCAATTTCTCTTTGGCTTTGGTGGCATCTCCTACCAGAAGCTCGACTTCGGTGGGTCGGAAGTAGCGGGGATCGACCGCAACCAGGGTCTTCCCGGTTTTCTTGTCGGTGCCCGTTTCCTCTACGCCCTCTCCATTCCACTCAATGTCGATGCCCACTTGTGCAAAGGCCATGTCGACAAAGGATCGGATGGTCACAGTGCGGCCTGTGGCGAGCACGTAATCATCGGGTTGGCTTTGCTGCAGCATCCGCCACATGCCCTCCACATAATCTTTTGCGTGCCCCCAGTCGCGCTGGGCGTCGAGGTTGCCCAAGTGCATGCTCTCTTGCATTCCAAGGGAGATCTTGGCCACGGCGCGTGTGATTTTGCGGGTCACAAACGTCTCGCCGCGCAAGGGGCTCTCGTGGTTGAACAGGATGCCGTTGGAGGCATGGATTCCATATGCTTCGCGGTAGTTCTTGACGATCCAAAAACTGTACAGCTTGGCCACGCCGTATGGACTGCGGGGGTAAAAGGGTGTGGTCTCGGATTGTGGAACCTCTTGCACCAATCCATAGAGCTCAGAGGTGGACGCTTGGTAGAACCGCACATCCTGCTCCATGCCCAATATGCGGATGGCTTCGAGCAAGCGCAAGGTGCCCAATCCATCTGCGTTGGCGGTGTATTCGGGGGTGTCAAAGCTCACCTTCACGTGGCTCATTGCCGCGAGGTTGTAGATCTCGTGGGGCTTTACCTCTTGAACGATGCGGATGAGGTTGGTTGAATCCGTCAGGTCCCCATAATGCAGTTTGAGCCTGACGTTTTGGTCGTGCGGGTCCTGATAGAGGTGGTCAATCCTGTCGGTATTAAACAGCGAAGCCCGGCGCTTGATGCCGTGGACTTCGTACCCTTTGGACAACAAGAGTTCGGTGAGGTAAGCGCCATCTTGCCCGGTGATACCGGTAATAAGCGCGCGTCGAGGAGTGGCCATGCTCAAATTTACAAAGCCGCGGAGCGAACTGCGCTTTATTCTCGAACCGTTTTGGAACCGCCGTTGTCGAGTTGGTGTTCGACGAGTTCTTGGTAGCGGCCGCCGGTTTTCATGAGCTCGGTATGGGTGCCGATTTCTACAATGCGCCCGGATTCGAGGACGGCGATGCGGTCTGCCGACCGGACGGTGGAGAGCCGGTGGGCAATCACCAGTGAGGTGCGGCCTTTCATCAGCCGGTCGAGTGCCACTTGAATGGCGTTTTCGCTGGCGGCGTCTAGCGCACTCGTGGCCTCGTCGAGGATGAGCAGGTCGGGATCGCGCAGGAAGGCACGGGCGAGTGCGATGCGCTGTCGCTGTCCGCCGGAGAGCTGCACCCCCCGCTCGCCTACCAGGGTTTCGAAGCCCTCTGGAAAGCCCTCGATGAATTCCAATGCCAAGGCGTCTTCGGCGGCTTTCTTGACTTCGGCTTCGGATGCTTTGGGTCTGCCATAACGGATGTTTTCTTCGATTGTGCCGCCAAAAAGGATGACTTCTTGAGGGACGAGTGCCATGCGGCGGCGAAGGGCCGTCAAACCGTGTTCGGCAATGGGCTTCCCGTCGACCAAAAGGCTGCCTGAAGTCGGGGCGCGGAAAGCGGTGAGTAGGGTAGCGATGGTGGACTTTCCAGCACCAGAACCGCCTACCAAAGCCACAGTTTCTCCCGCATTCAACTCCAGGTCAATCCCCTTGAGCACTTCTACGTCTGCGCGGTTGGGGTAGTGGAATCCGACACCCTTGAACTGCACCGAAAGGCGGGCTTCACCGGGGCGCTCGTCTTTTTCATCGTCTAGAGAAATGGCTTCGCGCTCGGCCTCTACCAGGTCCATGACCTCTTCAATGGCGCCGAAACCGCGTTGCAAGTCGCCAAAGATGTTGGCGAGTCCACCGATGCTTCCGGCGACCAGTCCGGTCATCAGCAAAAAGCTGAAGAACTGTTCCGAGCTCAGTTCACCCGACTGCAGCATGGTGGCACCTTGGAACAGCACAAGGGTGATGGCCCCAAAAATCATCACAATGATGAAGCTCGCAAATGCGCCCCGCCAAAGGGCAGTTTTCAGGGCAATGCCCCGAACGGCCTCCACACGGTGACGGTAGCGGGTGAGTTCGTAAGCTTCACGGGCAAAGGCCTTGACGCTCACGATGCCGGTGAGGGTTTCGGAAACGATGGTGTTGGATTCGGCCACCGCTTGTTGTGTCTGCTTGGACATGGTGCGGATGAACCGACCAAAGAACATGGCGGCGAGGATGGCCACAGGAAGAGATCCCAGCATCCAGAGCGTCAATTGCCAGCTAAATGTCATCAGGGCCAAGAGTCCTCCGCCAATGATGATGGTCTGCCGCACGAGTTCGGCCAACACCGTTGTGAAAGTGTCGCGGATGGCTTCGATGTCGGCAGCGATGCGGCTGCCCAGATCGCCGACCCGTCGGGTATCAAAGAAGGCCATCGGCTGGGTGATCATCCCGGCAAAGGCGTCTTCCCTCAGGGCCTTGAGCATGCGTGTTGTGATTTCGCCAAAGAGCCAGATCCGAATAAAACTCAAGGCGGACTGGATGATGAGCACTGCGAAAATGGCGGTGCCGATGCTTTTGAGGTCACCAGCATCGATGGGCAAGGGCAATTCGAACCCGGTTCTTCCGGCTTGTGCATCTACGCCGACGCCGCCCAATTGTCCCCAAAGTCGGGTGACCACAAGGGTCAGCACCCCAGACAAGGTGATCAGCAGAATGCCAAATGCGAATTTGACCCGGTGGGGGCGCAAGTAGGGGGCAATTCGTCCAAATTGGCGGAATCCGTCCCGATTGAGCTTGCCCTTTTTGGGGGCTGGAGCGTTCGGGTCCTCTGGAGTTTGGGATGAGCGTCGGGCCAATTTGTCAGGGGAAATTCCGGTGTGGGTTCAAAGTTAAGATGTCCGACCTTGGACCCTGCGCAAAAGGGGCATTAGAACACAGGTGGTGGGAACTGCGGTTTTCTCGTTTCGTTGTCTATCTTTGCGCTCCCGATTTTGAATACCCCTGTGTTATGAAAAGGACATTCCAACCCTCCGTTCGCAAGCGTCGCAACAAGCATGGCTTCCGTGAGCGCATGTCCTCTGCCGCCGGACGCGCAGTGCTTTCAGCACGTCGCCGCAAGGGCCGCAAGAAGTTGTCAGTATCCAGTGAGCGCCGCCACAAAGGCATCGAGCGTTAAGGAGCTGATTCCAAAAAACATGTATAGGGCGCCCTTGTGGCGTCCTTTTTTGTGCCTGTTTTTTTGAGCTATTCGCTCTGAAGGGCGATGGCGAGCCAGGCTTTTGGGTCGGATAACCGATTCCAAGTCACCTCTAAGCTGACGCCTTGTGTTGTTGCTCTGGCGCGTGCCGAATGACCTCGGATTTCTCTCCATTCAAGTCCAGTGAGAAAATCCAGGCCTGTGCCAAACACCTTGAAGGCGGCCTCTTTGGCGGTCCACAACATGCACAACGTATCGATGTTGTCGCCAAAAGCGTCAAGGACAGGCTGGTCGGCTGGCCCTACAAAACGGCGCCGCACGTTTTGGAGACGCAGACCAGGGGCCTCCACATCAATGCCAATGGGAAGGGATGATTGCCCCGCTATGACCCAACCGCCGCCATGCGATAAACTGCAATACCCCTTTTCCAGAACGGGCTTTCCATTGGGCAATCTTGTGGGCAGATCCCATCCAGAACGGAGGAGAAGGGCGTCCAAAGTCGCCCGTTGCGCCGCCAAAGCACCATTGAAAGGTTCTCCGATGAGTGCGGCTTGGGCTCCGGGGGTCATGGGCGTGGGTTTATCGGGCATGAAAAAAGCGGATTGATGCGTTGGCAAACCGTTGTTAATCCTGTTTTTCAGCCTGTTATGTGGCGGCTATCTTTGCACCAAATATCAAAAAGAACGCATGAGCGTCTCCAATACTTCTACAGCATTGCCTTACAAGGTTAAGGACATCAACTTGGCTGAGTGGGGCCGAAAGGAAATCCACCTTGCGGAAGCCGAAATGCCGGGCCTGATGGCCTTGCGCGATCGCTACCGCGACGAGAAGCCGTTGTCCGGTGCCCGCGTTGCCGGCTGCCTGCACATGACCATCCAGACTGCCGTATTGATTGAGACCCTTGTGGAGCTCGGCGCGGACGTGACTTGGTCCAGCTGCAACATCTTTTCTACCCAAGACCATGCTGCTGCTGCCATTGCCGCTGCAGGCATTCCTGTGTATGCCTGGAAGGGCATGACCGAGGAGGAGTATGAGTGGTGTATCGAGCAGACCCTCTTCTTTGGAGAGGACCGCAAACCACTCAACATGATTTTGGACGATGGGGGCGACCTCACGAATGTCATCTTGGACCAGCACCCCGAATTGGCGGGTGGGATCAAGGGCATCTCTGAGGAGACCACCACGGGTGTTCTGCGTTTGTATGACCGCGAAAGGAACGGCACCTTGCCCATGCCTGCGATCAATGTGAACGATAGCGTGACCAAGAGTAAGTTCGACAACAAGTACGGTTGCCGTGAATCTTGTGTTGACGCGATTCGCCGTGCGACAGACATCATGATGGCGGGCAAGGTGGCTTGTGTGGCCGGATTCGGTGATGTGGGCAAGGGCTCTGCTGAGAGCCTGCGTCAAGCAGGTTGCCGCGTGATCGTGAGTGAGGTTGATCCTATCTGTGCGCTGCAAGCGGCCATGGAGGGTTACGAAGTCAAGAAGTTCGTGGATGCATGTGCCGAGTCCGACATCGTCGTGACCGCTACGGGCAACAAGGACATCGTGACCGGGGAGCACTTCCGCGTCATGAAGGACAAGGCCATCGTCTGTAACATTGGACACTTTGACAATGAGATTGATGTAGCCTGGCTCAAAGAGAACTACGGTTCGAGCCATGACAACATCAAGCCTCAGGTAGACAAGTACACCATCGAAGGCAAGGACATCATCTTGTTGGCCGAAGGCCGTTTGGTGAACCTCGGTTGCGCCACCGGGCACCCATCCTTCGTAATGAGCGCCAGCTTTACCAACCAGACCATTGCTCAAATTGAGCTTTGGAAGAATGCTGCGAACTACGAGAACAAGGTGTACACCTTGCCCAAGCACCTCGACGAGGAAGTGGCCCGTCTGCACCTCGAGAAAATCGGTGTGGAGTTGGAGGTTATGAGCAAGGAGCAAGCCGATTACATCGGCGTGCCGCAGCACGGACCGTTCAAGTCAGATGCTTACCGCTATTGATTCGAAAGAACATCTCTGAACGAAAAGCCCCGGTTTTACCGGGGCTTTTTCGTGGAGTCAGTTTTGGATAGACAGGACCGGCGGGATCCAGGTTGTGGTGTACCGCTCCAAAGGAGCTGTGGTTGGCCCTTGAATGATGGAGCCGTCAAAGATGTACCATTGGGAGTCACTGCACGGATCCAGGATGGTATATCCGTCTTCGGAGAGGGTGCATTGGCAACCTGCTCCTACGTCAAAGGTGGCATGGCGGTCGAGGACCACGAACTCGTCCAAGGTGTAGCGGTAGACAATGAGGCCCCTACTTCCACCGGAGATGTACAGCCAGTTCCCCGGAAAATTGAGGCTGTTGTATGCCGGTAGCGCGAGGTTTAAATCGATGTTGACGTCTACATAAGGGATGACGCCTGGTGTATCGCGGCAGCCGCTCAGTGGGAGACAGGCCAGCAGAAGAATGGTCCAGATTGTGCGCATGCTTCAAGTGGTTTTGGAACGCAGTCCTAAGGGGTCTTTGGGTCTGCCTGGGACAAAGTCTTTGAGATAGAACGGCTCAAAGTCCGCTACGCTTTCGGTGTGGCCCGAAGTGAGCAGTTTGGTGGCCTCTGGGAGGAGGTCTGCCGCGGTAGGCAAGGTTTGCAGGAAATGCCAATCGGCCGGATGGCCTGCCAGGACTTCCCGGCATTTTTCGGCACCGTCTCCTACGAGTAAAGCGGGGCCTTGACCGAGGTCGTTTCTGAATCCGCCGTCCACAATGCTCGCTGTTGGAATATCATCAGCGCCGAGGGTATAGATTTCTAAGCGCCGGGCATCGATGGCAGGCACAATGCGCCCTGGCTGACCTGCCCACTGTGGATCATGGAGTGTGCCCTGCCTCTGCAATCCCCTCAAAGGGCACGGTGCGAGCAAGGGGATGTCCAAGGCGGTGCACATGCCTTTTGCGGCCGATACTCCGATGCGCAACCCTGTGAACGATCCGGGTCCTTTTCCGACAGCGATGGCGGTGAGGTCGCTGGGGGTCCATCCTTCGGAGTGCAGCAAGGTGTCAATCAGGAGGTGGAGCTTCTCCGCGTGCAAGTATTGGCCGTCGGATACCTCGCGGGTGCCAATGAGCGTGCCGTCAACATGACCGAGCGCCACGGAGCAATTGAGCGTGGATGTCTCGAGCAAGAGAATCATGCGGTCACTGCGTCGAAAAAGAGATGGAAACTCCGCTCCCTGAAGTGGCCGCCGCTGTGCCGTTTTTGGTGTGGACTGCGTCGCCGCCCTTGAGCTTTCGGCTCAGCAAATCGTAAGGCCCTGTAATGACCGTGCCCCCTTCGGGCAGGTCAGAGAGGAGCTCGATCACGCTGTTGTCTTGGACTCCTGTGGAAATGTTGTGTTGGATGGCCTTGCCCTCCTGGAGCAGAAACACACACAGTGTGGAGGGCGTTCCTGCCGGTGCAGCCGTATCGGTTCGTGTTGTGACCGCTTTAATGGGTACGGCGAGGACGTTGGTTTTGACTTCCGTTTCAATTTCTACAGTGGCAGACATGCCTGGTCGGAATGGCGTCCAGCTGCTGTCGCGACCACTGCGCAAGTCGGCATAGCTCTCGGGGAGGATGCGGATTTTGACACTGAAGTTGGTAACGCTTTCCAAGCTGAGCCGCGCCGCGCCGGTCGCATTGAGGGCGGTATTTCCGATTTCGGTGACCATCCCATAGAAGTTCCGTTCTGTGTAGGCGTCTACTTCAATGCGGGCTGTATCGCCTAGGGCGACTTTGACAATGTCCGACTCGTTGACTTCGACGTCCACTTCCATGGCGCCCAGCTCGGAGATTTTCATAATCACCTCTCCTTGGAAGGAGCCAATGCCTTGGACGCCTTCGCCTTCTTCTTTGACGAGTGCTGTGACGGTGCCCGCTTGTGTTGCACGCAACACCGTTCGCCGCAAGTTGTCTTCGGCTTCATTGACTGTAGCCTCTGCGCTTCTGATGGTAAAGCCGGCAGAGCGCACTCCTTGTTGGGAGGCTTCGAGGTCCGCTTCGGCGCTGCGGAAACTCACTTCTGCTTGCTCAAAGTCGGCTTGGCTCAAAACGCCTTTGTCGTGCAGGTCTTGGTTGCGCTTGTACG
>Ga0206126_10000715_pt1 | contig 43521 bp, 49 predicted proteins | sample Helgoland_Spring_5_FD_148621 | JGI IMG/M metagenome (GOLD analysis project Ga0206126, IMG submission 148621) | Pelagic subsurface seawater microbial communities from Kabeltonne, Helgoland, North Sea - Helgoland_Spring_Bloom_20160412_1 | ecosystem: Environmental > Aquatic > Marine > Epipelagic ...
AGAAGGGGACTGCGACCAATAGCTATAGCCCTTGGTTGCGAGTTGGTGGTGGTGGTCGTCAAGGATTGCGAGACGTGTGCGCATGGGCGCGGCGGAAAGGTCGAAGTAAATAGAATTGTCCACAGTATCACCTATTGGTTTAGCGGGTGGTTGCGCAACAGGGGCAGGATTGCCCCCGCTGCAGGAATGAAAGCGCGTGTTAGTAACCAAGCCAATCGACAAGCGATTGCGTATTAATTAGCCCGTGGGGGCGTCCCTTCGCATCGACGCGGGTTTTTACATCATACCCGCCGAGTAGAATTTCGTCGTACAATTCTTCGTTCAGGTTGTGTTGTTCAGCGATACGGAAGGCAGCGCCAAATGAGATCCACGGGTTTTCTTGTGCGTATTCTTGGCTATCCATGACGGTTTTCCTTAGTGCGTTGTTAGGTGGTGCAACAGGGGCAGGATTGCCCCCGCTGCAGGAATGATTAGACGTCAATCGCGGCGACCGCCTCAGCGATGCGACACTTAGCGTGGAACAATTCGCTACGCTGCCAGCGGAGGCCAGTGCGCAAATCAGCGTCCTTAGTCACGTCGTCCATTTCTTCCGTGTACTTCTGGAGTACTACCGACGCGGCATAAAGCAGCTCGATCAGGTCTTGCTTTCCAACGGTAACGGTTACCTTTTTGCGCTTTACGCTGAGTTCCAGTGCATCTGCAACGGCATGCTTGAGGATGCTTTGCGCGGTGCTAATGGCATCTTCCTGATCATCGCTGTGGTACGTGCTTTCAATAGTACCATCGGCAGCGACCAGAGTTACACGGTACTCGTTCCATTCAGTGTCGCGGTGTACCTTGGCGGTGTGGGTGGTGCCTTTAAACTGAGCAATGCGGCGGCGTGACATGGCGGTATTTCCTTCAGTGTTGCTTGGGGTGACTCGGTGCCGCCCCGTTCGATGGATGTAGAAGAACATAATCCCGTTTGCAGGTCCACCCCCCTAGAAGGAAAAAAATGAAAAAAAATGCAAGACCACCCCATGTTTCCAATAGTTACAATGGGTTACACCTGCATTTTTTTTTATGTCCGCCCCTGATTTCAGCAAAAAAAGCAGGACTACCCCGCTGCTGTTGCCCATAGTATCGCCCTTGCTGTTGCCCCTGCTGTTGATCCTGCTGTTGCCCCTGATGTGATGACCAGGTGGTGACCAGGTGGTGACCAGGTGGTTAATCCTAAAAGTTGAACATAGGTTTAACCTTGGGTTGTGCCTCATGTGTATATTATAATGACACTCTGAGTTTTGCATGGGGTGCAAGGCAGGCTTTGCGCTGGCTGCAAAATGGATGACTCACGCGAAGACACAACCTGCAGCACAACCAAGAGACATCTCAAGGTGAAACCTCAGTATAATATGCACCTATTCGGAGGAATAACAAGCCAGTACTAGTTACAGATCAGGGTTAACCTGCTGATAACATTGAGTTTTCGCACTGCCCTTACCAATATATCGTTGGCCACTCGCCCCAATGGATACCTCAAGTAGAAATCTCAGGTTTGTTCTAGCGTGGGGGGCATGGGGGTACAGCGTATTATATACGTATATATACCTACTCAGATTTTTTCGACAAAAACATCCGAAGGTTCACCCTAAGTAAAACTCTAGGTGAATCCCATCGTGTGTCCTCAAGAGGGGGGTACTGCGTACCACTCCCCCACTAAGGTAGTCCCTGATAGATACACTTGTAGTGTTATCCTATCGTGTACCCTAAGACCTAACTTACAGTTATAACTATAAGTTTAACCCGGGGGTATTCTAATCACCGGAAATTAAACAAACCAAGGGATCACCAAGAGGTTCCCCACTGAGAAGAACTACGAGTTGAACCTCCAGATAACCCAGAGAAGTGGGCATATGCCTTGTCTAACTCTGTTTGTATCACACGATCACGTTCTTCCTGTAGACCTGCATCCTCATCCCTAGCTAGAGATTCAGTCCAGTAGGCTACTGCCATTGCCAGTGCATCTAATCTATCATCATGGCGTAGGCATCCTTTATCCCGAGTGAGGCGGGACATCTGGTAGATCAAAGATTTAGACCTACGGACCTCAGAGTCATACCGTTGGATGCTCTTATAGTCCTTCTCAATGATCGCTGGGTCTATCACCAGCCTATGTCGGTTCATAATAGGTTCTAGAGTGTCAGCCATCCTTTGTTCTTTCTGAGTGGAGTGGCGTACTTCCTCAAGTGAACATGGGTGTACCTTGGAGATGATAGGGGAGAAGATATGGGTGAACATACCATCACCAAAGTTACTCTCGATGATGACCTCATTGACCTTGTACTTCTGGGCTAGCATAGCCAGTGGCTTCAGTACCGAGTCAGTATCGTACCCACCTTGGAAGCCCCCACAGTCTAAGACATGGAGGTAGCCATTCAGGTTAGCCACAATAGCGTAGGCAGTCTCATCCTTACCCCGACCAGAGGGGTCAATAGACATGACGATCCCTTGGTAAGGCATGAAGACATCTGAGTTATCCGCTGGGTGGTAGAAGTAGTCCCCCTGCATTGCCATGTTGGGGATGTCCCCTGACACACGACGATCTGGGTGTGGTAACCAAGAGAAAGTCATGGGTGCCTCTTCAGCGGAACATGGAGTTACCACTAGGTCAGACACTTTGAGGGGGTATCGCTCTTCATCTGACAGTGCCGTATTCAACATGAACTGCAGTTGGTAGCCAGCGCGACCGTAGGACGCTTTACGTTCCATCAGATCACGCTCACCAAAGCGTTGCGGGTCAGTAGGTTCGCCTGCCTTCAGTCCCATCTGACCGATGATAGGTGCTAGCGTGTCACCATACTTAACAATGTTTTCATCTTCAGGCATCTCTGCAGGCCAGATACGTATGGTGTACCCACGGTCACTGAGTTTGTTGTACAGGGAGTCTTCTGTCTGAGGCGTGCCGAGGTAGATAATCCGAGAGGTGTCTAGTGGCTTGAGGATAGCGTCAAACTCTTTGACAGACTCTGAGAGTTTATCTCGCGCTGTCTGAGTGTCACTGTTGTTAGCGACCTCTACGTCATCGGCAATGATAATATCAGCACGGCTACCCGTTAGCTGACCTGTGATACCTACGGATTTAACCGAGGGTGAGTGGTCTGCCGTCGCAGGGCCAACGTCAAAGGAGATGTTGGATGACCGTTGGTCTTTGCCGGGTATTAAATGCTTGCAGAAGTCTACCTCATGGATGATCCGTTTGACGAACACTGAGAAAGCATCTGAGCGATCCTTCGAGGCTGATACGACCATGATCTTTTTATCTGGATCATTCAGTAGCAACCACACGACATATGCAGACGTTAGCCAAGACTTACCCACGCCCCGGAATGCAGAGACCATGGAGCGCTTGGGACCATGCTGCAGGAATTTCGATATATCGTATTGCACAGGGGTGGGGTCAGGAAGATTGAGATGCTTCCACAGCACGTACACAAACTTCCTGAAATCCCCTTTGACTTCCTCCAGCTTCTTCTGGGATGCCGAGAGTTCTTGATCCATTAGTGGTATGAGCCTTCACTGTCATCATGGGACTCATCTGCAGAGTCAAACTGGGGGAGTGCTTCCGCCAGCGAACCCATGTCAGGGTTTTGATCGATAGATGCTTCGATACGGTTGTCCTTGAGGAACTGACGGACCTGCCCAAGATCGGCTGCGGTTACGTCACCTTCTTGAAGTTTATGTTTTAGAAACTTTGCGAACATCCCGTGGAGGTCGCTGAGTTCTTTCTCGCTAGCTTTAGACATGGGAATGCCTCCATATGGCCTCAGGAGAGTCCCTGACAGCCGTTAATGTTTTTGATGTGTATTGGGTAGGGGAAGGGGGCTTACGACTCTATGTGAGGATTGCCCCCTAGAAGCCCTCAGGAAGCCCGCTGAGAGTCTTTAGGTCTATTTATGGGTGTTTGTAGGGTAACCCCCAGAGACTCTGTGTGAGCATCTGAGGGACACCTCTGGGTTCTTTAAGTATTCTACGTTACAAACTTAAATAGTCCGCGAATATTATTGAAAATAAATCCCACAACACCAGCAATTAGAAACGTAGTGATGGCCCAATATGTTCCAGTCTTAGCTTGCCACTTTTCTAGGCCTCTAAGTCTGTCTTCATGGTCCTCTACTGGTGCTTGCCGCCGCTCTACTTCTTTGAGAATTTCACGAAGCATCGCGGCGTTTTCTAGAGAGAGTTTGGTTAATGCTTTTATTTCCTCCGAGTGACGCCTTACGTCTTCCTCGATGTAATCTTCGCGGGTCCACTCTTTTGACATGGATGTAATCCTAAATGGTCTGAGTTGGGTTGCGTAAGGGTGGGTTTTATTTTTGAGGAGGAGAACCGACCGTCTAGCGTAGAGAGCTAGTTGCGGTGATCCGTCCCCAGATGGCTACAGCACCCGCGATCACCATAGCGCCGTCGAGCGCTAGAGCAGTAATATCGGATTCGAGTTCGCCTGTGTCAAAGCCAAGCTGCTTGAGGCCCATACCTAGCATCATGACTCCTACCGAGATGACAGTTTTCGACTGCCACCAAGGTTTGTTGTCGTCCATTAACATATTGATTTCCTTAGATTTTTAGAGTTGCAAGGTGTACGTCGTAGTACCAGCAGTAACCGGCGTACCCGTAGAGGCTGTCACAGAGGCTACAAGGATACCGTTTTTGTAGATGTAGACGCCGCCGCTTTCGCCGTCTGAGCCGTTAACAATACTGGCTGCTCCATTACCACCAGCACCATTGCCGCCTTTGCCCCTAGGGGTGGCTGTTTGCGTCCCCAGAGACGGCTGTGTGACGGCTAATGCTTGGTGAGCCGTGCTTGCCTCGAAAGAGCCTTCAGCGCTGACCAAGGATGCATCGTTGACGACGTAGGTTGCGTTGTAGTATGACCCGCCACCGCCACCGCCAGCTCCAGATTCAGAGCCACCATCAGCGCCATCACCGCCGGAGCCGCCAAACCAACCGCCGCCGCCAGCACCGCCGCCGCCTTCGCCGCCAGTCGTCAATGCTCCATCACCGCCAGCGCCGCCCCAACCTGCGGGATGTGGGGTCGCAGACTGACCGTTACCGACGGTGTTGGAGTCTTTCTCTCGCCCATCGCCGCCATTTTGCAGGGAGTCAGTTTTAGCCGGAGGATTAGTCCGATTGTCGGTGTTCGGCCCATCCCCTGCCGCTGTCGCATTACCAGATTGACCGCCAAAGCCTGCGCCGTTGCTACTGACATCGGTTGCATTCACGTTACCTCCGGCTAGGCTGTTGCCCCCACGACCTCCGGTAGCGTCCGCCGCCGCCGTAGCGCCAGCGCCACCACCACCGCCGCCACCGCCAGCCACGGCAATAACCGTGCTGCCCAGCCGAATTGCGGATGCACCCCCGCCAGCTCCTGACGAGGCGACGTCGTTACCTCCCTTGCTGCCACCTAAGCCTGCCCCACCAGCAAGTAGCTGTAGGGTCGTACCAGCCGTTAGGTTGACAAGCGTTCCGGCAACGTATGCCCCACCGCCGCCCGGCCCTGAGTGCTCTGTGTTAAGAGCAGCGCTATTATGAGGTCCGCCACCGCCACCGCCAGCACCCCAAAGCTCAAAGGTGTAGACGTTGGGAGCGTAACTCGCCTGTAGCATCTCGGCTAGAGACAGCACGCCCGTCGTCGGCACGTTGCCGCCGGATGTCACCAGTGACCGCCCGGTGATCCCGCCCCAGCGCCGTGTGGGCCGTGTAGTGGACGCCCCGTCACCGCCGAGTGACCCGAGGTTGAATATGCCGCTTTCGATTATGTTTTTTGTCATGTTGCGTTCCTATTCGGTCACACTGAAGTTACCGTCGCCCGTGATCTGGAGGACGGTGTAACCAGCCACAGACGTTATTGGCGTAAGGTCGGAGGCGGCACCATCCCAGCCGTAAGAGCTAAATGAAGAGGACGGGTAAGCGACGTAGACAACACCGTCTCCGCCGGGGCAGTTTGTGTTGTAACCCCCTTGTCCGCCACGGCCATAAGGTGTGCCAGTGGTGGTGGACACCGAGCTGGCGGTGCCTGAAATTTGGTTCCAGTCCCCACCCGCGCTGATGGAGGTGTTCACATCCGTACCGTTCACCGCATATTCGTATGCCGCCCCCGGCACAGACCCTGTCGCTGAACCCCCAGCACCTGAGCCTCTTGCACCCCGTGTATTCAACGTCCCCCCGTCTGACGCTGCGCTGTAAGAGCTGACCACACCGTCAATGTCGGCGCTGGTCTTGTTGGTGTAATCTGCCGCGGCTATGTGGTTTGAGTTTAACCCAACGCCCCCAGCAGCCGTAAGCGTCCCAAAACTTGATGCACCGCCGCTCGCATTGAGGTAGCTATTTCCACTAGCCGCTCCGTTCACAGAGGTAGCTCCTGCACCGATAGTGACAGCGTAAGCAACACTTGGCGTGATCTCGAAAGAAGTCCTTCGGACCACAGAACCCCCGTTACCGCCGCTCGCGTAGGCCACACCACTGAGAAGCTTTGTCCGAGCCGAGCCGCCACCTACAACTAACACGTCGATTGAGGGAGGGGCCACCAACGGGTCCGCCCCGATGAGTCCCCCGATGTATGGATGTTTGCGTCCCATCGGTTAGCTCGCCGTTTCGAGGCGTTCGTAGCTACCCAGAACAGTCACGGCGGTTGCGCTGTTGGTTTTCACGGCAAGGTAGTCACCGTTGTTAAGGTAGACGTGGCTCGCAAGAACGTCGAGCGTTGCACCTACAGGGATACTGAGTCCGCTGACAAACGTGTACTCTGCGGCTGCACTTGAGTCGTAGAAGCAAACGTCAATGTCTGCTGCTGTTGTGGCGTCCTTGTTTGCGATCATTAGGCTGTTGACTTTCACGCTCGCGTCCGACGCTGCGATACTGTCAAGAACGTAAGTCGGTGCGCCTGTTGTAGTAGATGCTGCGATTTCGTAGCCTTTGGTCTCGCCTTGGAGATTGTCTACGGTTGTTATGTTTGGCATGTTGTTTCCTATCCTTAAAAGACGATGGACATGGCTATTGCAAAGCCAGAGGTTGCACCAGAAGCAGGTTTATTCGTGAGATCAGCGTAATCACCAGAGGTTGCTACAGTTGCTAGGCTGTTATCCAAGGTTGTGATCGCCGTGGCGTTGGTCGAGATATCATTCTGAGCCGTAGACATTTGACTTTGCAGGGTCGTAATGTTCCCAGCGTTGGCCGTAATGTTCCCAGCGTTGGTCGTAATGTTCCCAGCGTTGCTCGCGATATTAGTGGTGTTCGTAGAGATGTTCCCAGCGTTCGTACTGATGTCCGAAGCCGCATCGGTAGGGAGGTTCAAATCGCCCTGCACATCTGCAACAGCCCTGCGTTCCCACTGGTTACTAGAGTTCCTGTAGAGGTAGTCGCCAGATTGAGGAGTGCTTGTGTAATCCACGTCACCCACGTTACCGAGGCTAGACGTGTTGAGTACCTGTGCCGCAGCAGCAGGGTTCCACGCAGAGCCGTTGTAATACTTGAGCTGTGTTGTGGTGGTGTTGAAGTAGATGTCACCAGCAGACAATACGCTTGCCTTCGCGGCGTTGACCGCAGCGTCAGAGGCGTAGGAGCCGAGGTATTGGTTTACAAACGTGTTCAGCGCAGCTTCAGCAGCCGTCTGTGCAGCTAGAGCCGCAGTCGCAGAGGCTGTCGCAGATGCAGAGGACGTAGTGTTGGCAATGTCGAGCCAAGCTGACCCAGTGTAGACCTTCATCCGACCATCTGTCGAATTGAAGTACAGGTCACCAGCGTCCTTGGTGTAGCTAACGCCACTGAGGTTGAGGTAGGTGTCTACCGCAGCATCGTCTGCGAATTGCCCAAGGATAACCTCACGAACAATGTCACGGGCGGATACGGCAGACGCCGCAGATGCCGCAGCATTCGTTTCACTGGTAGAAGCGTTGGACTCACTGGAAGCCGCAGCTACTTGAGACGCCGCAGCGTTGGTTTCACTGGTAGAAGCGTTAGATTCTGAGGTTGCAGCAGCCGTCTGAGAGGCAGCACTGGCTGCTTGAGACGCAGCAGCGTTAGTCTCGCTTGTGGAAGCGTTGGTTTCTGAGGTTGCAGCAGCGCTTTGGGAGGCGGCAGCAGCACTAGCAGAACCTGACGCAGCCGTAGCAGACGTGGAGGCTTCAGATGCTTTGGTAATCGAGGTGTTCGTAGCGGAAGTCACAGCGTCCGTCTGGGCGTTGATCACCGTGTTCGAGGTCTGATCGTTCTTTTCTTCGGTGTAGTCGCGGAGAAGCTTCATAGAGTCCCCGATATCCGAAGGACGGAAGATTGCACCCGCAGCCCATGTAAAGAGGTCAGTGGAGAGGTTGGTATCTCGGGTAAAGGTTACCCGGAAGTTGTTTGGTACGTTCGCATCAAAGCGGTATGTCGAGGCGTCTACAAGACTTCCGGGGTGAGACCCAGTTACATCTGCGAAACCTTCGTCTTCCACCTTCACTACGACGAATGAATCGTCGAGATACGAGAAGGCGATGGTAAAATCAGTCGTCGCACCGTCAGCGGTGTAGACATTTACCGTATCAGACATCATCAAATCCTTTAAAGAATAGAGTAGGGGGCCGATTGGACCCCCTTAGGTTAAAATTGATCAGCGACGAAGCGCTTCTCTGCGTCGGTCCATCCGGTTGTCTGATAGACTTCCTCAAGTTCCTTGCGTATCTCTGGGCCTACGCTGGTTAAGGCGTACCTCAGGGCGGCATCCCGGTACTGAGACAGGAGGCCACGCCACAATTTGACCCTTGGGTCTTTGACGCTTGCTCCTCCAACTTTGAGAATGGGCTGGCTCTTACTGTTTACGTGCCGTTCAGCCAGTAACGCCCTCCATTTGCTATGCTCAGTCTGGTAGTAGTCGCCTTCGATCATTGCATTAGCGGCCTGCTCTAGGGTCATTCCGTTAATCTTAACGTCACCCTGAGAGATGGACTCTTGCATGAAGTCATATACGGACTGACCGTCCTGAGCCTTCATCTTGTGGTACGGCATTCCGTCCCGCTCGAAGGTAGGGGACAGAAAGTCAGTTCCTGTTTGTTCTTGGATGTCCGCAAGTTCATCTGAGAGTGCATCTACAGCAAACTCACGGGATACAAACGGCATGAACCCCCGGCTGTGCGAAGGTTGCAAGCGGCCCAGCGCATCACGTTCTTGGTTGATAGCCCCAAAGCCCATGAGCTTGAGAGGGCCAATGGATTTACCCAGTCTCTCATAGAAGTTAACTGGCTTTCCTTGGAACTCTCCGCCGCCCGTAAGGTCAGCTAATTGTAATAGCCAAAAGTTGAACGGCACGGCTGTCGCAAGGTTAGACGCTATTAACTGGCCTCCACCTTTGAAGCCATCGTCCAAAATAACCGCCAAACTGTCCGTCATGTTTTTAAGAGAGGACTTCTCTAGGGTCTGGTTAAGGTACATCGCAGTGATAGCCCCAACAGTGTCGAGGTATTCTGTTGCTTGTTCGATATCCTGAGCATGCTTTACGTGTTCCGCAGCCATACGCGCAAAGACGAATGCGTTAAGGAACGGCACCTCCATATCAAGCGTGTTGAGATACCTTTTCTTACCGTTGGGGTAGCGGATACGGATTTGACCATAGGTTCTAGACTTAGGGTCAACGTCAATGAGACCCTCATCTCCGTCTCCTTTGAGAAGACCAATCGCTGACATTAAACCCATAGAAGTGAAGATGGAGTTAGCTGCGAGAATAGCACGGGTACGGGAGCGCACACGCATGTCAGGAGACCCATCGTCCAGCACCGCCTTTAGGTCGCGATGGAACTTACCAGCCGTTACCTTAAAGAAAGTGTCGGTGACCTTGTTATCTCCAGCTACGAGCAGGAACGGCGACAACGCGGTAGCCATACGTTCTTCCATTACGTTTAGTGGGGTGGTCACAAACCGCATGAAGAACAAACGCAGCATCATGGCATGGGTGGTACGTCCCATCATGAAAGACTTGATGCCCTTGTTGAGGGAGCCTGCGGCTGCATCAGACTGGAACATAGTGTCCAGAGCTACGTCTCTCGCATAGGAATCCATGATTCGACCGTCAGTGGACCGCATGGACAACGCAGCTTCCTCGCCTTCCTTCATGAGATATGCCTCAAAATCGGCGTTGGTGAGCTTACGTTTCTGCGCCAGCTTCATAAAGTCGTCACCGTATGTTCCTGCACGGGCATGGGTAGCCATTTCAGAGGAGATAACGATCTCTTTGAACATCTCATCCACGGCCCCCATGAAGCGGTAAACGTGTTCCGCAGCCTTCATGCCATGATCCAGAGACCCTTCTGCCTTAGACTGGCGGACCTCTTTGAGTGTCTTGTTGGTGTAGTAACCCTTGTCGTCAAACATGGAGTTCTCACCGAATTGAGACTTACCTCTGCGCCAGAACTTACTGAAGGCAGTCATGGCATCAGGCATCGACTGTGCGATAGCCCCGTAAGAGTGCCAGAACCTCTTGAAGGACTGACCAGACGCCTTTGCCCAATCGGCACGGCCCAATACACCCTCGATAGGGTTAACCACCGCAGCCTCGATCAGGTTAGCCATAGGGTTACGGATGGTCGCCCGTACAAAGTTACCTATGAGCATCAAACTCTGCGTACCTGTATTGAACAGTAGGTTAGCATTGGAGATGTGTAGAAGCTTCTCCAAGGTGGTAGGCTTGGTTGAAATCTCGTTAAAGACTTTGGCTCTTGAGCGCTTGTCTGTTGCGTTCTTAAAGGCTGAACCTAACAGTTGTACCATGCGTTTGTCAGAGATTAGGCCACGGCTGGCCTGCCACTTAATGTCGGCTTCCCTACGGGCCAGTTCTGTTTCCGCTTTCTTTACCCGCTTTAGAGCGTGCATCGCATGAGAACCTTTAGTGCCTGCCTTTGCTATGCCCACTTGGAGTCGGGCCACCTGTTCCTGTAGTACGTTGATTCGCTTCATCTTTTCTTGGAACAGTTTATTGTCCATTTGATCAGCATTTGACGCCAAGTCCGCAATAATCTGATTTGCTCTTTCAACGTACATGTCTTGAAGCGAGGCGGCTGCAAAGATATTGACAGCATCGTTGGTGGACCACTCACTGGGGTCCATGTTTCGGACCTTGCCGTACAGCGCGGAGTCGATCATGTCCTCATCGAGTTGGTCCAATAACTTAAAGGCCATGCCTTTGAACATGTTCATGGACACAGGCTCATTCTGAAGCTTTTCCATTGTTTTGGCGAACCTTGTGGCAATGATGTCGTACATCTCCCTTGCATCGACTTCGTACATTTTACCTAGCTTGCCGTTAGGAACGTCTGCGGCATCACCAAGCCACTCCGCACCGAAGATTACTTCCATTTGTTTCGAGCTTACACCCGAGGCTGTCCCAACCCGAACAACTGCGGTTGCTGCATCCAGAACTAGTTCATCCTCATCAACGAAATCAGGTATTTTGTCTCGATCAAACTGGAAGATTTCCTTGGTGGTCATCTGCCCGGTTTTCTCTGCGCCATCAGCGATTTGAACATGCTGTTCGTCAGCTTTAGCGCGAAGCTCGTTAATTGACTCTACAAATTTCTCATCGTTTTTCGCAGAAACCTTAGCTTCGGCATCAACAGATTTGGCTACGCTCTCTAAAGCCTTCGTGTGATTACCTTTGCTAGCGTTCTTGATTGCTACGAGACCAAAACCTAAGGCCTCAAACCCCGTGCCGATGAAACCACCTTCTGCAAGCACTTTTGCAAAGTTCATGATTTCGCTGTCATCAGGGTCCGTAGCCAAGAACTCCAATACTTCTCCACCCGGAATGCCGGAGTGAGCTATCCATGCTGATACGTTCATGTCGCCTTCGTTGTAGACCACCGCATCTGTGATTGCGCCTTTAGTCAGACCGTTTACGGCTCGACCAAGCATTGTTACCCCTTTGGAGAAACCCGGAGTTGCAACGTAGGTTCCGATATACTCGCCAGCGAGAGCCATAAACTGACCAGTTCCAGAGTCAATTCTGGACATCAGTTCCTCTTTGGTCTCCCCTAAACCCTCTAAAGACAGGTCTTTGATACGCTCTTCATTAGGGCGGAACATAGTCATCCACTCATCATAGATGTCTGCAGGCATATCCATAACTTCAGACTTTCCGAGAGTCCTGTCAGCAAACACCTTGTTCTCACCACCACCCGCAATCCACCGACGTTCCATACGCTCATCGAGCCATGCAAGTTCCTCATCAGTCTTAGGGGTAATACGGGCCTGAACATTTAGTTCAGAGCCTATGCGATTAGCTACACCTTCAGCGAACCCCATCTGCATGGACCGGACGTTCTCACCGATTCCTGCCATAGCTGCAAGAGGGGCCAAGGCAAACTCACCTTCGCCGAAGAACGTGCCGATATCACCCGCAACCGTTCCAAGCAGGCCTTTAGGTTCTTGGGATTTTTCGTGCAGTGCAAAGGAAGACCGCAGGTTGTTCATACGAGCTTCCCCAAGACGGTTCTCAAGAGCGGCCATAGCCCGAGGACTGGTCTTTGCTGCAAGGTAGTAACCGACTACCTTAGGGTTCTCCCCTGTCAGCGCCATGAGGCTCATTACATGAGGAAGGGGCTGGTAAGGTGACGTTTCGAGTTTGTAGTTGAGAGTACCTTCAGCCCTGCGGCGAAATGCATCCGCAATTGCCTGATCCCCATAAACGAGGCGGTTAACATGTCGTCGGTGTTCTTCTACATGCAACATTTCGGAGATAATCTTAGGATCACTCTCGCTCTGCTTTAGGTAAGGAGAGGCAACCTGTGCCTCCCCCTGTTCTTCTACAGGTTCACTACGAGGAACGTCCTCAACAGTAGGTGCTGGTTCTGGGTTTACCTGAGGTTCTGGAGCCGTTGCAGGCTCAGGCTCAGGCTCAGGGTTACGTTGCGCGTCCCGCATATAGGCCGCTTGTGCAAAGCCACTGATAGATTCATCAGCTTTGATTTCTACCATTGAGGCATTTCCTTCTTAGTTGTCTGTATACAGCTTCTTACCCAACTGGATGTTGGTTGCTACGTCTGTCTTTGACATGATGTCTTTAAGCATTTCCTGCGCTTCTTCGTCTCTTGCTCCAGCTTCCCACTGGAACATAGCGATAGCCGCTTCTGCTAATTGTTCATCTGTCAGTGCAGCAGCAGGCTTAAACCCTGTCTGCTCAACCACGTATTTCTTGTAATCCGATGGGTTTCCTGTGGCATATTTATTGATAAGGTCATTGACCGTTGGTTTAACCTTACGATGCTCCATCCAGAAGCCAAGATACTGAACTCCCTGCTCGATGGTATCGAACGAGGGGGTGTCAATACGGCCACCCGAAGAGGCCTTCAGGTTGATAGAGGATTTCTCGCCAAAGGCTTTCTTAAACTTAGCCGGTCCTTTACCGTTAGTAATCCTGCCGATTCCGCCAAAGTTAAACGTGCGGATTGAGGCCGGAACTTTCTTACCTGAAGACTGTGTAGGGGACTTCAAGTTGTCGATCCCGAGTGTCTCCCGATTAAGCCCTGTTTCCGACGGTGCATCCAGTTCGAAGAGAGGTTCACGGGAGTTTATAATCCCATCACCATCATCGTCCTGCAGAGCTTCTCTAGTGAGACCCTGAGCTTCTTCAAAACGAGCCATAACCGCAGCAGGGTTATCTACACCCAAGTTACGCTCTAGAGCGTCAGCTACGCTTTCTCCCGCCCGCTGCTCATACGGGTTGACATCGATCAAACCTATAGGCCCAAAATTGTAAGCAAGTTCCAAGTCCTCATCGGTGTCGGTGACAGGTATCAACCCGGTTTCGTACTCAACCAGCATCTGGATCATTGATTCATCAGCGAAGTATTTACGGAAGATTACATTGTTAGAAAGCATCAGAAGATCTGACGGGTCTTGGATTTTTTTGTTCAACTCTTGGCGGATAGTTACATCGTCCACGGACCCGAACTGTCCGTCCAGAATGTAACCCGAAGACTGGTCCATGATATTGTTTAGAAATTTATCTACAGTTCCCTCAGCTAATGCTTTTTTCCAGCCTGCAGAATCTTGTTCAATAAGATCTCGAATTTTGGCTTCATACTGGCGTTTGATCTCAGATCGAGAGAGTGTTGTGGTTCCCGTAACACCCATAGACGTATCGCCCATTATCTGACCAGCTAAGTCTGCCATCGCTGCAGAATCCTTTAGAAGAGACTTCACGAAAGGATGTTCGATTGCTTCAGGAACCTCAGGAACAAAACTCATTAGTTTTATGCCATCTGCTTCCGTCAGGCTTGGTAGCCTTCCTGCCATGAACCCACTTCTGTCAAAGTCTGGTTTAACAATTTCTTCAGCAAGTTCAGCCTTAAACACCACAAGAGATTGTGCAGATTGACCTTTAGAGAAGGGATCGTCATCTGCGAAAGTTATGGCACTAATATATGTTTGCTGTATGTCTTTGAACTCTTTCCACTTTTCAGTTCCCTCCTCACGTCCAAACTGTTCCCTAAAGGCAGGTAAGTAAGAACCAATCTCGGCTGTATTACCCGGAGCACTCACGCTAGCGTACTGGCCTTCTAGGAACGCTTTGTTTGATTCGTCCTGTTGACGTTTCTGCTCTGTAGCCGCTGCGGTTACCGCCGCAGAATAGTCGCGTTGAGCGTCCTTGAAAGCCGTTTTCATTGACTCTTGAGCGCCGCCTTGCCCCGAACCAAACTGGTCCATGAAGTCTTCATTACTCATTAGCTGCGTAGCATAATCTAGAACCCGTCCCGCATGTTCTAGGTCCGACTGCCACACTACCTCTTTAAGTTCAGTGGAGAAGACATCTAGGAACATTGCGTTACCTCGCTCCCTTCCTTTAATCCCCACCATCTGCTGACGATGTTCCAGCAAGCTCGCGCCATATTCCAAATAGTCACCAGCTTCGTAAGCAGAGCGTCTTACACCCTTTTCAAAGTTGGATATAATCTCTGCATCGGCACGTTGAACCGCCAGTGCATCACTTTCAGCCAGAACTTTAGCTGCTAAAGGGGCAAACCGGGCCAAAACTTCAGGGCGTAGCTCCGCTGGGGTACTCTCGATACGTTCCTGAACGAAGGTAGAAAGCTGGTCTTGCAGCGCAGCGCGGCCCTGAGGGTTCCCATAGTTATCGTCTTGCTGAATGGTACTCATCATACCTACAAGGTCTTCATCTAGTTGTCCGATGATGTTGCTTTCATTGTACGCCATCAGATTAGCTGGATTGTTCCAGAACTGATCAATGTACTCATCACCTGTAACAGCGGACAGTGCGCCCAATTGAGAGGCAAGCTCTTTCTGCTGTTGCTGATACTCCAGAGAATCTTTGTATTCGTCGTTACGCTGTCGCTCTGCCAAACGAGACTCGTTGGAGGCTATACGTCCAAGGCTAGAGTTAATCTGTGAGAATGCCTTAGCGAGCATTCGGGAGTTTTGATTGTCGAGTGCGGGGCGCATGTACTGAGCGCGGTTACCCACCTCACCAGACGCTGCTCCACCCCGGCCCTGTATTTGTACTGGACCTCTTACCATCTTATTATCCTACATAAGGGTTCATTGCTTGGCCCATGAAGCCGCCGCCCGTGCCGCCGCCCATGCCGCCGCTCATCATGGACCCCGGTACTTGACCGATCTGGCTCATGCGCTGCTGCTGGTAGTTATTGTTCTGTCCTTGGATCATCAGTGATGAGAACCCATTAACGACAGGGGCCAACATCGCCATCGTGTCACCAGCCGTCCAGCGGCCTTGCATCACGGTGTTGATCTGGTTGACTTTGGTTACCTCAAGGTTGTGCAGGTCCATCTCGTAGGCATCTGCAAGGTTCTTACGCTCATCAATAAATCGACGGGCATCCTTGGACCATTTGCCCTTAGCATCGTTGATCGTTGCACGGATAGACGCACCACCGAGGTTAGAACTACCCGCCTGAGCCGATAGGTTTGACTCGGAGAGCTTCCCCATGAGTTCGAAGTCGAACCCTTGCTGTCGAATCTTTTTGTTATTCTGCAGGAACTTCAGGGAGGAAGTTTCTACCGCTGCGCCGTAACTGGCTTCAGCAGCTAATTTGTTAGCTTCATACTGTCGGTTTTGTTCTTCGATCCGCGCTTTCGATTGCGCAGCCGAGGACATCATTCCGAAGCCCATTTGGAGTACCTGACCGATACCACACATATTATTTGCTCCTAAGGATTGGATGAACTGGTTCACCGCTAGGGTGAGCCACGCGGTCAAAGATTTCGAAGCCGACAAACTCCACCCACTTTAGGTGTAACTCGTTGTCAGCATGGACGAAGTTGTAGATTTGCTCATGGTCACCCTGAAGTATCTCAACTTCATCTCGGGAGACCCGTAAAAACCCCATGACGTGCTTATCTACTGCTGTACTGCCCAAGCCCCAGACGATGCCGTCTTTGGTGGTCCCGTACATGATCAGTGGGGTGTCTTTGTGGGAGAGCGTCCGACATACTGTGGACTGCTCAAAACATTCTGTCAGGGCTTGCTTAGGCTCCTGCCCTGATAGGAGCATGATCTCACGTCTATCAGCGTGGCGCATCGAGGCTGCAATAGCCCCGATGTCACCTTGTGTCGCTGGGCGAGCGTTATACTCGCCGCGCGTGAGGGTTGTGTTTGCCGAACCAATCGACGTGGAGGATCGTGCAGCCGAATGGGCTGTCGTTCCTGAGGGTAATTTCTGCATTATCGTTCCGAGTCATTACAGGCACACGCAATGTCCCTGAAGATTTCGGGAGGTCACCAAAGGTTGACGACGTGTAGCCTACGCGAGGGCCAGCATGATATGTTTTGGCTGGACGCCCACGGCTTGAGACATCCACAGAGAACGTGGCAGTGTCAGTGTAGGCAATGTTGATATAGTTGATTGTCAGTCGCCCATCGGTAACCAAGATTTCACCCTGAGGTTTCCGAGGTGCCCTCATGTAGAGGGTCGAGAGCTTCACCTCCATATCGTAGGGAATGCCCACAACAAGATCAGCAGCCGAATAATCTCCCTTAACGAAGAGGTTTCCACCCTCCGTATAGCGGTCGATATTTACGGTATGTCCGCTGGTCAAATCCCACACCTCTACGAGGTTGGTCCCGTCATAGGGAATGGTTAGAAGTGTCTCTGGGTCACCGCTTGAAGATATCCCACTCTGATAGAATGTCTTTGTTGGGGTTACCTGCATATCGAGACGCAGCAACTCATATCCAAATAGGTCTTGTTGGTCGCGAATATCGATCTTAGTGAGTTCACGCTCAGTTCCAAGGGAAGACACGCAGTAGAGATAGTTGCCGTAGATTCCGATAGATTCGATATCTCCGATACTCAAATCCCAGCGGCACCACGCAGATTGGACCTTAGTTTGTCCGTCGTACTCGAACTTGTAGACCCAGATAGATTGAGGGTCTGCTCGATTGAGTACAAAGACAGCTTTATTGTCGCGAGATGCTTGGATGTAGCGAGCATCACCCGTAATGAACTGCGGACACTGGATCGTTAAATCCGAGGACAACAATCGGTCATCTTGAGCAGCACCCAAGAAGAACTCACGGGCTTGCGTGTATCCGCCAATTTCAGCCGTAAAGAAGGCAGACTGACCGATGGCATGGGGACGAACCGCTGTTGAGGTTTGGTAGTCTCCGATTTGCTTGGCTGAGACTGTTTTAGGTGTCAGAGCTTGGGAGTTCGTGTTGAGAGAGAACTGGCCTTTGTCAGAGAATAGAATTAGCTCATCCTGAACAGCCAATGCCGCGTGTATTAACTCGACACGTCCAAATCGTAACTCAACGTCAACCCGGTTGTCATCTTCAAGTTGAACACAGGTTGAGCGGTAGAATTGCTCGTAATAGCTGACCTCAGACAGAACCACAGATTCACCGGCACAAAACCCGAGCCGTCCCTGAAAGAGGAACACGTCACTAAGTTGTTGCCCCACAAAGGACGGGGTTTCGTTGGAAACAGCATCACCTACTGCACGTCCACGCCATGAGTATGGCTGGACAAGCCAGCTACCATCACCAAGGCGGATCAGGACTTGAGGCATGGTGTCAGGGTCAAGTTCTTCAGCCGCATCAAAGCCTACAGTCTCAGCCCATCTACTACCGCTCCACTCCACGTAGTAGTCATCTGTACCGTCATCCGACTGGCCGCCTACTCGCACTACCTCTCCAACCTTACCTCTATCAGGTAAATCTTCGAAGTCAGTTACATTTCGACCAGCGTAGGAAGTGGAAGAATCCATCGTTCCAGTAGCACTATTCCCATATTCGTTTAGAGAGTCGATATAGAAGGGTTCAGTACAATTAATCTCAATCCGGCCCGTGCCTGTGTTGTAGGACGTAGCCGCAAAATCAGCTTCAAAGCTATTGCCATCACTATCAGTGTCGATAACAGAAGTGGCAGCAATTGAGGCAGCAAGTTCACTGTGAGTTTGATCGTTGTTAGCAATACGAGTTGTGAATAATTCTACCTGACCATTTTGAAGTGTACGCGGATTAACAAGTACAATCTCCCTGCGGCGATCTTGGTTAGACGGACCTGCAGGATGAATTGACTGGTTCTTCTTAGGGTCAGAACGAGTGTCTACCAACCTTGTATCATCAGTTATCGCTGCAACTGTTACATTCTGGAAGTCTTCATAAGCAGCACTGATGTAACACTGTTGATTAGTGGTAATTGTAATCTCTTCATCAGAGTTTATCGCTACTCCAGTAATCTGTAAGGTGATCGCTGTCCCATCTGATGCCGTAAAGGTCTTCTGTTTACCCGTAAGACGTTTCACAAACATCTGCCAATATACAGAAACACCAGTAAAGTATCCGTTATCCAGTTCAAGGCCGGGGCTACTTACGGAAACGAAGCGAGTCTCGGACCATGAGTCGGCCCATTCCCGGGAGCCTGTGGCAATCGCCTTAGCCGCATAATCGCCGTAGCTTGAACTGTAAGACGCGACTGGATGGGCGGGTGTGATTACGGTTGGGTGATTTCGCGTGGGCGGATCGTTGAACGCGTTGGATGTTTTGATATATTCCCACCAAGGGTCAGAGCCGTCTAGGGCCACAGGAACCATGTCACTAGCATACTCCCATTCGTTGGTACGTATTTCATGGTAAGTTTGTCGGTGAGCTTGCATCAAATTTGAGCCGACGGATTTTAGTACCGTATCGGTGGCAGTGTGGTTGCGCCGCTTAAAATAAAGCGTCGTTCCAATGTCCCTGTAGTCTTCAAAGGGATCCCATGCAAAGGTCTGCTCACTCAGGTCCGAGTTAACGTGCTTTACCGAAAGCTCCAACCGAGCTTCGTAGCTTGGGCTTTTAGTGGGGGCAGTGGGGTCCACTAGAAATGCTTCTGAGGAATTATGTTGTAGTTTTTTATATTTAAGGTAGTGACTGGTACGTGTTTGCTGGGCCGCTGGTGCTTGTACGACTTCTTCTTTTAAGGCTGTCTGCCGTGTTCTATTAATTAGGAACGTATAGTCACCAGCGGTTACTGCTCGAATGTTCTTTGAGGGGTCGCTGGTTGTCAGATAATCTTGCGCCCGACTATCGAGAGTAAGGTTCATCTTGTCCCCGTACAGATCGTAAACCTCCACGGTTCCGTCTGAGTTGGTCACAGTAAAATATTTCTCGTTCAAATCACGGTCAATTGTATGAAAGAACGATGTTGTACCGATAGCGCTCGAAGTCAGGCTTGAAACGAACTCAGCGCCCCTTCGTTTAGATAACCCTTGGATAGCCGATGGATAAGCATTGACCATCGTTTGGGTAGCTTCCTTAATACGGGTTTCGGGCGGCTGCTGGGTAATGCCCCCCGTCAGCTTGCCAATATGATCAGTGATCTGTGCCATCATAGAATCCTTGTGCGCATCGATGCAAAGCGCAGAGTGGGCTGGTCTTGGAGGATGTTATAATCCCCTACGCGATCTTCTTCCTGTTCAAGAAGGACCATCGCCCGTTGTGCTTGGATTTGCATCTGTTGCAGGTCAGTGTCTGACCCGAGAATGTTCTGCATATATCGCGAGGCGGCATCGAGTAGGATGAACCTACGAGCAGCCTCCGTTAGGTCTTCCCAGTCCAAGCCTTCCACCAAATCCAGAACCACCTTGTCGTTAAACTTGCGGGTACGGTTCAGTACATCGTAAAGCTTGCCACCGCGGTCGGTGTAGCGCTTGGTCGTGTCGGGTCGTCCATCATGTCGGGACACCGCATCAACACGCAGGGTATTCGCTGGGAGAAGAATTTCTTTTAAGGTCGTAGGGGATAACTCGCGTTTTCGCTGAGTGTTCCATGACCAACCCTTAGTTTGGATTTCGCGGGAGGTCGCAGTGAGGACTTCAAGTGCGATCTGTGCTTCCGCTAGGTCTTCGTTAAGGTTCGTAATAGGTGCTTCACCTACAGCGGCCAACATGTAGTTAATGGCCTCTAGCTTCGTTGTTGCTTGGATCATGTGTTCGCCTTTCGGTGAAGGAATTTAAGGGGAAGCCCGTTAGGACTCCCCCCTGTAGGATTTGTAACGCTTATACGTCAGCAGCCTTACGAACTTCGTAGAGGCAATCAGGGCGAAGCGTTGCAGCACCCATAAGAAGCTTGGAAACGAGCAAAGTACCCTGCTTGGCAACTGAGTATTCGGACTCAGTGGTGAGGTCTTGCAACTTAACCATGCCGAGACCTTCTGTGTGCATAAACAAACCAAGGTTGTCAGATGCATCCACAGCATAGTCTTGGCCGAAGCCATCTGTAGGTACGCCAGCGTCTGCACCGTTAGGGGCATTCAGCGGGGTACGGCTATCAGGGCCGGTGTTGGAGTTTGCAGTACCGTTAATCGCGAGGTGGTTCGTTGGTACAATGTTAAAGCCAGCAATCTTGTAGACTACTGCGTCACCGTAGTTACCGTTACCCGCAGAGAAATCAGAGTTGATAATCGTCTTATCGTTCTGGTTAATCAGGGAGTAGTAGGTGCGTGGTGACACGTACAGGTGACGGCCATCCATAGGGATGTCATGCTCATCAAAGTACGCGGCAGCTTCAAACGCAGAGGTAACGAGTTCAGCAGCGCCAGCGCCTGTGCCAACGTGCTTCGTTACTGCGTTCTCCATGTCAACAATACCCTTACCAGCACCAGAAGCGGCACCAGTGGCTGTTACGCCGGGAGCGCCGGGTACTTGTGCAGCGTTGAACTGGTCACCGAGACGTGCATCACGAATAGCCATCTGGAACAAGGTACGCTCACAGGTGAGAGCCAAAGCTTGAGCCATCTGCTTGCTGTATTCAGCGCGGAACTCGAAGTGCGTCAGCATTTCGTCAATGTTGTTCAGGAATACGCTGGATACCAAGAAGTCATCGATGGAAATCGTCTTCTCATCAGTCTTCATGGCCTGACCGACGATCTCTTGGCCGGGAACGAAGTGTTCAGCCTTAGCTTGGCCGATACCCGGGAATTGAGCGGTTTTGCCCCCCGAAATTGTACGGGTACGAATCTTGTCTTTGAGAGAAAACTTCTCATCAAAATGCTTTAGGACTTCACCGCCAAAGGTTTTGAGCAGGAGGTCACGGGAGTTGTTGTAAGCGTTAGCGCCATTAATGGACGCAGGAAAGTTAGCTACTTGAGCTGGGGTAGGAGCGGCTGTCTGAGCCATTTTCTTAATCCTTAAATTGAGATATTTCGTTTATTGAAAAGAGCATGCCCCCGCGAGTGAACTCAGCGTCTCTCAGGGTTATCGCCGCAGCGGCCCATCGGTATTCTTTGTGTGTCTTGGGGTATATGTTTCTTGGTCGTCACCAAGGCCGTTCCACTTATGAGCGGCAACGGTCCCCGGACCTGTGCGATATTGCGCAGAAGCCCGAGGTAGTGGGGTCATCCTATAATATAGGAGAGGGCCACCTACTGGTTCCGAGAGCGGTTTGTGGATCTCTTTTGGATCCGCAGGTTACTCATGGAGTTGTTCTTTGGGTTGCGATCTTTGTGGTCGATATCCTTGCCACGAAGAGCCGCTTTACCCTTCTTTTTGATCATCAATCGCCGTGCTTTCTTTCGCGCATCATTGCGACGACGCTGGGAAGGCTTTGACTGATAATTCTCGTATTCTTTGCGGTAGTTACGTTTAGTAGCCATCACAAAAGGCCTCCCGTTTTGTGTTGTTCATGAAGACCTGACTGACGGTGCCTAAAGAATCGTACTTACTTGCGTAGAGGTAGTCCCATTGGCTGCACGCTTGCTCAATCCCTGAACCAGCCCTTGTCGCGCATCCGCTGATGCTGCTGATCAGGACTAAGACGCAGACCATCGGAAGCAGCGTCGAGAGCAGCGCGAGACCGTCTATCGGCGTCCTCATCTTCTTTTTCCTTGTGTTGTTTTACAGCGGCTCTTTGAGAGACAAAGACAACCGCAACCAGACCAAGGAATGCCGCAGCGACCTTGGCCTTACCTGCGTCAAACCAAGTGAGAATGAATGCTAATTGTTCCATCATTTACGGCTCTTGGTTCCAGAACATTTCCATTTCGCCCGTGACAAACGCAGGGGTGAGTTAGGGTTCTTTGCAGCCTTGGAATGGGATTTCATCTGACCAGCGGACCTTGCGCAATACGCATCCCCTTTGGATGTTCCGGGGCGAACACGGGGTCCACCACCTTTTGCTTTTCCTGCTTGGCCGTAGCTTACTTTTTTACCCGAAGAAGTGACTTTTACGGACGCCTTGCCCTTAGCAGGTTTCGCCATGTCACTTCTTTTTCGGCTTAAAGCCGCCTGTCTTGTTCTTCATCTGAGAATAGGACTTAGAAGACACTGTAGACTTACTCTTTGGGCGGCTGTTGCCAGCTTTCTTCCGAGCGTTGATGTTATCGTAGAGACCTTTACCGGGCATCCTACTTTCCTTTCTGTGCGTTGAAGAGGCGTGACCAGAAAGACCGTTGAGGCTTCTCTGGGGGTTGGTACGTCATCTCTTCAGGTGTAACTTCGATGCTATAACCACCGTCACGCCAAGCTTCTCGCAAGCCGTGTATCATCCCCCAAAATAACTCATCGATCACAGCCTGATCAGACAGGTCGTAGACGATGTTGAAGGCTTCGAAGCCGGGAGCAGCGCTAGAACGAGCGCCTGCTTCCCACTTCCCCATAGCGACCATCACTTGGTACAGCCGGAGGTATCCCGCAGGGTCGCCCCATAGGTCGATCACCTCGTACATGCCAAGGCCAGCGTCGCGAGCTACAGTGTTACCGTAGGTGTCGGAGTTACCTGTGGAGTATGCCTTCATAATTGCAGCGATGTTCGTCTGCCCCGGCTTAACTTCAGCACGTCGAATGACGTAGTGTCCGTAATAGGCCGCACCGCCATATACTGAGTTAAAGGCCGGGGTAGGTAATTGGGAACCATCTGAGGCAGGCAGTGTGGCTGTATCGATTGCGCCGAACCTTGCCTCATGATTGTCACGACTGGCACCGATGGCCCCAATGTTTCGTAATCGAACACTGGCAGGCACAGACTTGTCGTGTAGGTCGTAGGCCCAAGGGCCAGTGTAGATTTTCATGGTGTAACCCTAGAGTTGCGATCGGCCCAGCTTTTGGACAACCGCATTATTGTACGCTGGGTCGGTGGAGTAGCGTGGGTCTGCCATCGCTTCCTTTACCTGCGCCCAAGAGTCGAAGCGGTCTGCTGAAGGGGCTTGACCACCCTCGATCTGTCGCACTGGATCAGACGGAGAGTTGGAGTTGCGGCGAGCCTGAAGGCCATTCACAGCAAGCTTAATTCCATCCACGTCGTTACTTTCAATTGTACGGTTAAACGCATCGATCTCACCTTCAGACAGGTTGTCCGAGGCCCAGCCAATCAGATCGTCGTAGCCTGTCCGACCGCCCACCGTAGACACAATGTCTTCTACTTGGCGCTCAACTACGGCCTGTTGACCTTCGATGTACTTGTCTACGACTTCCTTCGAGTACCCAGCCTTAGCCGCTGCATCGTAGGAGTCTGAGGACAACTCACCGCTCTCACGGTACTCCGCTTCCAGAGAGGGCAAATCCAAACCAGACTCACGCACAGTTTCTGCTGTCGGCACTGAGTCTGCTGGCGTGTCTCCAGCGCCCATCTTGCCTTCCAGCTCAGAGTACGCTTTCGCCATATCCTCAGGGGACTGGAACTTTTCTGGTAGCCATTCAGGACGTGAGGAGGCAGCAGATTTCTCTGCCGCCGCCGCATCATGGGCTTCCTGTACGAGTTGATCGGGGGTCTTCCCCACGGTCTCAGAACTCGTATCGATTGTGTTAGAGATTACTTCACCCATTAGGTTATATACTCACTTATTATTCTTGTTCTTGTGTTTGAGCTTTGGCTTGGTCACGCATTGCGCCCATACCTTCTTGCATCGCCATCTGAGCCATTGCTGCCTCTTGAGCCTGCTGTTGTTCAGCCTGAATCTGTTCTTGGGATTTGATCAGACCATCAGCATCGATGCCAAGGGAGGTAGCCACGCGCTTCATGAGGTCGCCTACGTTAACCATAGAGAGAGCTTCAGGACCGAGAGGGGCCATCATCTGCATCATCTGTCCGTACTTGGTGAGGTCATGCCCACGTCCCAAAGCCTCAAGGCCAGTAACGATAGAAGGCTTCACGACACCATCAGGCAACTCAGGGAGTTTCTTCTGCTTCTGCATCCGAGACATCAGACGGTTCACCAGTGGCTGCTGCAGTTCGCTAGAGAGTACCGAGTAGACCCCGCCCAAAGCGTTCTCCAACATGGAGGACAACAGGCGGATTTCTTCAGCGGTCACACGTTCAGCGTTACGGGTAGCAGCGCTTTCCATGATGAAGGCTTGAGCCAGACGTTGTTCGAGCTTGGCTGCAGTACCTTCAGCAACCCGGAGGTCGGACGCCTTGTTAACCTGCAGAAACTCTACGTCGGTAGCCTTGCCTGTAATGACTGCGCCATTGGAGGCGCTAGCCACTTCTGCCTTGTTTGTCTGGCTGTTGGCGTTGACCATAACCAGTGTACGAGCAGAGGCTGCAGAGGCATCGAGGATGTTCTTGTGCAAAGCCTCAAGAGACATGAGGTCACCGAAAAGTTCCTCTACGTGTGAACGTCCGTAGCTTTCTCCGGTAACGGAGGTCCAACGGAGTGCCATCAGTGGAGGGGCTTCAGCCGGGTATGTTCCATATGAGTCGGGTACAACTACATCATTAATTTCCTGATAGGTTACCCACTTGGTTTTCTTACCGGGTTCCATCGTCAGGTTGTAGCAAGTGTAGACATCAATGGTTTTAGAGCCAGCGGTGTTCTTAACCTCATATTCAGGGGTCCAGCCAACAGCCTGTAGTACACCGGGGTCCATTGTCTCCGGGGCAAACTGTTCTTTGATGGTGACCTTCTTGAGTCGGCCCTGTGGGTCTCGGGATACAACAAACTTGTCGAGACCATAGCCCTTCAAGTTTCCGTCCTTAGGCAGTACCAGCAGGTAGTTACCAGTGACGATCAGATGACGCAGTGCCTCATGCAAGGCGTTACGCATTCCCTCACCTTCCAACTCGGAGATGACTGCACGTTCAATCGTGGAGAGACTTTCATCGACAGAGGCCCGTTGTGTTGGGTCTCCATTGGTCAACTGCAAGAGAGTGAAGTCATCTACACCAAGTTTAAAGAAGGGCGTGTTAGGGGGAAACAAAGCCATCATCAGCTTGGCGGCTAAGTTGTTCGTACCCCGTGCGCCGATAGATTGATAAGGCGTGTTAATGCGGAGAGAGGCGGTTACGCCCTCTTCCATCATTAGGGAGGGGACGGTGAGTGCAGATGACTCGCGTGCGCGACCCAAGTACACGTCTCTTGGGCCTTGCATCATCGAGTAGGAACCCGCGAGTGTTGCGTTAGGTTCAATCATCAGTAATTCACCGGACCCTTGCTAGCCCGAAGGCCACCAATAGTAGGCAGCGAAGGGGAAGTCATATTTCCGCCTGTAGGGATGCTCAGGGGGTTGCGGTATCCGCTTCCTCCCGGCGAGGCTTTCTTCCCAGAAACAACTTTAGAGGAAGTGGCGGGGCTACTCATAGCGTCGTCAGCAAGACCTTGGTTGGTATTCGCTTGATCTTGTGCATTGGAGCTATAATTCGTCTTGATTCGGGGGAGAACGGGAGCAGGGGTTGGTTCCTTGCCGCCTTTTCCACGCCCACCCATCAATGCGAGTAGAGCGATGCCACCTACAGCGGCCATAATGTTACACATAGGATTCTTCCTCTTGTTGTGTATTCACAGCGCGTAGGTGATCCAAGACTTGTCTGTGTCCGACAGCTACATTGATAGTATGTAACTCCGTCACAACCTCATCTGGAACTATCAGAGGGAAGACATGCTCAAGGTACGCGATTAGTTGTTTTGATATAACTGGTTGTTTAACCACCGGTTTTTCCTTATTACCGTAAATTATCGTACCGGGCATGCTCCGGTTGCACAGTCAGGGTCTTCCAGTTCGTCCATTAAGTCCGTAGCAGACAGGTCAACTTCCCTAAGTACAGCCATGTATTCCTCATATTCTCCCTCAGTGATTACTTCCTGAGGTAGGTACGGGTAGCCCAAATCTTTTGCAGTCTTGGTGGGATCATTTCGGAAAATCCAAGATACACCCACGTAGGTGTCCCAGTTTTCTAAAAGCCAGCTAATGATGTCTTTCATCTCTGAAGGATCGTAGGAGATTGTCACTGAACAGTTGTGGTCCACGTAGTGGTCCATCATTAATTTGTATCGATCCAACTGCTTAACAGCAGACTCAAGGTTGACGTGCTTTCCATCTACCTGATCGAACTCGACGGTATCCCACTTCACAGGGAAGGAGAAAATAATCGCGTCAGCAGGACTATATGGATCAGCAAAGTTGCGGTAACCCGCATCCTTCAGCCGTTCTACCAGAGGGTCGCTTACAGAGAACTTTACGTTATTGATGAGGTACTTTCCGAGAGGCTTGTGTACGCCCTCAGTTGTACTCATGACCTTGGACAGAGTGCCGGAAGGCTTGATCGTGGTGATTGCCTTGGAACGGGGAAGACCCAACTCATCAGCCATCTCATGGGCAGCATCATGCGCAGCCGCACGGATAGCCTGTAGGTACTCTGCGCTGGGGTTAGCAGCGGCGATACCAGTAATACCAACACCCATCAGGCGAAGGTAATCGTTACTCTCATCCCAACCGGGCTGGAGAACACCGTCTTTAAAACTTACGCAGGTCTGGCGGTAGTTAGCGCGTGATACCAATCGGACAACCTTGAGGATCGTGGGGTTCTTTAGCGAGAACTTGCTGAGGTCAATCTCTACTAGGTTGCAAAAACTTGTATCGCCGAGCATAATTTCCGCACATGGATTTACGCCCTTAAACCAAGGCGCACGTTTCTTTGCGGCAGAACCATTAATGAAACCCGGCTCTGATCCGCCAGCTTCCACCATCTTGGCAAACACACCTTCTAGTTCCAAGCGGTTAGGCTTGTCCCAGAACACTACACTGTTGTTTGACTGACCGCGCCAAGGACGGTCGATCCAGTGGTCTTTCTTGGCCTCAATAAATTCGTGGGCCATCTCGTTGTCGATATCTAGCAGAGCAATCTCAGCAGACCGTCGAGAGGACAGAGTGGTTCCAAGAAGGTTCAACAGATCGAGGATATCTAGCTCATTCAGCAGTTCGCCGTTGCGATTATTAAGGACACCAGCAATCTTTTCATAAGCCTCTGCAAGTGTTCCATCGCCAGAGCTAATCCAGCCATAACCACTAAGGCGCTCACCCCCGGGACGAATCTCGGAGAAGTCGATTTTTAGGTTTGTAGCGTCCGCTGGGAGTGTCAGGAGTTTGCCGATGGACTTGGCCCATGCTTCGGCGCTGTCACCTACGGAGAGTGTGTAGTGGCCCTTCTGGGGGAGGCCAAACAGTTTTGTGGTATCTCGCCCACCCTTGGTCAGTCTTTGGGATCGCTGAATATTGACTGTGACAGGTTTGTGAAATCCCCGAAGCACACCCACCGAAGGTTTGAAACCCACTCCGCAGCCTTGGAGGAGTAACCAGAAAGAGTCCACGACATCGCTTGGAGTTGAGATGGTATTAAAGGAACAGTTGAACTGAGAGGCTTCTCGGGTCTTCGCAATGTCTGTTCCACCCAGCCAGCGAGTACGTCCAGAGGGTGACGCTTCGAGTTTGTAGAAGATGTCGTAGAGGTCATCGAGTTCGTTCAGTTCGTCAGTGTTTAGGTCGCGACCCAACGCTCGTTCCCACAGCCATTGCTGATGTTGGATGATGCGGTCGGTCGTCTGTTCGAGTGTTTCAAAAATACCTCGCTCCTCATCGAGAGGGCGCGAGTAAGTGCGTCGGTGGACGATCTCCGACCGAGTGTCTTGGAATGACATTTATTATCCTAAGGTTGTGTTAAAAGACCGCCCAATGGGGGTGGCCTTCTAAGTAAACTCTACGACTGTAAGGTCAGAGTTATCGATGTAAGTATGAGCGCGGAAACAGCAAAGGCGAGTGCCATCAAAACTTGGTACGCCATTCTAAAACAGGTTCGCTAAATCCGGTTTCTCGTAGTTTGGTCCCTTCAGAACCTTGCCGTCTTCTCGGTAGATCGGCTTACCGTTGTCATCTAATTTTGACATGTTGGACGCATGGACCCGGTCGAATACTTCATCGATGGGAAGGCCGAACGTCACTGCGCAGCCGTAGACCACGTACAGGAGGTCAACGAGTTCTTTGGTGAGTGCCGCTGGGTCGATGATGTAGGACATCAACTCGTTGGTCACTTCGTAGTATTCCTCAGTGATCAGTTCGTCGCGGAGGTGTACTAGGTCTTTGTCCTCCAGTGATGCGCTGACAGGCTGGCCGAAGGCTTCAGTAAATGCCTTGACCGCCTCGTAGTGCCGGGAGGCCACAAGGGTTCCGTTTGGATTAATCATTCTTCGTCGGCTCCTCCAGTGAACAGCTCGATCATCCCAAGGACCATGCCGAGCATAGTCTGGGAGATGGCAAGGGTAAGCCCCAACACCACGCCGACGCCGACGATGATGAAGGGAGCGATAAGGCCACACAAAGCGGCTAGCTTGAGTGTGTCCATGATCATTGAGAAGCCAGTCCAAGCAGGGCTAGGCCAAACATCAGACCGATAAGTACCAGCATGGAAATTTGGGGCGCATCCATCATAGAATATCCTCGCCCTTGATAAGGTTGATCCTCATTTCTGCGTAACGGATCACCTTCTGTAAATCGATGATAGCGCTCTCTTCGGAGGTTTTGCCTTCGTAGGTTTTGTGTCCTGCTCGCAGGCAATATTTCACGATATTCCCACTCGCAAAGTCTAGGTTATTCACCATCGTGAATGTTACAGGTTCGATTTTGTATCGAACGTAATGGGACGGCTTCTTTACGATTTCGGCGGTGTCCATAGTAACACTCCTTCTGAATGGTTAAAGTCGGTGTTGCGGAGGATGCGTGCGCATCGAGCCTGCTGTAGAGCGTCTTCTTCGGTTAACGCTTTGGCTTCATAGGCGCGGACAACACGGGGCCAGAGTTCATCGATGGTTAGGTTACCCACGGGTCCGAGGATGTCCGAAGCTCTCTTGGGACCAACACCGGGACAGCCCTTGTAGCCATCGGTGGTGTCGCCTGTGAGGGTCTGGAACATGAACCACCAGTCGGCCACTTCCTCTACGTTGTCGTAAACAAAGCGCTCATCGTTAGACCACAGCCGCGCTGGGATCGTCTTCATGTCTTTGTCTGCGGAGTAGATGAAGGTATCGCTTGGGGCGTTCGTCGCCATGATCCCGAGAACGTCGTCGCCCTCAAGACTGTCGATCATCTGAACCTCATAGACTTCCTTGGCCCACTCTTTAAGACGACCAAGGTGCATAGGCTTGCGGATGCCAGAGCGATTACCTTTATAGGTCTCTAGGACCGACTTGCGGAAGTTCTTGCGGCCAGTGAAGGCCAGCACGGCTTTCCAAGCTTCGGTGGCCTCGATGATGGCTTGGATAGCCTCCGCGAACTTCACCTTTACTTCCTTGAAGTCCGAGTGGAGGGTCCAGACATCATCGTCCCATTCCCACTCGACTTCAGCTTGGGAACACACTTGGTAGGCGGTGATGTCTGCGTCGATAAGAACAATCTCAGTCATCTGTTTCAACTCCTTTCAGCCAGTAGCCGACCGCTAATATTTCGTTAGCGGTGGCACTCTGTTTGATCGTGTTAGCCATGGTGCTGATCCATATTACGTTTCCGGGGACGTACCCTTTAGCAGGAATAATACGATCTAATGATGGCTGGTGTTTGTCACGGGGGTCCGGGTGGGGCTTACTCTTGCGGTCGAAGGGTTTTCTAAGCTCAGTGTCAAACACAGGGCAATACCCAGTCCAGATTCTCTCTAGGTATTCCTCCGTAAGGTCAAAGGGGATACCTTTTCTTTTGGATCGACCCTTAAGATATCTAGCCTTCTCCTTGAAGGGACGCTCAAGATTTTTTAGATAACTGGTGCTAAGTGTAGGACTGTCCCCTTTGCAGGAATGATCAGTCATCAACACACCCCTCAGTCAGGACCGCCCAAGACACAGGAGCCACGCCAGACATCTGACGATAGATATCCCGAGCTATTACGCCCGACTCTGGCTGCGCATCTTTAGATATACGTAGTGTACAGACACGGGCAAATGCTGCCAAAGAGCCAGTCCAGAACCATTCGGTCATCATGGACTGCGGGAGAACCATACGGGCTTGCTCCGGGGCCACACCTTTCTTCAGAAGATGATAGTACGCAGCCGTAGATGCCCGGATCACGTCTTCGTGGTAGGCGTTGCAGTAGCCCTGATCATCAACCACTCCTGTGCTGCCTTGCTTGGCATTCGCAGGTGCTCCCCGCCATTCCTCTGGTGCGTGGAATAGTGGGTCTTCGGAGACGTAGCGTCTGCTCACCTCGTTCTCAGTCAGGCCTTGCTTGTGCTTGAACAACTGCCGAGCCACAAAGATAGGTGCCTGTACCCTGAACGTCGCCGTTACGTGGCTGAAAGGCGTCCAGTGGTTGTGTCGGGCAAGGTAAGAAATCAGCTTGGTGTCACGCTCAGAAAACTCAGAAACTTCCTTAGCAAATGACACGCGAGCAGCATTAACAACGGTGAGGTCGTTACCCATACTATCTATGAGTTCAGCGTACATATTTTTCGAACTCCTGATAGCCGCCGATGTGATTTCCATCAACGAAGATTTGTGGGACTGTTTTGAGGTTTTCGATCTCAAACCAGTGCTTGAGGTCTGCATTAGATTTCGCATCTAGGTCTCGATAGGAGACTTTATCCGCTACTTCCCGTGCCAGCTTTCGAGACTTGCGACACCACGTACAGTTTTTGCGGCCAATGATAACAACATCCATTATAAATTCTCCTTATGAAAGGCGATCAGCCACTGCTTAGTGATGCCAGAGCGCACTACATCATCGAGCGTCAACGACACAGGTTCGCAACCAATGTCGTACTTCTCAGCGATGCGGATGAGTTGGGATAGGCCGCTATCTTTGCGGTCGGATTGGGCGATGTCGCCGTCGATAACTAGCTGGGTCTCTTCCCCAATACGGGTGACCAGCATCTTTAGTTCTTCGATGTCGCAATTCTGTGCCTCATCGAGGATAACGAAGGCGTCCTTAAATGTTCGGCCCCGCATGGTTTCCAGCGGTGCCACTTCGATTTTCCCTGACTTAATCGCATGCTCAACATAGGATTTCCCAAGTCTTGCATTGAGTGGTTCGATCAGGGGGATCATCCACGGCATTGTTTTCTCTAGCTGGTCTCCGGGCAGGAAACCCATAGACCGCCCTACGGAAACCATAGGCCGACATAAGATGATCTGCTTGACCCTGCCCTCACGAAGCCAATCAGCGGCCATAACTGCAGGAATGTAGGACTTACCTGTACCTGCTGGACCGCTGACAACAACTTGCTGGTTATCCTTGATTGCCCGGATGAGCCTTAGCTGGCCGTCTGTTTTTGCCAATAGTGGGGTTGGTTGCTCTCTTGGCTTTGGGACTGCGTTTACTTGGAGGCGTTGCTCGCGCATCTGCCTGTGGTGATCCTTGGCTTGCTTCTTTCTCAGTCGCTTCTGGAGGCGTTGATCCGCCCTTGTATTCGCCACAGATATAATCTCCGGGGGTGGTTATAGGTGAGGGATAGCGCTGGCACCGCGAACCCATCACAGGGTGCGTCCGCCAGTAGTCGCAGGTTGAACATGAGGTTTTCATTAGTGAGTCTCCGACCATGACTTTCCGACGTTGAAGTCGGTGTCTAGTTGACAACGGAATTTGAAGTGATCCTGCACAACGCGCATGGCGTCTTGACAGGCTTGGCCTACGGCCTCTGCTTCTTCAGGAGGACAGGAGAGTTGGACCTCGTCGTGAACCCAAGCGTGGAACTGAACGTCGAGACCGCGCTCTTGGAACAGCCTGTCCATTTCTAGGAGCCACTGCTTACACACCAAGGCACCAGCAGACTGAAGCAAAGTGTTCAGCGCTGCGTGAGGTGAGCGGATATGGAGTAGTCGATCATCAAGGCCTTTGAGGAATCCATCGCGGATAGACCTTGCAGTTACTGCGCCGGATACCTTGGCGATAGCGGGTATCTTTTCGAAAAACGTATCTTTCAAAGCCTTTCCGATTTTTGGTCCCTTCCCGATGATAGAGCCTATCTTTCCGTTACCTGCGCCATAGAGGAGGGCGTAGATAAAGGTCTTCGCTTGGTCTCTACTTGGTAGACCCGCCGCGTGCTGGTTGGCTGTATGGATGTCACCGTTGAGAACGATGTCAGCGTACTGCCCTTCGTCATATCGAGCGCAGAAGTGTGCTAGGCAACGGAGTTCTAACCCGCTAGCATCAGAACCCACCAGTACGCGATCAGGAGGGGCCACAAACAAGCCCCTACAGCGCTCCCCAAAAGGCGCACGGTTGCCCGGAATTTGTCCAAGATTTGGCTGTGAATGAGTCGCCCGGCCCGTGACCGCACCATTGGTAATGACACGTCCATGGATTTTTCCATTCTTCTTCACCTTTTTGAGCCAAGCCTGAGGGCCGTTGGCGAGTTGTCCGAGGCGTTTGTCCAGCGTGAAGTTCAATGCGAGTAGCTTGGCTTCAGGGTAGGGCAGCGCGTCGAGGATGGTTTCATCCACCTTCGGCTTGCCGCTGGCGGTCATCTCCTTGGGCTTCCAGCCGTGCAGGGTCATAAGGCGATCTGCGATATGGTCACGGCTGGACGGATTGAAGACGGCTTCCTTTGTCTTGTACGTCCACTCACCCTTGACGTAGCCACGGGTTTTGTTGTTCGCCTTAGGCAGGAAGGGCGTCTTGATTTCCCACGGGGGGAAGGCGGCTTGGAGGCGTTCACGGACTTCGGCTTGTTCAGCCATTAAGTCACGCAACAGTTTTTCGGCGGATTGTTCGTCGAAACAAAAGCCAGTCCTCTCTTGCCTCGCCATAAGACGGGCAACGGACTGCTCCAAGTCTAACGCTGATGCGGAATACTTCTGCGCCATGCAGTGTTCGTGCAGGGCCAAGGTGGTTTCTACGTCCTGTTGGGCATACGAAAACATTTCCTCAGAAAACTCATCGAAGCGACCTGAGTATTCGTCTTTGTGTTCCCCAATGCGGAGACCCCAAGCTTTCAGTGAGTGCGAACCAATGAGGTTCTTTGGGATGTAGTCCGGGTTTCCCTCAAGACGTGCAAAGTCTAGCTCCTTGAGGTGGCTCCAGATCAAACGGGTGTTGATCATGGTGTCCACGTCACGGGGGTCTTCTAGTCGATCCCACCAGCCCAAACATTTCTGGAGGGCTGGGAGGTCGAAGCCGAAGATGTTGTGTCCAATGAGGGACTTTGCCCCATACAATTCACGGGCCAGCGCCTCACACTCATGTGGTCGAGCGGCGAGACGTTCCCCGGTATCGAGGTTGATAGCGGTGATGATGAACAGGTCGTCTGGGTTAGATAATCCGTCCAGAAAGCCACGGGTTTCGATATCGAAGATGTATGAGTGCATTGTTACCTCGCTGGGTTAGTTGCGCTAGAGGGACTATTTTTGGAATAGGATATCCACGAAGTCTTCGTCGTGAATCCAATCGTGCAGATCGATGTATTTGTCTGCGAGTTGGTTGTAGGAGCGCTCTAACTCCACGTAATCCTCAGCCGCATCGAACATGTCTTGGTCGTACATCTCCCGAAGGCGGTCCAACTCAGCTTCAAGCTCGTTGGCCTCATCGTAGAGTTCCAAGTTGGCGTCGTCGGCGTCGCTGAGGCTCTGGCGGAGATCGTTGATGTCCTCCAGCATACTGAAGAAGGTGACACGGAGCGCGTCCATATCGTCGCTTTGGTAGTTGTAGTTCATTTTGTTTCGCTCCTCATTTCTCGATCAAATAGTAACGAGCGTATGACTGCCCCGTTACAGGGTGTGTCCGAGCGTGGGTCTGTACGTCGAAGCCAGCTACTCGAAGGCGATGCACTGCCTTAGTCGTTGAGCCGATGTTAAGGTCAAGCATGCCCTCGCGAGAGGATACTGAGCCTTGTTTGCGGAGGTACTTCAGCAGTCGGGATGTTTCGGGTGTCATAATTTTGCTTCCTCTAGAAGTCGTCGTTCGACGGATCATCAAACGATTTGGTTTCGGTAGGCGTATCACCGGAAATAAATTCCGAGAGACGCCCGGTGGTGGGGTCGTAGGTCAGTTGGCAGGTCACGCCCGTCAATCCCGCGTACCTATTTTTTAATACGCGGACCTTGGTGCGGTGCCGTTCAGCGGGGTCTTCCGCTTGCTGGTCACGCTCAAGTCCGAGGCACATGTCACTGAGCTGGGCGATGGCAGCAGAGCCACGCAGTTGCGCTAGTGTGACCATGCCGCCGTTTTCATGGGCGATACCGTCAGGGCGCTTGAGGTGGGAAACAACGATCATGCCGATGTCGAACCTAGACACGACCGTTCGAAGTCGGGTCATCAAAAGGTCGATTAATTTGCGTTCGTCATTCGTCTCTGTGCCTGAAACCACAAGCGAAACGTGATCTAACACTATCCAGCCGCAGCCGTTGGAGGCCATGAACTTGATCTTGTCGATGATGTTGTCCACGTCGGACGAACCGAAGTGGTCGTAGAGCATCAGCCGTCCGTTTCCACAGGTGGCGTCGAAGGCTTCACGCTTGGTCTCATCGTCTACTTCAGTACCGTGGATATGCAGCGGCAGGTTACAGTGCGTCCCCATAAGGCCCAGCGCGGTACGCTTGACGCTCTCTTCTAGGAACAGACCGCCGACCTTCTCGCCGTTACTCAGCAGGTGGTACATGATCTCGCGGGTAACCTGAGACTTGCCCATGCCTGAACCAGAGGTGATGGTAACGAGTTCACCTTTGCGCATGCCATAGGTAAGAGTGTTGAGGCCTTCCCATGGGTACGGGATGGTCTCAAAGTTCTCTACTTTGGTCACCTCATCCCACAGATCAGCAGCATCGATGACGCCATCAGGTCGGTAAGGGTGGGCATCCCAGAAGCACTGGACCAGCTCTTTGGCCTTGCCGTTGACGATGGCCTCGTTGGAATCCTTCGACGGGAGGTCAGCGACGAACACCTTGCCGGGTTCGAGTAGAGGGGCCACGGTCTGCACAGCAGCACGGCCAGCATCGTCCATGTCGAAGGCCAACACGATTTTCTCAAAACTTTCGAGCCAAGTGAGTTCCTGTTGGATCACCTTGGCGGCACCTTGAGCGCCGCTTGGGAGGGACACACAGGGCCACCGACTGCCCATTGCCTGATACGCAGACAGGGCATCGATCTCGCCTTCGGTTATCACCAACATCTTCCCACCTTCGCGGAACAACTGCTGCCCATAAAAGCCAGCGTGGTTGGGGTTGCCGATGGAGCGGAACTGTTTGTCTTTTCCTCGTACCTTCTGAGCTACGATGTCTCCATCTTTACGATACGAGGCAACCTGCAGAGGCTCACCGGATGTGGTGCAAAAATAGCCAAACTTGCGGCAGGTATCCTCTGTGATTTTACGGGAGGGGAGCGAGCGAAACTCGCCTGTGAGAAATTCTTTGTTGGTCACTTGCTTACTCTCCTTCCGTTCAATGGGTCCGTCCTGCTTGCGGGTCTTTCCACAGGAAAAGCACGTTGTGCCTCCATCCGAATATACCGCTAGGGCATCAGACGATCCGCAATCTCCACAAGCCTCATGATAGATGAAGTGTGATTCTTCATGACTTTCTGACATGCTCATTCGCCTCCGTAGCCAATTCGATTAGGGGTTCATATCCCCCCGTCGTAGCTAGGAATTCGGGGGCAGAATGAATGGTCGCGTGGGGGTACTCCCGCGCCATCATTTCCATGAGGGTCAGGAAGTTTGCCTTTGCGAGTGGATCAAGAGTGTCCGGGTGCTTGCCATCCCAACCCAAAATGCCAACGCCCACCGAGGTCTCGTCGTATTGACCAAGGTGAGCGCCTACAGTTTGGTGATCGCGTGTCTCGGTGATGCCGCTGCGGGTCACACAGTAGTGGAAACCACACTGCAGATAACCTTTACGGCGAAACCAGCGGTCCATTTCGAGGGGGTTGTTGGGGGCTAGTCGGGAGTGGATGATGATGGCATCCGTCGCTTCCCGTTCGAGGGTCCACCGCTTGAGAAAAGTTTTGCTTGGCGTATCACCGTAAATAAATCATTCCTCCAGCCACTCTCTCGGCACAGGCTCATCTTTATGAAACTTGGCGTACAGAAATCCGTTCCGCTGACACCACATGGCGTAAGTAGTTTTGCTCTGTTTCGAGATGCGGGTGTTTGGGTTGTTGAATATGAATCGAATTTCAACCTCAGGGTTAGAGGCGCGAACGTGAAGGTGCTTCTGCCTGTCTACAGTCTGGAAGCGCCCCTTGGATTCCACGATAATTTGCTTGCCTGAACGGGTCGTGATGATGAAGTCAGGGGTATAGGTTCGCTCCTTGGTGGGAGGGGTGTAGCGCAGCTTGATTTCTTCGTAGGAAAACGAAACGCCCAAGGCCGTTAAGCCGAGGGCGATGTCTAGTTCCAAACCTGAGCGATACCCTTCAGCCCTGCCGCGTCTGTCTCGCGCATGCTTATAAGCTTTTTTGGGTACGGCCACGCTAGAAGTCCGTATTATCGTCGTCAGCGTCACCAGCCGTGGCTGCTTCTGGCTCATTGGTAGCGTGGTCGGCATTAAAGCCTCCAACATACCCATCATCCACAGCATCGAAGCCGCCATCAGCATCCTCAGACGGACCTACGAGGTCGATGATCTGGACGGCCACCGGCTGTAGCGAGATGCCTTTATCTACCCCAGCGGTCCACTGGTAGACCTCTGCGCCGACGATGTACTCAGTACCACCCCATACTTGCTCATTGATGACATTGTTTTGGGTGTCGTACTGTTTCGGCTTACGGTCCCAGACCTCACCTTTTTTGGTACGGACGTTTTTCACCTTACACATGAAAACGACCTGCCCAGTTCGTTCGCCTTCCGAGTCCTCCTCGAATTTCCAGAGGTTAGTTTTCGTTGGCTTTAGATCGTTGCCAGTCCACTCTTTGTAGAGTTTGGACAGCCGCTCCATGTGTGGTTTGGCGTCCTCCAGACTAAGACGAACATCAGCTTTATAAAGTCCCAGCTCTGTCGCGAATTTAAAATCGGGTTTGTTTAGAGAGGGGAAGACAGCAATGCCCCGGATGTTGAGGCGAGGTGCTTTTGCCATAATGTTAAATCCTTTGGTTAGGGTTGGCGTATTACCGGAAATAAATAAGGCGTGGTAATCACGCTAGCAGGAATGATTTAGGAAAAGAAAAACTCAGACTGCAGCGTCTCGCGGATATCCAAGTTGCCCATTGTTGGGCGGGGAGGGAAAACAACATCGGGTCCAGCAATCTCTCGCATACACAGTTCGTACTCACCCAGAGGGTCGTTGTTTTCGTAAAGCCTCACGAACTCTTCGCGGATCACCGCAGAGAACTCGCGGAAGTCCCGCGTACCCACAGCGAAACTATCGTGGATCATCGAAAATTCGGGGGACTGTCCCCGTAGCAGGACTATTTTAGACCAACGACGCACGACCATACGGAGGTGTGTGCTGTCCTGTGCGTGGACCCAGTTTGGGGCGCACGAATTTCGATGTTGGCGAACGTCTTCCTGATCGAGCCACTGGCGGGTGGTTAGATCAACACGTTTAGCGGCAGCTTCAGCGTTCGCCGCCTTGCGCTGGGAATAATCGTAAATCCACACAGTTGGCTTAATCGTGCTTTCCTTTGGCCGATTGGTGCGCCCGACAAAGCCATCCGCAGTTTCCCACTGCAGGGGAGAGTTGGGATTAGCCTTTACTGCCGCACAGGATACATCCTGCAGCCACTTCATGATTTCCAAGCCCTTAACGACAACCTCAGGGATCGAGTCCCACACTAACTTGGCGACGAAGATGGTGAACCGGGAAAAGTTTTCGTGCGGTGATCCCTCGATCCTTTTGCGGTCGTAGTAGTATTCGCGAACGTACTTGCGGCAGCTATCCTCTTTGGCCGCATAGGGTACAGTCATGACCACACGCTTCAGCAGGCTGCGGTCGAACCCATACTCCAGTGCAGCACGGGCAAAATCTTGGGCCTGCTCGTAGTCAGCGTAATCCCCCAGATCACCCTTGGCGACAGCCTCCAGACGGGACTTGAATGGACCATTAGCCACAGCACCGTAGATGTCGTGCCGCTCAGGGCTGTCAGTGAGATTTACCATCTTGCCACCCACCTCATCACGGGACACCGCAGAGAGTACCTGCAGGCCGCTACAGGTGGCATCTACAGCAACAGGCATGCGGGAGACGTAACCAAAACCTTGATCGGCATACTCGGCTAGCTCAATACAGGCTGCAAGAAAACAGGCAGGGCTATCGGCATCGGTCCACAGTAGTTGACCTTGAGGGTCACGGCCTACGGCCACCAGCTCATCGATGTTGTCTCGGGTCCACTGGATGCGGTCGTTGATGGGCAACTTATCGTGGCCCATAGCGTTAGCAGCAACGAACCTTATGCCGTCCATATCGGAATCCTTCTTAATCACCTGACCCTGCGCAAATTGCAGCAAATGCTTATTCCAATCGCTACCCTGAGGGGACAGGGAGGAGGTGATTGGGTAGGCACGGCCACGGCTGTCCATGTCCCAACAAAAGTAGATACGATTTTCATCGCGGAACTTGTTGGCAACCTCTAGCAGCGTGAGTGTTTGCAGCCGGGTCGAGCGGTCAGCACGTTCCTGCTCGTTGTACTGGTACAGGACAGTTTTGCAGGCCTTCTTGTCGGCCTCCCACTCCTCAGGGGTGAAGGCTGGCTTCACGGGCGGGTCAGCGCGGACGAAGCCGGGGACCAGATCAGCCTTGCGGTCAAACAGCCACTGCATGGTGTCGAGTACCTTGGTGTTGATCTTCCACCCAGTGCGCTGCATGGCGTTAAGGGCTGCGGATACATTCTCCACGCCACGGGTGTTCTGTATTTCGATTGAGTAAAGCTTGCGGGATTTCTTAACCATCGCAAAATTGCGAATATAGGTGGTGTAGTACCCGCCCATCGCAAGGTTGTCCTTGCCCCAATCCATGGGTGGCACCAGCAGGGGCATAGCCGCGAACATGTCGGCACCAATCTTCATGATGCCATCGTCAATCTGTTGCTGCAAATCGGCGTGGATCGTTACGGTTACGTGGCGTCTGTTCTTCGACTCATAAGCACCGTCGCTGATGTCGATGGAGTTGGGGGCGGCTTGGTCCAACAGGTGGATCAGGGCTACTCCTGCCGTCATTACGTTACCTGATTTTTCCCAGCCATCTGGCTCAGTCATCAAGTTACGAGTGCGAGCCTGAGCGCGAACGTCCCGCTTTAGTGCGCGGATATTATCCTGCCGCCGCTGCGCATGGTGCATCAATTGTTTGATACCCTGCGTATCACGCGCGGCGAACTCTCGGGAGATAATCTCGGTCTTCAGGTTATCCATGATTTTACGACCGATGGTCTGCTGATCCTGTGCCTTGCCAGTCCGCGCAATCAAACCAAAAACTGTGTTGAGGGCAATGATGGCGATGTCTGAGGCGTCGAGGTGGCCCGTACCATCTAACAGGTTCTTCCATGCTGCTCGCGCACCACGTCCCTTGTAATCAAGGTTTTCCCTGATCAAGTCACGATAGGGTTCGAAGAGGGCGTTGACTACAGCCACCCCGGCGCGGTTCTCGTGGAAGTGTCCGTCCGCTTGCATTCGTTCAGCGTTGCGAGTGAACTTATCTTCTCCGACCTCACCGCTCCAGCGCTCCAGCGCCACCTGTCGGTCCATGAGTTCCTGACCGTAGGTCTCAACGGCTTTAGTATAGGCGTAGTGATCTTTAATCTTTGCGATATCTAGCTGGGTCATGGGTAGGCTCCAATAGGTAACTGAAAACGAAACTCGGCGTATCACCGGAAATTAATAGAACCAGCTTGGTGGGACGCGCTTGGTCCACTTGCAGAAGTGGCCTTTGACGTTGCGGATGTAGCGCTGGTAGGCGACCTCAGTGGCCTGCGTCTTGTATTCATCCGGCATACACTGAGGGGGTGGGGTCCAGCCGCCATCCATGGGCATCCCTTTGGGCGGCAGGATCAGCGCCGGGAGGACTTCGCGGATGGTCTTATGGTTCTTGCCGTAGCGATGGTAATATTCACCGCCAAGGCGAAAGAGTAGATCACGAACGAAGCCGTAATGTTCAACTGACTGGCGCACCCAGACAGCGCTGGGGTGGTTCTTGTGGGTCAGCCGGTAGATGCCATCACGGGCGCTGTCCCCATCGAGTACGTGGTGCGCTGTGGAGAGTAGCTGTGCGTACTCAATAATCATTTTTACAACGTGCTTGTCGCAGTGGTCGCGTGCGCACTCAGAGGGGAGGTGATGGGTATAAAAGATGTTCATGCCGTTGGTCCTTTTAGCGGGATGATCACGGAACAAGTAATGCACCGAATGCAATCATCGCGTTGAAACTAAAAGAAACTTTGCGGTCGTTACCGGGGTTTACCTGCTAGCAGGACAGTTTTGGTAACTAGTCAAGCTTATTTTTCATCGCCTGACTAACGCAAAAGTTTCTATTTATCAGTAGGTTACAGCGACCCACCAATCGAGTCGCTACGAATATTCGTCATTTCACGAATGGAGAACATCAGTCCAACATGTTGTGAACACCCTTCATCCAGTCTGGAGCGAGGTGCATATATCGACGGGTCTGCGTGATGTCTGCGTGGCCCATCAGCTCTTGTATCTTGACGATATCCATACCTTTCTGGGCGAGGCGTGACGCAAAGGAGTGGCGCAGGGTGTGAGGCACCACCTTTTTACCGATGCGCAAACCAGCAACTTGCAGGGCGTAACACAGTGAATTGTAAGGTAGGCGGAAGATCGGCTGGCCGGGTATGCGCACGTTTACCATCTCTTGGTCGTGCAGGGCGTCTATGGCGGTGGATGAGAGCGGGACGTAGCGTAGCTTCATTCCCTTGCCCAACACCCGCACACGGCCATCCTGAATATCCTCAGGTGTGATCGACATGGCTTCGCCCCGGCGTAGCCCCGTGGAGTTGATGAAGCGAACCGTGGGGTGGTAGCGCTTTGGCATATGCTGCAGCAGTTGCTCGATTTCATCCATCGTACACCATTCGAAACGTGTGCGCTCACGCTTGAACGATGGCGGCACCTCTACCTCTTTACTGATGTAGCCCCAGCGCAGACACGATGCGCTCATCCGGCGGAAATACTGGAGAAAATGATTCATGTACGAAACCGATTGGCCGCGCTCGTTGACCCCCTCGATCAATCGCGTGATGACCCTTGTATCTAGAACGTCCCCTATGAGGGACTGTCCACCCAAAAGATCACACATTCTGTTGAGGTGACCCAGCGCCGTGGCATACGTCGCCGGGGTCTTGAATGCGTAATACTCGCGCAACATCCGGCGAGTGACTGCGTAGAGTGTGCGGTCTTCGAGTACCGTGTCCGCGAGGGTCGCTAGTGCAACACCGTCGCGCTTGGCTTCATCTGCTCGCTGCTCAAAATCTTGCGCCGCGTCCACAGTAGGGAATGTTTTGGTGATCCCCTTACCAGCCACAGGGCAGACGATGCGCTTAGTCGTGAACGTGCCGTTTTTATTTTGATACGCCATTGTCGATTGCTTTCTCTATGCGCTGGCAAAAGGCAGACCCTTTAGTGGTCAGCGCCAGCATTTTTCTGCGGTGATCTGCGGGATCGGGATAATCCCTGATAAACTTTTCGCCTTCGGGGCGAGAACCATCGCGGCGAAGCCATGACTGGTCGAGCCAATATGAGATGTTGCGGTAGGCGGCTGAGTTAGACAGGCCGTCTAGAGCCAACGCGGCCCGTAGGTCGTCCATCGATGTGATGTCTCGCTGCGTGGCGAAAGTAAGAAAGGTATCCAGTCGCGTTAGGCTCATATGCGGGTCAAGCTCCGCCGCAACTTTGACGGCTGCGTGAAAACTAGAAAGGCGGTCCATTTTTTATTTCCTCCATTCGTTGGATAAATACCGGAACAAGCGCGTCGATCCAGTGCGCTGCGCCGTTTCGGTGTTCGTATTCAACTAGCGCATCGCACAGGTTGAGGATAGTTGTTTCAGTGGGATGATCCTGCGCAAGAACGTCGCAGGCGGTAGATTTTAAGTGCTGTTCAAGGTTGGTATCGTCAAATTTATTGGGTGCAAACATTAGGCTTTTTATCCATTTTTATTGTTATTGTGGCCAGTAAGAACAGTACGTGAACACCTATGACACAGACGCATCTAGGCACGCAAGCAGGAACACCCCGAAAAAAGTAATGAAAAGTGTTACTAAAAGAGACGTTCGACTACTCATCGTTTTTTCCCCCGGGGGTTTTTGGTTTGGTTGACGCCACGAAGTAGAGCAGCGCGGTCAATAGCGAGTTGATGATGACGAACCCCAGCGAGAGCCTGAGACCGTGGGCGCTGATCTGGGTGACATTTAGCCACCACAGAGGCAGCGAAAGGGCGGTCGCGCCTAAATATCGGGCGATCATCTTTTGTCCGCCACTGCCTCGCTAGCGTCTTCGCTAGTCCACAGCAGCGCCGGAGCGTTGTCGGTCGTTGTCACGTTGTGCAGTAGCAGCAAACAATAAGCATGCTCCGCCTCTGCCTCTGTGTCGAAGCTCTGCAGCACGCGGCGCGGAAGCTGGTAGTTGGGCCGATATTCAAACAGCTCGCAGCCTTCAGCCCGGTGCTGGCGGTCGTCGTCCCCGTGGTCGGCGCACACGTCACGCAGTACCTGCTGCTCCATCGCGCCATCTTCAAAGACCCAAACCTTTTGGTCGAAGTCTACGTTTGCGTAATAATCAATCATCGGTTTTTTCCTTTTGTTTACGGCTGCGGGCGATCATCGCGCGGCTTTATAGGTGCGTCGTCGGTTACGCTGGTTCATGGTTAGCGAACGCTCGCGGCGCAGCTTGAGGTTATGCTTTGCGCAAACAGAATGCAGGTGCCGCGTGTCCAC
>Ga0206126_10000718_pt1 | contig 43384 bp, 41 predicted proteins | sample Helgoland_Spring_5_FD_148621 | JGI IMG/M metagenome (GOLD analysis project Ga0206126, IMG submission 148621) | Pelagic subsurface seawater microbial communities from Kabeltonne, Helgoland, North Sea - Helgoland_Spring_Bloom_20160412_1 | ecosystem: Environmental > Aquatic > Marine > Epipelagic ...
GTTGCTGTGATCGTTGAAGCGATGACAGATAACCGCAACCGTACGGCATCAACAGTGCGCTCTACATTCTCGAAATGTGGTGGCAATTTGGGTGAAACGGGCAGTGTCGGTTTCATGTTCGACCGTAAAGGTGCGGTTGAATATCCGGCGACTGTTGGCGATGCGGACACTGTTATGATGGCCGCTATCGAAGCGGGCGCTGAGGACGTTGAGTCATCAGAAGAGGGCCACACTGTTTGGTGTGCCGACACAGACTTAAGCGAAGTCTCAAATGCCCTTGAGGCTGAACTGGGTGAGTCTTCTTCAACCAAATTAGTTTGGAAGCCGACCATCTCTACAGAGATGGACCTAGAGGGCATGGAGAAACTGATGCGCCTTATCGATGCGCTTGAAGATGATGATGATGTGCAACGCGTTACATCGAACTTTGAAGCCAGTGACGAGGTTATGGAGCAGCTTTAAGCTGCTTGGTCTTGTTAATAATTAATGCAACGCTTTTCCTTTCAGAGGGCGGCATTTTTCGTTTGATTGTGGTTTGGGCGATTGGACGACAGCACTGCTTCAATAAGTATTCGGAACTCGTGCATGTACCTCACTTTTCTCCAAGGCTTTGCTCTTAGCATCACATTGATCTTCGCGATCGGTGCTCAAAATGCGTTTGTCTTGCGTCAAGGGCTGCGTGGGGCACATATTTTTTGGGTGTGCTTAGTGTGCGGTGTTCTTGATGCAGTGCTGATCTTGGCAGGGATCATCGGTTTTGGGGCGCTTGCAAAATCATTGCCCTGGTTTGAAACAGCGATGCGCTACGGCGGGGCCGCGTTTTTACTATGGTATGGTTGGACGAATGCGGTCTCTGCATGGAGAGGTGGCAACTCCCTTGAGGCAGCCGATGGGGAGGACCAATCTCTGAAAAGCACACTGGCTATATTGGTTGCGCTATCTCTGCTGAACCCGCATGTTTACTTGGATACGGTCGTGTTGATCGGTTCCATCTCTGCGCAATATGAGGACCGTGTTAGCTTTGGCTTTGGCGCAGTAACCGCCAGTTTTGCGTTCTTCTTTGCCCTTGGGTACGGGGCACGATTGTTACGCCCGATTTTTGCTAACCCACAGGCATGGCAGATTTTGGATGCTTTGATCGCGCTGACGATGTGGGCTATAGCGATCAAACTGGTTTTCTTTTGATACCTTGCGGTCGTCTCTACTTTGAGCGTTGATGGTGCCATGATGAAATTAAATCCCTCTCGCCACCGCGCTGGCATCTTTTGGATGTTTGTGACGGGCTTATGTTTTGTAGCTGTTACGGCACTGGTGAAACATATGGGCAGTCGCGTGCCACCAGCTGAGGCTGCCTTTTTGCGGTATTTGTTGGGTTTGGTATTCCTGTTGCCAATGTTGAAAGACTTGCGCGAGGCCCGTTTGACCCCTCGCCAGTGGAAGTTGTTTGGAATGCGCGGCATATTTCACGCAGGCGCAGTGATTTTGTGGTTTTACGCTATGACCCGGATTCCGATCGCTGAAGTGACCGCGATGAATTACCTTTCACCTGTATATGTGACAATTGGTGCCGCAATCTTTTTGGGTGAAAAACTAGCGATGCGTCGGATTGTTGCGATCCTGATTGCATTGTTTGGTGCTGCAATCATTTTGCGCCCGGGGTTTCGAGAAGTGTCATCCGGACATTTGGCGATGCTGGTGACTGCGATTGTATTTGCTGGGTCTTATCTTACAGCAAAGATAATGGCAGGCGAGGTCAAGCCGACCGTGGTCGTTGCTATGTTGTCCATTTTTGTGCCTATCGGGTTGGCCCCATTTGCGATTGCTGTTTGGGTAACGCCCTCCCTCAACGAGCTGATGCTATTGCTCTGTGTCGCTAGCTTTGCCACGGCGGGCCATTACACGATGACCTTGGCGTTTGCCGCAGCGCCGGTGACCGTTACCCAGCCCATCACATTCCTGCAATTGGTTTGGGCGGTGTTGCTGGGGGCAATCGTTTTCGGCGAACCAGTGGACATTTGGGTGGTGTTTGGTGGTGTTGTAATTCTGGCATCTGTCACTTTCATCACATGGCGTGAAGCAATAATGAAGCGCAGTCCTGTGACCCCTGTTGTGCATGAGACAAAGGTATAGGTTTTTTGTTGATTGACGAGTCAATCAAGTGCGGGTTACGATTGGACTTACTATATTAGGGGATTGTGAATGCCTAAAGTTGGAATGGAACCGATCCGACGCTCGGCATTGGTGCGAGCGACGATCGCCGAAATTGGCGCTGCTGGGAACTTAGAAGTGACCGTTGGGCAAATTGCTAAGCGGGCAGGGATGTCGACCGCGCTTGCGCACCACTATTTTGGTGGCAAGGATCAGATTTTCTTAGCTGCCATGCGCCACATTTTGCGCGAATTTGGAGCTGAGGTTTTGCAGGCTTTGGGCCAAGCAACCACGCCTTTCGCGCGTGCCAGTGCGATTATCCAGTCTAGTTTCGCAACGTCTTGTTTTGCGCCAGCAACGATCAGCGCGTGGATGACCTTATACGCACAGTCGCAAAGCAGCGTAGAAACCAAACGGTTATTAAAGCTGTATCAGCGCCGCCTGCACTCGAACCTTACCCATGCTTTGCGCCCCATTTCCAAACACCCAGAACGGGATGCGCACACCTTGGCTGCATTAATTGACGGGCTCTATCTTCGTGCTGCTTTGTCCAGAGCCTGCGACCCCAAAGATGCATGTGATGCCGCGCTGCAAACCCTTCAAACTTTGATTGAGAGCGACCAATGAGCAAGTCGAATATTCTGATTTTTATGGTTGATCAATTGAATGGCACGCTGTTCCCCGATGGGCCCGCTGAATGGCTGCATGCGCCAAATCTGAAAAAGCTGGCAGCGCGATCAACCCGTTTTAAAAACGCATACACTGCGTCACCTTTGTGTGCTCCGGGGCGTGCTGCATTCATGTCTGGGCAATTGCCATCTGACACTGGCGTTTATGATAATGCGGCTGAATTCATATCGTCCATCCCTACCTATGCGCACCACCTGCGCCGTGCAGGCTATCAAACCTGCCTGTCTGGCAAAATGCACTTTGTTGGCCCTGACCAGATGCACGGGTTTGAGGAACGATTAACCACAGATATTTATCCTGCCGATTTTGGGTGGACCCCTGATTATCGCAAACCGGGTGAGCGGATTGATTGGTGGTATCACAACATGGGCTCGGTCACTGGCTCTGGCGTTGCTGAGATTTCCAACCAAATGGAATACGATGACGAAGTTGCATATTACGCAACCCGCAAGGTTTACGACTATGCACGCGGCAAAGATGAACGTCCGTGGTGTATGACTGTGAGCTTTACCCATCCCCATGATCCATACGTTGCCCGTAAAAAATATTGGGATTTGTATGAGGGTTGTGAACATCTTCTGCCGACCGTTCCGGCGATGGATTATGAAGATCACGACCCCCATTCTAAACGCATTTTTGATGCGAACGACTGGCGTAGTTTTGATATCTCAGAGGAGGACATAAAACGGTCTCGCCGCGCCTATTTTGCTAACATCAGCTATCTTGATGATAAAATTGGTGAGGTGATGGAAGCGGTCGAAGCAACGCGCCAAGAGACGATTATTGTGTTTGTTTCCGATCACGGCGACATGCTGGGCGAACGCGGGCTGTGGTTTAAGATGTCCTTCTTTGAGGGCTCGGCGCGGGTGCCGATGATGATCTGTGCGCCAGATATGGAACCGGGTTTGATCACAACGCCGGTGTCCAACATTGATGTCTGCCCAACCCTGTGTGATCTTGCTGGCGTTGATATGTCAGAGGTCGAACCGTGGACCACAGGCCAAAGCGTCAAGCCAATGTGGCAGGGCGTTGAACGCACCGAACCTGTTGCTATCGAATATGCAGCGGAGGCGTCGTATTCACCGATGGTTTCACTGCGGTATGGAAAGTGGAAATACAATCGCTGCAAGTTAGACGAGGATCAGTTGTTTGACCTAGATAAAGACCCGCATGAATTGACCAACCTTGCAGAGGTTGCAAAACACCAAGGAACTTTAACGCAGCTGCGTTCAAAATCTGAAGCCCGCTGGGATTTGGACAAGTTTGACGCAGATGTCCGCGCAAGCCAAGCCCGTCGTTGGGTTGTATACGAGGCATTGCGCGAAGGTGGATATTATCCTTGGGATTACCAACCACTGCAAAAAGCATCTGAACGCTACATGCGCAATCACATGGATCTAAACAACGTCGAAGACGACGCCCGATACCCACGCGGGGAATAGCGCTGCGGCCTAAATCCCTTACATCGATTTTTGCGCCGGAGGCGAACGATACCATGAGCTACCCAACACAACCAAAAGCCAGCCACTTTATCAATGGTCAATATGTAGAGGATACAGCTGGTACCCCAATCGACGTGATCTACCCTGCAACGGGTGAAAAAATCGCGACCGTTTATTCCGCGACTCCGGCAATCATTGCACAAGCGTTGGATGCGGCAAAATCGGCCCAAGCGGCGTGGGCTAAAATGTCGGGAACAGAACGCGGTCGTATTCTACGTCGCGCGGCGGATATCATGCGCGAGCGCAACCATGACCTAAGCGTCCTTGAGACGTTTGACACGGGTAAACCGTACCAAGAAACCATCGCGGTTGATGCCACTTCTGGTGCAGATGCGTTTGAATACTTTGGTGGTATGGCTGCGACGCTGACAGGTGAGCACATCCAACTAGGCGAAGACTGGGTTTACACACGCCGTGAAGCTTTGGGTGTTTGTGTGGGCATTGGTGCCTGGAATTATCCAACGCAGATTGCATGCTGGAAAGGCGCGCCCGCATTGGCTTGTGGCAACTCTATGGTTTTTAAACCATCTGAAACCACGCCGCTTTGCGCATTAAAGGTTGCGGAAATTTTGGTCGAAGCAGGTCTGCCTGCAGGGATCTATAATGTCATCCAAGGTATGGGTGATATCGGTGCTGCATTGGTAACGGATAATCGTGTCGACAAGGTTTCGCTGACTGGCTCTGTGCCTACTGGCAAAAAGGTTTATGCAGCAGCGGCTGCGGGTATTAAGCATGTTACGATGGAATTGGGCGGCAAGTCTCCGATGATCGTCTTTGAAGATGCAGACATCGAAAATGCTGTGGGTGGTGCCATCTTGGGTAATTTTTATTCTTCTGGTCAGGTCTGTTCAAACGGCACGCGCGTGTTCGTGCATAAATCTATCAAAGAAGCATTTTTAAAACGTCTTTCTGAGCGCCTTGATACAGCTTTGATCGGTGACCCCCAGATTGAGGAAACCAATTTTGGTCCGATGGTCAGTGAGCATCAGCTTGAGATCGCATTGGGGTATGTCGAGAAAGGCAAAGCAGAGGGCGCGCGTCTGATTTATGGAGGCAACCGTCTGGATCGTGACGGTTTCTATATGCAGCCTACTGTCTTTGCGGATGTTAAAGATGACATGGTCATAGCGCGCGAAGAAATCTTTGGTCCTGTAATGGCAGTCCTTGATTTCGAGGATGAAGATGACGTTATGACCCGTGCCAATGACACCGAATTTGGTTTGGCTGCGGGTGTGTTTACCAAGGATCTATCCCGTGCGCACCGCGTTGTGGCGAATTTTGAGGCAGGTACTTGCTTCATCAATTCCTACAATGATGCACCGGTCGAAGCCCCGTTTGGCGGTTCGAAAAACTCGGGCGTTGGGCGCGAAAACTCAAAGGCTGCTATCAATTATTATTCACAGCTAAAGTCAGTCTACGTGCGCATGGGCGATGTTGAGGCACCGTTCTGATGGCTGAAATACAAGCGGATTACGTTATCATCGGGGCAGGTAGTGCGGGTTGCGCTATGGCCTATCGATTGGCGGAGGCTGGAGAGTCCGTGTTGGTCATTGAACATGGCGGGACAGATACAGGGCCGTTGATCCAGATGCCTGCTGCGCTGTCATACCCGATGAACATGAAGATGTATGACTGGGGGTATGTGTCCGAGCCCGAGCCACATTTGGGAGGTCGTCGTATGGCGTGCCCAAGGGGTAAGGTCATCGGTGGATCATCATCGATCAACGGTATGGTATACGTGCGCGGGCACGCCAAGGACTTTGACCATTGGGCCGAAAGTGGTGCTGACGGTTGGTCTTATGCGGACGTGTTGCCATACTACAAACGCATGGAAACGTGGGACGATAACGGTCACGGCGGTGACCCCGAATGGCGTGGCAAAGACGGGCCTATGCGCGTGACGCGCGGGCCACGTAAGAACCCTTTGTTCATGGCTTTTGTCGAGGCAGGCAAGCAAGCAGGCTATGAGGCGACGTCTGATTATAATGGTGAGAAACAAGAGGGCTTTGGCCCGATGGAGCAGACCGTTTACAAGGGGCGCCGTTGGTCCGCTGCCAATGCGTACCTGCGCCCTGCGCTAGAGCACGCCAACTGCAACCTCATGAATGGCTTGGTTGAAAAGGTCATCATTGAGAATGGCCGCGCGACGGGCGTTGCCCTTACGGGCGGAAAGGTGGTCACCGCAAACCGGGAAGTTATCATTGCTGCCTCTGCCATCAACTCGCCCAAAATTTTGATGTTGTCTGGTATTGGCCCTGCTGATCACCTTAAGGACAACGGCATCGAAGTGGTGGCTGATCGCCCGGGTGTTGGGCAAAATCTGCAAGACCACCTTGAGCTGTACATGCAGATGTCAGCCAGCAAACCAATCACTTTGTACAAGCACTGGAACATTTTATCCAAGGTGTGGATCGGTGCACAATGGCTGTTCTTCAAGACAGGCCTTGGTGCCTCAAATCAGTTCGAAAGCTGTGCGTTTATCCGGTCAAAACTTGGTGTTGATTACCCTGATATTCAGTATCACTTCTTACCCATTGCAGTGCGCTATGATGGCCAAGTGGCAGCAGAAGGGCATGGATTTCAGGCCCACACAGGCCCTATGCGTTCGATATCACGTGGTGCGGTCACGTTGCGGTCAAACGATCCTGCGGATAATCCAAAGATCCTATTCAACTATATGTCTGACCCGTCTGATTGGGAAGATTTCCGCAGGTGCATCCGCCTCACACGCGAGATATTTGCTCAAGACGCGTTTAAGCCGTTCGTGAAGGGTGAAATACAACCGGGTGCAGATTTGCAAACTGATGAAGAACTGAACGCGTTCATTTCGGAGCATGTGGAAAGCGCATACCATCCTTGTGGCACTTGTCGCATGGGGCGGCGGGATGATCCAAATGCGGTTGTCGATCCCACAGGCCAAGTTATTGGCGTTGAGGGATTGCGGGTTGCGGACAGCAGCATTTTTCCACGCATTACCAACGGCAACTTGAATGGTCCATCAATTATGGTTGGCGAAAAGATGTCGGATCACATTTTAGGCCTTGATCCACTGGCGCGTTTAAATGATGAGCCGTGGCTGCACCCGAATTGGGAAACTGAACAGCGGTAAGTGGGGTAACACTTTGCTAACCTTTCTTACCTAACCCGCTTGAATTGATGAACGGCAACCCGCATTTTTTAACCTATGTTTAGATTTCGCGCGTTGTTGGTCTTCAGTAACAAAGGTTAACCTGCAAACTTGATCATGCTGACAACTATGGGCGTGCCGTTGCGACCTGTTTTATCAACGGAGAAGACATTGGGCGTACCCTGGTCTCAGACGGATTGGCTTTTGCCAATCTTAAGTACTCGATAGCTTGTGATCTGGATGAAAAAGGGGCGGCAGTGAATAATTGCGGGTTACACAGCAGCCGCGCCCAAGATCCAACACAATATCACAAGACCCGTGCAAAAGGGCGCATCCCGCCGGATCGTAATTGTGCGATCAAGGGCAACATTTCCTCAAGTAGAAAACGGATTTATACCGTTGCTGGGCAACGATTTTATGAACAGACAGTTATTCACACCAATAAGGGCGAGCAGTGATTTTGTAGCGCGGATGAGGCGAGTAAGGCCGGTTGGCGGAAGGCGCTTCGTTAGTCGACGCCGTAGGGCAGCACATCGCGCGTGTCTGTATCCACGAGCAACTTGCGCTCTAGTGGTGGCACGGAACGTTGATGGCACGTTTTACGTTCGCATATTCGGCATGAAATTCCGATTGGTTCAAATGCGTCAGCGCGGCTAAGATCCATGCCATCTGCATAGACAAGTGAGCCCGCATGCTCGACCTCACATCCCAAAGCGATAGCAAAGCGGCGAACAGGTGCGCCGTATCGTCCAGCGGGTTTTGAAACGTCGCGTGCCAGACTGATATAGCGTGCGCCGTCTGGGGTTTCGGCCAGTTGGCGCAAGAATTGTGCGGGCAACTCGAACGCGCGGTGAACGTTCCAAAGCGGACATGCGCCGCCGAAACGTGCAAATTGTAGGCGTGTTGCAGAGTGGCGTTTTGTGATCGTTCCAGCCTGATCAACGCGTACAAAGAAGAATGGAATGCCTTTGGAGCCTGGGCGTTGCAGTGTTGAAAGGCGGTGGGCAACCTGTTCGATAGAGGCCCCGAATTGACCTGCTAAAAGTTCAACGTCATGCCTGCATTCGTTCGCAGCAGTTAGGAATTGAGTGTAGGGCATAAGGGCTGCACCTGCAAAGTAGTTGGCAAGTCCGATCTTGGCGATGCCACGGGCCTCTGACGTTTGGAACCGGGCAAGATCAAGGGTGGCCTCTAGCAGCGCATTTTGGCGGATCAATGCGACCTGCAGCAAGATTTGGAAGGTTTGTGTTTCTGTGGCGCTGCGGTTGGAAATGCGCAAAACCTTGCTGCTGGGATCGTAGCTGCGAACTCTGTCATCATTGGTGAATTCAACCTTTACGCCAACCTTTTGCAGGGCCGCAACCGCTGCAGCGCGCACGTCCACTGCGCCTTCAAGCGAGCTAGAAAAATGTTCGGCCACACGGTCTACTGAGTCGATGTAGTTGTCGCAATAATGAAAGAAATCGCGGACCTCTTCCCACGGGCTGGGACGGGTGCGTGCATCTTCGCGCCCCAATGCTTCATCAAGGGAGGCAAGTCGTTCGTGGGTTTGTCGATAGCTTTGGTGGAGCTGAATAAACGCGCGGGCAAAGGTTGGAGCGTTGGATGCCGCAAGGCGTAGATCAGCGATTGGCGGCATGTCTGCGGTGAAAACTGGATCTGAAAGTGCTTCCTTGAGGTCGCTGACTAACCGTTCGCTGTCACCGATGCTAAGTTCGGTTACATCAAGGCCAAATTCACGTGCGAGTGCCACCACAACAGAGGTACTGACGGGGCGGTTATTGTTTTCCATTTGATTTAGGTAGGGCAGGGACACGCCCAACTTGGCGGCAAAGTCTTTTTGCGTCAGGCCAATGCGGGTGCGCAGTTCGCGTAGTTTTGCGCCTGCGTAGATTTTTTGGGTCGCCATACGAGTACCTTTGCAACTTTGCACTTAACTAAGGGTAGCTTTGCAAAGTGAGAAGCGCAAGATATCCTGAGGGTCAATCCTTCGCGAGACGTGCTTCGCGGCGATAAACCGATAGTATCGCAAGGACGGCTGAAATTGATGTGATCATCATGATTATGATCAGTGGATAGGCACCAGTTTCGGGTTTGAGCAAGAACACTGCCAGCGATGCAAGTCCCGCGCCCCCACCAATCATAATTGCGCCGCCCAATCCTGATGCGGTACCTGCGAGATGTGGGCGTACCGATAGCATGCCTGCGGTTGCGTTCGGTATCACCATCCCGTTGCCAAGGCCAACGAGTGTCATAAGGCCAAAGAAAGTCACGGCTGATCCGAGGCCAACCAGGAACAATACCAGCATCAAGACGGTGCCAGCCGTGACTGCGATTGCACCCCAGAGGATCAGTTTATTCACGCCCAAACTCTTGGCGTTACGGCCCGTATACCAGTTGCCCACAAAATACCCGACAGCGGGGGCACCAAAGAAGATGCCAACCCATTTGGGTGACATGTCAAACACGTCTGAGCCGACAAAAGGCCCACCACCTAGGTAGGCAAAGAACGCGCCCGAGCTGAAGGCCGAGGCAAGGCAGTAGCCCCAAAACCGTTTGGATTTCAGGAGTTCTGGGTATTCTCTGAATTGCTGTGAAAGCGTCAAGCCTGATGGTTTCGCGGTTTCGCCAAGGTCGCGCCAGACAAGTACAAAAAGGGCAGCACCCATTATGAGGAAGGCCCAGAAGATTGCGTGCCAGCCAAAGAATTCGTCCAATATACCGCCGATTGCGGGACTGATCATCGGAACGACGGCCATACCCATTGTTACATAGGCAAGCATTGAAGCGGATTGTTCTTGGTCGAATGAATCCCGAATGACTGCACGACTTAGAACCATACAAACGGCTATAGCGGCTTGGACCATTCGAAATAACAGGAACGTAACTATACTGTTGGAAAAGAGGCACCCAATGGTCGCTACGAGAAAGACCGCGATCCCAACCAGGAGAACTGGACGACGTCCAAAACGGTCAGAAATTGGTCCAATGAAGATTTGGAGTGTTGCGCTTATGATCAGGAACAATGGCACCGACAGCGCCATGATCGCATTCGAAACACCGAAATACTCCGACATGTGTGGGAGGCTTGGCAAAAACATATTCATTACCATCGCCGACATGCCTGCCAGAACGATCAGTGTGAATATGTGCGGTGGGGTATTGCGATCCATAAAGCGGGTCTTGGGTTTATTTTCCATGTAAAAGAGGTATGTAGCTTGCTGAGTGATGTCCACTAGGGGCGAGATAATAGGCGATATTTTTGCAACTTTGCAGTTTGCAGAATTGGATCTGAATAGTATTTGCAAATATTCCGAATGACTCTTTGGTCTGGGTACAAGCCTTGATACACTATGAGAAATTCGCAAGCGGGGCTGAAGATGAAAGATATCCTTACAGAACTGAATGACCGTCGTGCTCAAGCGCGCCTTGGTGGTGGTCAAAAACGCATTGATGCACAGCATGCACGTGGCAAACTGACAGCGCGCGAGCGCATCGATTTGCTGTTGGACGAGGGCTCCTTCGAAGAGTTCGATATGTTCGTTAGCCATCGTTGTACTGATTTTGGTATGGAAAATCAAAAACCTGCGGGTGATGGCGTTGTTACGGGCTGGGGCACAATTAATGGCCGTATGGTCTATGTCTTTTCCCAAGATTTCACAGTGTTTGGCGGTTCATTGTCTGAAACTCACGCTCAGAAAATCTGTAAAATCCAAGATATGGCGATTCAAAATGGCGCGCCAATTATTGGCATCAACGACTCTGGTGGTGCGCGAATCCAAGAAGGTGTTGCTTCGCTTGCGGGCTATGCTGAGGTGTTTCAACGCAATGTTCTGGCCTCTGGTGTCGTTCCACAGATCAGCTTGATCATGGGGCCTTGTGCTGGTGGCGCTGTTTATTCTCCTGCGATGACCGATTTTATATTCATGGTAAAAGATACGTCTTATATGTTCGTAACTGGACCGGACGTTGTTAAAACAGTCACCAACGAAGTTGTCACTGCTGAGGAATTGGGCGGGGCCTCAACCCATACCAAGAAGTCATCCGTGGCCGACGGTGCGTTTGAGAATGATGTTGAAGCATTGGCCGAAGTGCGCCGCCTTGTAGATTTCTTGCCCTTATCGAACCGTGAGAAACCACCGGTTCGCCCGTTCTTTGATGAGCCGGGTCGTGTTGAGTTATCCCTTGATACGATGATCCCAGAGAATGCGAATACGCCTTACGACATGAAAGAGCTTATTCATAAACTTGCGGACGAAGGTGATTTTTATGAAATTCAAGAAAATTTTGCTAAGAACATCCTGACTGGTTTCATTCGTCTAGAAGGCAGTACCGTTGGTGTTGTCGCCAACCAACCAATGGTTTTGGCAGGTTGCTTGGACATAGACAGCTCACGCAAAGCGGCGCGTTTTGTGCGCTTCTGTGATGCTTTTGAAATCCCAATTCTAACACTTGTAGACGTCCCTGGGTTCTTGCCTGGTACCAGCCAAGAATACGGCGGTGTAATTAAACATGGGGCCAAGTTGTTGTTCGCTTACGGCGAAGCAACAGTGCCTAAGGTCACTGTTATTACACGCAAAGCTTATGGTGGAGCCTATGACGTTATGTCATCCAAGCACCTGCGTGGTGACTTTAACTATGCGTGGCCGACGGCTGAAATCGCAGTGATGGGTGCCAAAGGCGCGACTGAAATTATTCACCGCGCTGATCTGGGTGACTCAGACAAAATCGCGATACATGCTGCTGAATATGAAGAACGTTTTGCCAATCCATTTGTGGCGGCTGAACGTGGCTTTATCGATGAAGTTATTCAACCGCGCTCAACACGTAAACGCGTAAGCCGTGCGTTTGCATCGCTTCGTGGTAAATCGCAGAAGAACCCGTGGAAAAAACACGACAATATCCCGCTCTGATCGATGAGAAAAGGCTGGCATATTACGAAGGATGACGGGCAGGTGACGGTATCACGTCAGCTTCCCGCTCGTTTTGATGTCTCTGCAAATACGCAGTTGGCAGGTGGCAGTGCTGTGCGTATCGCCATGCAAGTTCGCCAAGATATGTGGCGTGCGCTGCAGGGCTTGCGGGGCTTTTCACCTGTTGTTCAGGTGACATTAGTCGATGGTGCATTGAACATTGAGGCTGGTGGTCGTGTAATGGGTAATGTGGCGTCAAATTTGGAAGCAGATATTCAAACGGTTTTGGAAAATCCCGATAACCGTGCGCGTTGGTTGAAATGCGCAGGATATCAAAAATTTAAGGGTGCTGTATAATGACGCCATTACGTCGGTATTGCGTCTGTGCAATTGCAAGTTTGTTTTCTTTAACGGTTCCTTTTGTGGTTGCGGCAAAAAACATGCCTTCGGGCCAGTCTGTGTTCTTGCGTGAAGTGCTGGTTGATACTGTGGATGGTGAGAACTGGCTTCGGTTTCGTTTTGTCGCGCCCTCAATAAACAAGGATATGGGCGGTGTGGCTTATGACAGTGCTTTTGAAGATATCCAACATCTTTGCACTGAAATCGTGGTGCCTTACATCGCTGAATATGACCTGAAAAGTGATTTGGTTGTTGTCTCGATTGCGGATCAAAAAAATGAATTTGGAGAAACGAACCCGGAAACAACACAGTTTTTTGAAGCATTTCGGGTCAAGGATAATATCTGTATCTGGGAGGCATTATGATGCATCCACAATATGTTGCGACAGAGGCATTGCCCAGAGTCCGTTATGAGACTTTCGAGGCACAAGTCCGCCGATTAGAATCGGGCGGATATATTTCAAACAAGGATTCCACTATGTTGCCTGCAGGGATTTCCCAAGAGCCCCATACCTCAAGTAAAGGTGCGTCGACACATTCCGTGTCAAAGCCCCAATTTAAAAGTGACAGGAGACTTAGATGTCAAAGAGCATCAAACTATTGGCAACATTCGGCTTTATCGCTGTCGTTGCTGCCTGTGCGCGCGAGCAGCAGGTCGAAGAATTTGTCGTCATTGATCCAGCCTCAATTTCGGTTGAGCCAGTGCACACAGGCAAATACAAGTAATACACTTACGGGGCGGGCGTTTGCGCCCACCCCGACCACACCCCTTATTGATGATCAAGTGGCGGGGGGGGCGGCATCATGCTGAAACATCGCGGTTTCCCGGGCCGACTTCGGGGCACAGATTTCCAATTCACATTACGCCGCGCTAATCCTAAAGGGGCGACCGCACTCGCACGCCGCGAGCGTAAGAATGACCGCAAACCGGCAGACCGCCGTGCTGATGCAGGGTTCATGGAAGCATTGTGGGAACAGTTTGGCGAGCATCCGTTTGAGCGTGGAAATCTAGATGCAGGACGCTTGTCTTGGTTGTTTGGTCGTGAGGTCATTCCGGCTGACGATAACTTTGATCCGGAAGACTATGACGCATTGCTCGTCATAGACGTGAACATTGCGCGCGCAAGTTTTCCAGAAGCGATTGGGGAATAGGCGCAATGTTGCTGCAACCTGCCATAAACCAGCAAAGCTTAGCCGATTTTCGCGCTTTGAATATGTGTGGGTTGGCGGGATGGGCATCGGCGTGCAACCCTAGGCATGTACAGCCTGCGCCCAGAAACCGCTCATGTGAGTGCACAAGTTTGCGTACCCCTTCCCCTTATGGGCAGCTCAAGTGTTTTAGCCTTGGGTTGCCCGGTTTTTTTGCACGCAACACTCTGATATTGCGTGTTTTTGTCGAAATGAGCATGTGCTATAATTCTGTGTTACAGCGCGTTGCGAACCTGTCATCTGTTTCTTCGAATGAGGAACTAGGAGAACAGAGATGCCAATCGAGCTATACATCGCCGCGATTGGTGTCAGTGCAACCCTTGCCGGTTGTGGAAAAACAGGAACAGACCAAGCCTTTCTTGGTGGAGCAGCGGGTGCTGGTTTGGCCGTCGTTACTGATGCTAATCCGGTCAAAGGTGTTGTCATTGGCGCAGCAGGAAATTTTCTTTACTGTCAAACCTACCCAAATAAGTGCAACTGAAAAGTGTAATGTTTCGCGGCAACAACGTTCAGTCTTTAGTTTACGTGATGTTAAATCGCATCAGTTTGTGCCGTGGTTTCCTCAATGGGCGAAAACAGCCCTGTTTAGAGGAAGTTATTATGAAACGAGTGATCAGCATTTTTGCAGTTTCAGCAATTTTGCTGACCGGTGCATGTACGAAGCCAGAAGGCGCATCCACCCGCGGAGAAATTTTGCTGTTAGAACCGCTGACCGCAGAGTAACAATGCTACGCCTTCGGGCGATTAGCAAACAAGAAAACGCATCGATCGTCCCGCTTACGTGGGGCGGATTTTGCGTTGTTCGATCCCCTTCCAGTCCCGCCATATTGAAAAGGACATCACATGTTCAATAAAATCCTGATCGCCAACCGTGGCGAGATCGCCTGCCGTGTTATCAAAACTGCTCGCAAAATGGGTATTGGTACTGTCGCCATCTATTCTGATGCTGATAAGCAGGCTTTGCATGTGCAAATGGCCGATGAAGCAATCCACATCGGCCCACCCCCAGCCAACCAGTCCTACATTGTTATTGATAAGGTGATGGAAGCGGTCAAAACCTCGGGTGCCCAAGCGGTGCATCCAGGGTATGGTTTCTTGTCCGAAAACTCCAAGTTCGCCGAGACTTTGGCGGCTGAGGGCGTGGCCTTTGTTGGCCCACCAGTTGGTGCGATTGAGAAGATGGGGGACAAGATCACCTCCAAGAGGATCGCCCAAGACGCGGGTGTGTCTACGGTCCCCGGTTACATGGGTTTGATTGAGGACGCGGATGATGCGGTCAAAATTTCCAATCAGGTTGGTTATCCTGTGATGATCAAGGCCTCTGCCGGTGGTGGTGGTAAGGGTATGCGCATTGCGTGGAATGACGCAGAGGCCCGTGAGGGGTTCCAATCGTCAAAGAATGAGGCCGCCAATTCCTTTGGTGATGATCGCATTTTCATCGAGAAATTCATCACCCAGCCACGCCACATCGAAATTCAGGTTCTGTGTGACAGCCACGGTAATGGTATCTATTTGGGCGAACGCGAGTGTTCTATTCAGCGCCGTCAACAAAAGGTCGTTGAAGAAGCACCATCCCCGTTTTTGGATGAAAAAACTCGCCGTGCGATGGGTGAGCAGGCTGTGGCATTGGCCCAAGCTGTTGATTACGCATCGGCTGGAACGGTTGAGTTTATTGTTGATGGCGACAAGAATTTTTTCTTCCTAGAGATGAACACACGCTTGCAGGTGGAACACCCTGTGACCGAATTGATCACCGGTGTTGATTTGGTGGAACAGATGATCCGCATCGCCAGTGGCGAGGCGTTGACCATTTCCCAAGACGACGTACAATTGAATGGCTGGGCGATTGAAAACCGTCTGTATGCAGAAGATCCGTATCGCGGTTTTCTGCCCTCAATCGGTCGTTTGACCCGCTATCGTCCTCCTGCTGAGCAGGCTGCTGGTCCGTTGCTGGAAAACGACAAATGGCAGGGCGATGCAGCGGCTGGTCCTGTCGCGATCCGCAATGACACCGGCGTTTATGAAGGTGGCGAGATCAGCATGTATTACGATCCTATGATCGCCAAGCTGTGCACATGGGCCCCAACCCGCGACGAGGCGATCGAGGCGATGCGCGTGGCGTTGGACAGCTTTGAGGTTGAGGGCATTGGCCACAACTTGCCGTTCCTATCAGCCGTGATGGATCATCCGATTTTTATGGCAGGCGAGATGACAACCGCCTTTATCGAAGAACAATATCCTGAAGGTTTTCAAGGTGTTGAAATGCCAGAGATAGATCTACGCCGCATCGCTGCAGCAAGTTCAGCAATGCACCGCGTCGCCGAAATTCGCCGTGCGCGCGTGTCTGGCCGTATGGATAATCACGAACGCAAGGTGGGTACGGATTGGAACGTTGCGTTGCAGGGTGCATCTATGGATGTGGTGATCGACGCAGATCACGACGGATCTAATGTCACCTTCACGGATGGCACTACAATGCGCGTTTCTGGAGTTTGGACGCCGGGCGATCAACTGGCCAAGATGACGGTAGATGGTGCGCCACTTATTCTCAAAGTGGGTAAAATCAGCGGTGGCTTCCGCATTCGTACACGTGGTGCGGATATGAAGGTTCACGTGCGCACAGAGCGTCAGGCCGCGCTTGCGCGCTTGATGCCAGAAAAAGTTGCACCTGATACGTCCAAACTGTTATTGTGCCCGATGCCGGGTCTGGTTGTTAAATTGAATGTAGAAGAAGGCGAAGTGGTCGAAGAGGGCCAAGCGCTATGCACCATCGAAGCAATGAAGATGGAAAACATCCTAAAGGCTGAGAAAAAGGGCACTGTGTCCAAGATCAACGCCAGTGCAGGTGACAGCCTTGCAGTGGACGAAATCATTATGGAATTCGAATAAGCAATGGACCGTGCTTACGCCACTTCGCTAGAAATGATAGCGTGGGGTCAGCTTTTGCTGGCCTCACGCTTTTTCTCGCGGAGTTCGCGTTTACGCAAAGGCATTTTGTCGATGCTTCGGGTGATTTCGCGAACGTCCCATGGGAACGGTTTGCGTAGTTTCACACCGCCATCTTTGCCGATTATAGCTAACATGAAGCCACGTGGACGTAGTTTTAGCCGCAATTGGGATTTCGCGCTGGGGTCTGTATCTGTCAACACAACTACGTCGCGTTCCTCTAGATCGTGCAGTTTTGCCAGCAACAATTCAATCTGCTCGGTGTATCGGGGGTCGGCATCGCTGTTGGCAAAGACAACAATGGGCCGCTTTTTCCATATAAATTGGTTCAAATCGGTTTCTGAAGTCTGCGAAAAAACGATGTTTTCGGTCACTGCGATGGCGTCTTCCGCCATTGCTTGGCCGGAAAATAAAGCTGCTATAACAAAGGGTAATATGTGTTTCATGAGCACTCCTGTTACTATCGACATAGTACCTTTATCAACGATTACGACCCGCCAAAGGTGCAAATGTTGCGTTAATGCGTTGGGTACCATTTGACCAAACACAAAACGCGCAATTGCGCGAAGCATATGCTGACGACATGCACTGGCTTATTTCAGGTGCTGAAGGGCTGGAAATACTGACAAAAGACACGGACCACTACGGAACGGGAAATATCCCGCAGTTTGGCCCATTTGATGGAGGACAACGACATGACAAGCAAAAAAGACACGTGGCGGGGCATCGCTGAAAGCGAACTTCGTAGCCGCCCGGTAGATGACCTGACATGGAAAACCCTTGAGGGGATCGATGTCCAACCGATCTATACTAAAGAAGACCTGAAAGAGGTTGATCATCTGGGCACGATTCCGGGGGCTGCACCATTTACGCGCGGCGTGAAGGCTACGATGTATGCAGGGCGTCCATGGACCATCCGCCAATATGCGGGTTTCTCAACTGCAGAAGAATCGAACGCCTTTTATCGCCGTGCTTTGGATGCGGGTCAGCAGGGTGTTTCAGTTGCCTTTGATCTGGCCACTCACCGCGGGTACGACAGTGATCATGAACGTGTGGTTGGCGACGTCGGCAAAGCCGGTGTTGCGATTGACAGCGTTGAAGATATGAAAATTCTATTCGACGGAATTCCGTTGGATAAAGTGTCAGTTTCTATGACGATGAATGGCGCAGTTATTCCAATCTTGGCCAGCTTCATTGTTGCGGGCGAGGAGCAGGGGCATGACAAATCTGTGCTAGCGGGAACCATTCAGAATGATATTCTGAAGGAATTTATGGTGCGTAACACCTATATTTATCCGCCCGAGCCATCGATGCGGATCATTGCCGACATCATTGAATTTACGGCCAATGAGATGCCTAAATTCAACTCAATTTCGATCTCTGGTTACCACATGCAAGAGGCTGGCGCGAACTTGGTTCAAGAGCTGGCGTTCACTTTGGCCGATGGGCGCGAGTATGTCCGCACGGCGATAGCCGCAGGTATGGACGTGGATAAATTTGCGCCACGCCTTAGCTTTTTCTTCGCGATCGGAATGAATTTTTTCATGGAAGCGTCCAAGTTGCGTGCAGCGCGTTTGCTGTGGCATCGCATCATGTCCGAGTTTGAGCCAAAGAACCCGAAGTCATCCATGTTACGCACGCACTGCCAAACTTCTGGCGTATCTTTGCAAGAGCAGGACCCATACAACAATGTGGTACGCACGGCATATGAAGCTATGGCTGCGGCCCTTGGGGGCACGCAATCCTTGCACACCAATGCGTTGGATGAAGCGATTGCTTTACCTACTGATTTTTCGGCCCGTATTGCACGCAACACTCAGTTGATCCTGCAAGAAGAGACAGGCGTGACCAATGTGGTCGATCCATTGGCAGGTTCTTATTATGTTGAGAAGTTGACCCATGATCTGGCTGGAGAAGCATGGAAGCTGATCAAAGAAGTTGAGGCATTGGGTGGAATGACCAAGGCCGTCGCGTCAGGCATGCCAAAGTTGCGTATCGAAGAGGCTGCAGCGACACGTCAGGCCAATATTGACCGCGGCACGGAAGTGATCGTCGGTGTGAATAAATACCGTCTGGATAAAGAAGACCCAATCGATATTATGGACATCGATAATGATGCGGTTCGGACTAGTCAAATTGCCCGCCTCAACGGCATTCGCGCCAGTCGTGATGCAGCTGCCTGTGAGGCAGCCTTGGCTGAATTGACACGTCGAGCTAGTGAGGGTGGCAACTTGTTAGAGGCGGCCATCGATGCGGCACGAGCACGTGCCTCAGTTGGGGAGATTAGTACAGCGATCGAAGACGTATTTGGGCGCCACCGCGCGGAAGTCAAAATGTTGTCTGGTGTTTACGGCGCTGCCTATGAGGGCGACGCGGGTTTTGCTGCGATCCAAAAGTCTGTTGAGGATTTTGCTGAGGTAGAGGGGCGCCGCCCGCGTATGTTGGTCGTGAAGATGGGTCAAGACGGGCATGATCGCGGTGCCAAGGTTATCGCGACGGCGTTTGCTGACATCGGTTTTGATGTGGATGTAGGTCCGCTGTTTCAAACGCCTGCAGAAGCCGCACAGGACGCAGTTGATAATGATGTGCACGTGATTGGGATCAGTTCTCAAGCTGCAGGTCACAAGACGCTGGCACCACAATTGGTAAAGGCCCTGAAGGATGCCGACGCTGAGGATATCATTGTAATCTGTGGCGGTGTTATCCCGCAACAGGACTATCAATACCTATATGATAATGGGGTTAAGGCGATCTTTGGGCCGGGGACTAATATTCCGGATGCTGCGCACGATATCCTTGAAATTATTCGTAAAACCCGATCCTAAAGAGCAGACGGGGGCGATCTAGAAAGGGGCAGCCAATGGCTGCTCCTTTTTGTTTATGCAGATGCGGGTGCATCATCTTGGGGTAATTGGCGCGAGGCCAGCATCAACGCTGTGTAACCTAGGACACCGGATACAATCGAACCGCTAAGCACGCCCAAGCGAACTTGGTTCATCATTTCAGCGTCTGCAAAGCTTAGGCCACCAATGAATAGGGACATTGTGAAGCCGACCCCAGCCAAGCAAGAGATGCCGTAGATGTGCAATGCAGTCGCACCATGTGGCATCTTCGCGATGCCTGTTTTGACCATCAACATTGTTAGACCAAATACACCAACCTGTTTCCCGACGATCAGGCCTAGTGCGATGCCCAATGGAAGAGGGGCCAGTAGATCACTGAAGGTCATACCTTTGAGGACAACACCTGCGTTTGCGAAAGCAAAAGTCGGGATGATGAGGTATAATACATACGGTGTCAGGCCATCCTCAAGAGAATGGAGTGGCGACTTGCCCCATTTGTCTTTGAGTGGAATACAGAACGCCGTGACAACGCCAGCCAAGGTTGCGTGAACTCCAGATTTAAGAACGAAGTACCACATGATCGCGCCTAAAAGCAGGGCAGGTGCGATACGGTGCGCACCTTTGATATTGAGCCATAGCAAGCCGGCCAATGGAAGCAATGCAAGGAATAGGTAATCTATCTTAAGTTCTGCAGTGTAGAACAAGGCAATGATAATGATTGCGCCAAGGTCATCCAAAATTGCCAGTGTTAACAAAAATACCTTGAGTGATGCAGGGGCGCGGCTGCCCACAAGTGCGAGAATGCCGAGCGCAAATGCAATGTCGGTAGCTGCAGGAATGGCCCAACCGCTAATATTTTCAACGATGTTCCAGTTTAAGAGTACGAAGATCAAAGCTGGTAGGGCCATGCCGCCGATGGCTGCAACGCCCGGCAAAATGATGTCGCTTGGGTTCTTGAGTTTGCCCTCGAGGATTTCGCGCTTTAGTTCCAAACCTATCAGGAAGAAGAAGATCGCCATAAGGCCGTCGTTGATCCACAATATCAGAGGTTTAGAAAGGCCTTCGCCGTTGATCAAAACAGAGAATTTTGCGCCAAGTAAGGATTCATAAAGACCTGACAATGCAGAGTTAGCAACGATCATCGCTGCCAATGCTGACAGCATAAGCAGGATACCTCCCGATGCTTCATGGCTAAAAAACCGGTCGAAGGCTCGTAAAAACATTTAATCGCTCCGAAATTGTCGAGTATGGTGGAGCAGATAAGGTTTTGCCCCTCGAAATCAATGTAAATTCCTGCAAAACTAAACTTATTTTTGGATTATTTTCGCAATGCAAAGTTATGAGGCGATCCCATGCTGCTAGATCATTTGGCGGTGTCCGGCGAGACACTTGAACAGGCCCAGTCCTATGTCGAGGAGGCCTTGGGCATTTCGATGCGGCCAGGTGGTGAGCACGCTGTTTTTCATACGCATAATAAGCTGATGGGATTGGCAGATGGGCTGTATTTAGAAGCGATTGCGATCAACCCTAACGCACCTAATCCTGACCGGCCAAGGTGGTTTGACCTTGACCGGTTTTCAGGGAATCCGCGCTTGAGCAATTGGATATGCCGCAGTAATGCGCTTGATGATGATATGGCTTTGTTACCTGATGGGGTTGGGGAAGCTGTTTCGTTACAACGCGGTGATTTGCGTTGGCAGATGGTCGTGCCCGCCAGCGGGGTTTTACCCTTCGATAATCAGTGCCCCGCTCTGATCAAATGGCAAACAGCGACGCATCCCGCTGAGATTTTGCCACCCTCAGGCTGTCGTCTGCGCCGCCTTGTCGTCGCGCACCCACAGGCAAAAGAATTGGAGACTGCAGTGAAAAAGGCGCTGGTGGACGCTCGTGTTGTGTTTGAGGTTGGGTCCCAAGATTTGATGGCAGAATTTGATACGCCGCATGGAATACGACGATTATGATCCGTTCGGCCATTATTGCTGATGCGCACCCTATCACCGTGCTATGGAACGATTTTATTCGTGATACAGCCGTTACCTTTACCACTGACCTGAAAGTACGCAGTGACGTTGAAGCTATTATCACGGATCCTGAAAGGAGTGTCTTGATCTGTGAGCAAGAGGGCGTGTTTGAGGGTTTTGCGTTGTTTGGGACGTTTCGTGGTGGTCCAGGTTATGTGCATACAGTCGAGCACTCAATCTATCTTGTGCCAGAGGCGCAGGGCAAAGGATTGGGGCGGGCGTTGATGGATGCTCTTGTGAGTGCTGCCATGACGCTTGGCCATCATGCAATGATCGGGGCCATTAGTGGCGGGAATGCCAACGCGGTCGCGTTTCATGAAAAATGTGGGTTCAAGCAGGCCGGCCGCTTGCCTAAGGTTGGTCGTAAAAATGGCGTCTGGCATGATTTGATATTAATGCACTTAATTATTGAAACGCTCACTGACACCTTTGAAAGCAAAGGATAGGGTGGCGCTATGTCTATATGGTCCCGTATCGCTGAAGCTCTTGCTGCCCTCACTTCTGGGGAGACCTTGTGGTCAGTTTTTGACAAGCTGCGTAGCCCGCCTGAACGCTCAGTCGCGTTTGCGATTGCTGTGATTGCATTGGGTGCAAAAATGGCAAAAGCGGATGGGCATGTCACACGTGATGAGGTCACAGCCTTTCGTGAAGTGTTTGATATTGCTAGCCAAGACGAAGCTGGGGCCGCCCGTGTTTTCAATTTGGCTCGCACAGACGTTGCGGGTTTTGAAAGCTATGCGAATCGTATTCACACGATGTTCCATAAAGATCCGCATATGCTAAAGGATTTGATGGAAGGTTTGTTCCACATTGCGATGGCGGATGGATTTTATCACCCGAACGAGAATGCCTTTTTAGAACGTGTGGCCGAGATTTTCGAAGTCTCGGCTGGCGAATTCAAAGCCTTAAGAGCACGGTTTGTTCCGGACGCGGAACAGGATCCTTATGCTGTATTGGGGCTGAACCCAAACATGTTATTTGATGACATGCGCAAAGTATGGCGACAGCTTGTACGTGACAATCACCCCGATGCGATGGTTGCACGCGGCATCCCTGAAGAGGCCGTATTGTTGGCGGAGAAACGTATGATCGATATCAATCGCGCTTGGGATGACATTAGAAAAGAACACGCTTAATGCGCATTGCAACATAAAATATCGAATGGATGGACCGTCTGTTCCATAGCGCCGGGGCACTTTTGAATGACGATTGTTGGTCCTCTCGACACAAGGTGACACGTAAGAAATAAACCGATGCCTTGGGCGTAGTCTTTAAGACGATGGATGCGGATGCCGTCATGATTCTCGAGGCACCGGATCAAGGCAAACGTCGCGATGCCGCTTTGGCGCTTGTAACGTTTGCTGCGCGGTTTGGCTTGCGAGCCCGCAAAGCCGTCATTGGTTTTGCCAATGACACTCAGAAAGAGATTGCGATGTTGTCTGATCCGGACGCAAGGACTGTGCGTCATGATCCTAAGGGCGAAAGTTTGGGCGAAGTGGGAGGACGCAATACACCGCGTTTTAATGGTGCATATAGCATCCTTTAGATGATCCGAAATGTTGGGATACGCCGGAACTGCGCGACGCGCTGGTTACGGCATCAGGCCATTTCCCGGTGACTTTGGATATCGACGTTTAAGTTGTGATCAATCCTTGCGGGTTTTCACAACTAATTCGGCCTGCAATGAGGACGCTAGGGATTTTAAACGTATCTCGGCGACTTCGCCAAATAACGGCAATGCATCGCGCGTCAGGCGCAGTTCTAATATCTGTTTCTTAGGATACCATTTGAATGTGGCCCGTTCGGCACCTTTCTCCATCCAGAGCATGGCACCAAAACGCATGGCTTTACCCAAAACCTCAGCCTCTAATTGGGTCTTTTCGTCAACCAGAGTGTACAGCTCTTCGAACCGCGTGCCTTCGCGGCTGTTGGAGTAGCGGTGCAGTAAGGCCAGTCCAAGGAATATGCGTTCTTGATGGTTCAGGCCGCCAAGATTGGCGCGTGTCGCATTATCAAAACAGACCTCTGCGCGGTAATCTGGATGGGCACGCCAACTGACGTCGTGGAGCAAGCAGGCAGCTTTGACCAAGCGTTTGCGCGTTTCGGGTGCTGATTTGAACAGAGGCAAAACGAAGTCATAAAGAGATTTCCCAAATCCGGGCATGCGGGCGTCTTTGTTTTCGGCAAAACGCGATGCCTCAATCAGCGGATCGCGGTCACGCAATCTTTGGGGCATTTGCTCATAAAGCAGCCCTTCGCGGATACCATAGCTGCTGATAGCGATATCTTTGGGCTTGAAGGCTTTGACGAGCTGCTTGAGGACCATGGCTGCCAGGGGGACCAAGATCATGCGGGCGGATGATATGCCGCAAGCGCTGCGCAACTCTTCGATGTCAGCCTCAGCAATATATTTTGCGGTGCGGGACACATGAGCCGGGGTCATCCGGTATTCGTGCAAAACATGTAGCGGATATCCACGACGGTGCATATCGATGCGCGCAATCGCACGCCAGCTTCCGCCAACTAAGAAAAGGCGATCACGTTGTGCGCCCATTTGTTCCATAAGGCTCGCCACGGTTTCTTTGATGTGTGCTTTACGTTCTTTGTGCTCACCACTAAGCCCCTGAAGCTTTAACGGGCCGAGGTTGGACGTTACACGTTTGCCAACGCGCCCTTCTGAGATCTCAGCCAATTCCATCGAAGAACCGCCAATATCGCAAATCAGACCATAGGCACCAGGCCAACCAAGCAGCACGCCTTGTGCTGAAAGCCGTGCTTCTTCTTTGCCATCAATAACCCAGATGCGCAGGCCAGTATGTTGAAGGACATCAGCACAAAATGCTGCACCGTCTTGGGCGTCACGTACGGCAGCTGTTGCAACAACAGTTAGTTCGGACAGGCCCATTCCATCAGCAAGATGTTTGAACCGGATCATTGCGGCCAGCGCACGGTCACGTCCCTTTGGATTTAGGTTGCCGGTTTCAGATACGCCAGCGCCCAAAGCACACATGATTTTTTCGTTATAAAAATACGCGGGGCTACGTGCCGCGCCATCGAACACAACCATACGCACTGAGTTGGACCCAACATCCACAACACCAACGCGTGATAGGGCGCGCGTACCGGGGTCATCAAAAAGGGAAAGCCCAAATGAGCCCGTTTCGTCAGCAGAGGTTTCTGTTTTCACGTCCGGTTTCCCCTATCAGGATGTGCAATCAATTGTGCGCCGTTCGGTTAGACGCGGTAAAGTTAGAAATCAATTGGGCTTGGGTGGATCGTTCTTCGTATGGGTCAATTTTGGAACATCGGATGCACCCGCAGATCCACGCCCTGACAGTGATGGGTTCTCCATAAAAAAGCGGTGGCAGTTAAATTCAAAGGTGCCTTCATCAACGGGTGGACGATTAAAGCTGCCATCAGGTGCCATAACCCAACTTTGGGTCACGTCTGCGAGATTTGCGGCCATGATTTGGGACACGATTTGCGCCTTAACCGTGCCATTTGTTATTTCGACCAATGTTTCCACACGGCGGTTCAGATTGCGGCTCATCCAGTCGGCAGAGGATATGAACACCTTTGCGTTTTTGTGGGGCAGGCCGTGGCCGTTGCCAAAGCAAACGATGCGCGAATGCTCAAGAAAGCGTCCGACGATTGATTTAACACGAATATTTTCGGAGAGACCTTTGATGCCCGGACGCAGACCACAGATACCACGCACAACAAGGCTGATTTTAACGCCGTCTTGGGAGGCTGCATACAGAGCATCAATTATTTCTTTTTCAATAAGGCTATTCATTTTTGCCCAGATCTCAGCAGGCCGGCCAGCACGCGCGTGTTCCGCCTCTGCTGCGATCATTTTTAGCAAGCGGGTTTTTAGGTTGGCGGGCGAGATCGCAAGGTTGCTGAGGTTTGCTGGTGGAGCATAGCCTGACAGATAGTTAAACACCTTGGTTGCGTCACGGCCCAATTTTGCGTCGCATGTAAAGAGCGATAGGTCGGTGTAAATACGTGCGGTGATCGGGTGATAGTTGCCGGTGCCGTAGTGGGTATAAGTCACCAGGTCACTGCCTTCACGGCGCACAACAGTGCTAATCTTTGCATGGGTTTTCAAATCGATAAATCCGTATACAACATGCGCACCTGCGCGCTCCAAACGTCGTGATTGGCGGATATTGGCGGCCTCGTCAAAGCGCGCCTTTAGCTCAACCAATGCAGTGACAGACTTGCCACCTTCGGCTGCTTCACACAGCGCTTCGACAATCGGGGACCGCTTGGATGTGCGGTAAAGCGTTTGCTTGATCGCGACTACATTTGGATCGCGTGCAGCTTGCTGCAAGAAACGAACGACCATATCAAAGGTCTCGTAAGGGTGATGCAGAAGCATGTCTTTTTGACGAATAGCGGCGAACATGTCGTCCTCAAAATCGGTTACGCGCTCAGGCACGCGTGGCTTGAAAGAGGGCCATAAAAGATCGGGGCGTTCGTCTAGCACCAATTCGCTTAGGTCATCGACGCCAATCATGCCGTCGATCTCGATCAGTTCTTCGTCGCCTACGCCCAGTTCGGCCATAACGACGGATTTGAGCTTTCGCGGCGCACCAGCCGAAATGTTAATCCGAACAACCTGTCCGCGTTTGCGGCGTTTCAGCGCGACTTCAAACTCGCGCACCAAATCTTCGGCTTCGTCTTCTACCTCGAGATCGCTGTCCCTTAGGACGCGGAATTCAAAGTGACCTTTGAGTTCATATCCTGGGAACAGGCCGGAAATATTAAGGACGAGCAGTGTTTCAAGCGGTAAAAATCGGTGACCTTTGGCGCTCGGTATTGAAATGAAACGGTCGATCTGTGCCGGGATTGGCAATAGGGCCTGCAAGTTACGTTTGTCACGTTTACGTTGCAGTTGTAGCGCCAGCGCATAACCCGTGTTTGGGATGAACGGGAAGGGATGAGCCGGATCAATCGCCAAAGGCGAGAGCACGGCGAACACTTGGCTTAGGAAGAAATCCTTGAGAAATACGCGGTCATCATCGGTTAAATCGTCAAGTTGCAGGATCTTAATGTCCTGCGCTTCCATCTCTGTGTGCAATTCACCAAGAACGCGCTGTTGCGTGTGCATCAGATCACGCGCGTTTTCGTCAATCAGTTTCAATTGTTCTGCAGGAGGCAGCCCGTCAATGCCTGGCGTAACGTTACCTGCGCGCGCCAATTCACGCAGACCTGCGACGCGAACGGTGTAAAATTCGTCTAGGTTATCTGCGCTGATTGAAAGAAAGCGAAGCCGTTCGAGTAGCGGGACACGTTGGTTTTCGGCTTCTTGAAGAACGCGCCAATTGAAACCAAGCCAACTTAGTTCACGATTATAAAACCTATCTGCGCTGGATGGATCCAAATCAGGGAGGTGCGTTGGCGCATCAAAGGGCGCTTTTAGGAAATCAGCGTGTGACATAGGATTTTGTTAGCACTCAACTATGACGTTTAAGTGGCGATTATTGCGCCGTTTATCTCAAGTTGTCCAGCACTTGAGAGGCTAGTGCGCGTGTCAGCGGTTTGTGGCGGGCAAGGCTATGGTCATCCATCGCGCAAACAACCTCCCGTGCTGCTGCAAATGACCGATTAATGCGAAGAACCAAAAAGGGGATCACATCGGGACGGGGCATAAGCTGGCGGTCACTAAATTGTTTGGCAATTACCGCACCCAACAGAGTATCGTCAGGTGCTTCAAGGGTCGCAACGCCTGCTGCGTCGATGCGGCTCTGGAGATCTGGAAGGTTAAGGCCCCAGTGGTTCGGTGTGCCAGTCCCGGTCATCAACAAGGGGTGCTGGTTCATGCGCATCAAGTTATGCAAGTGAAACAACGCGGTTTGAGCGTCAGCGTTTGCAGCGATACTTGGGACGTCCTCAACGGCAACAGCCCCTTGCGCAAGGGAGGGTATATCAGCATCTGAAAGACCCGTTGCAGAGACAATTTGTCCAGCGTGCGTGCCTGCCCAGACGTGAGATAGGTGAGTTTTGCCTGAACCTTCGGGACCACATAAAATGAGTTTTTCACCTTCCCAATTTTGGGATGTTTCCATCATAGCCACAGCCACTGCATTGCTTGGCGCGATCATAAAGTCGTCGCGTCCCAAGGCGGGCACAACGGGTAAATCAAAACTAAGTTGTTGGTTCATGCGTCGTCGGACTTTCGGCTGTTCCCTTTGTAGAGCAGGCTGGCGATATACTGACCGATCGCAAAGCGTATAATCACTCCAATTGCTGCTGCCAGAGGGACGGCGACCAGCAGGCCGACGAAACCAAATACGGTCCCAAAGACGGACAATGACAGCAGCAACCATACAGGATGCAGGCCAACGCTGTTGCCGACCAGCTTTGGCGTCAAATAGTTGCCCTCGATCACTTGGCCGACAATAAAGATAATAGCGACAAGGCCAATGCGCATCCAGTCAGTTGAATAGGTGATGACGCCATCTACGGTGACTTCGATGCCGTTCCAAAATTGAAAAATGGCAAGACCAATCGCCAAGACTCCGCCAATCATTGATCCAAGATAAGGAATGAATGTGACGAGTCCTGCGATAAACCCCACAACAAGTCCGAACTGTAGCCCGACAATCGTCAGTGCGAAGGCGTAATATGTCCCCAGGATCAGGCAAACGGTTCCCATGCCGCGAATGAATGCGGCTAGGGTTTGGTCGATTTGTTTGGCAAGTTTGCGAATGATGGGCGCGTGGTCGCGGGGCATCAGTTCATCGATACGGGCGATCATGTTGTCCCAATCTAACAGCAAATAAACCGACACAACGGGCACGATGACAAACAGTGTAACGATATTGATCAAGGATGCCGCCGAGCTGAGTGCTGTATTTAGCAATGTGCCGCCACGGCTTTTGATCGTTTCCCCGACGCTATACAAGGTTTGGCTAAGAGGTGATGTTTCGTCGAGCAATGCAGGAAAGCGTTCCGTGAGCATCATCCCTAGGTCGATCGCATATTGCGGTGCGCTGGCAAAAAGTAATGTAGTTTGGTGGATCAGTGTTGGGATCACTAGCAAGGCGACCAGTACAAAAAGGAGAATGGCAGTTAGCGTAATAGTGGCTGTCGCCAAAACACGACTGGCACCAAGGTCTTCAAGGCGGTCGGCAACTGGATTAAGGGAATAGGCAGCAGCTGCGCCAAGGACGAAGGGAAGAAGTACGTCGCCCAAGACCCAAAGTAGGACAAAAAGAATTGCGGCTGTGAGGCCCCAATATTTTAATTGATCGCGTACTGGCAGGCCCATCTTTGGCTCCTAATAAGTCCGCATCACAAATCGCGTGTTTGAATGAAATATTCAAGGGCAGACGTAAAAAGGCCCCGTGCTACAGGGCCTTTGGTCACAATTAAATTATGTTTAGTGATAGGTTGGGCGTGTGCCTGGCAGTAGAACCTTGTCGATCACGTGGATCACGCCCTTGGCAGCTTTGATGTTTGCCGCCCCAACCGTTGCCATTTCTCCGGTACCATCAGCAATCGTCACGCCATCTGCACCTTTGGTGATGCACAAACGCTTGGGGGCTAGAATCGTCTTGATGTAGTTGGACCCAGTTGGGATCGCTTCGGCTGTTAGATTGCGATCATCTGCATGGTACAAAAGGATGTTTGTAAGATCGCCTTTTTTTTCTGGTTTAAGTAACGTTTCAACTGTTCCTGCTGGCAATGCTGCGAAAGCATCGTTGAGCGGGGTGCAGACAGTGAGTGGACCGGGCCCCTGAAGCGTTTCGACTAGTCCCGCCGCGGAGACGGCGGCAACCTGTGTTTTGAAACGATCATTATCTGATGCGATTTCAACGATGTTAGCGGCCTGAGTTGCGGTTCCAAGTGTCAGTTTTACAGCGGTTATGGCGGCACAATTGCGCAAAGTATTCATTGTAAAAATCTTCCTTGTTTTCATCCAAGCCTCATGACTTTCTGAAAGAGATACGCCGTTGTTTGTGCGATGGAATATGTCGCTTACGGTTGTGTTCTTAAAGGTTTCAATTGCCTGATTTGGGTGGTTTATGAGCAAGTTCTTTGGTGCTGTATTCCGTTAATTCAAGGGCTTTGCTCCCTACGCTGCGCGTCTCCCCCAGAGTTTTTCTGGCAAGATGATGTTGGCGAGATTGCTGGGAGGTAACAGGGGCGTTGCGAGGGCTGGCCGTTTGGCTTAATCAGGCAATAATTGTTATTTGAGGAGCCACGTGATGCGTTTGAGCCGTTATTTTCTGCCCGTTCTAAAGGAAAACCCTGCTGAGGCGCAGATTGTTAGCCACCGTTTGATGCTGCGTGCAGGCATGATCAAGCAATCAAGTGCTGGGATTTATTCCTGGTTGCCGCTTGGTTTCAAAGTTTTGCGCAAAATTGAGAACATTGTGCACGAAGAACAGCAGCGCGCTGGGCACATGCCGATGTTGATGCCGACCATTCAATCTGCTGACCTTTGGCGCGAGAGTGGTCGTTATGATGATTACGGTGAAGAGATGCTGCGCATCAAAGACCGAAATGATCGTGACATGTTGTTCACACCAACAGCAGAAGAAATGATCACTGACATTTTCCGTTCACATGTTGGTAGCTATAAAGACTTACCTTTAACCATGTACCAAATCCAGTGGAAATTCCGCGATGAACGCCGTCCACGGTTTGGCGTGATGCGTGGCCGTGAATTCTATATGAAAGACGGTTACAACTTTGATCTGACCAAAGAGGATGCGTTGCACGCCTATAACCGTCACTTGGTCAGCTATCTGCGCACCTATGAACGCATGGGCCTGCAAGCGATCCCAATGCGTGCGGATTCTGGTCCAATTGGTGGCGATGATACGCATGAATTCTTGGTGTTGGCTGAAACAGGTGAATCTGAGGTGTTTTACGATAGCGCAGTGACTGACCTGACGTTTGGGGACCGTGACATCGACTATGACAATGTTGAACAATGTGCGGCCGTGATGGAAGAATTCACTACCAAATACGCCCGTACGGACGAAACGCACGATGAAGCGCTGTTTAATCAAGTTCCTGAGGACCGTCGCAGGACGGCCCGTGGCATTGAAGTAGGCCAGATTTTCTACTTTGGTACTAAGTATTCGGAAGCGATGAAGGCCACAGTTCAAGGCCCTGATGGTAAGCCCGCACCAGTTCACATGGGGTCGCACGGGATCGGCGTCAGCCGCTTGTTGGGTGCAATCATTGAAGCTAGCCATGATGATAAGGGTATTATTTGGCCAGAAGGCGTCACGCCGTACCACTGTGGAATTGTGAATCTGAAACAGGGTGACGAAGAAGCAGATGCAGCTTGTGATGTGTTGTATAAATCGTTAACTGCGCTTGGCTTGGAACCTCTTTACGATGACCGCAAAGAGCGCGCTGGTGGCAAGTTCGCAACTATGGATCTGATTGGTTTGCCTTGGCGTATTACGGTTGGTCCACGTGGCTTGAAGAATGGTGTTGTTGAACTAACCTCGCGCCTAACGGGTGAGAGTGAAGAGATGACGCCAGAATTAGCAGTTCAGAAGATCGCAGAAATCTACGCGGCGCTATAACTTAAGAAAGGGAGGTGCTGTGATGATCGTTCGTGCAATCACGCTTGCTGGTGGCTTGGCCGTCGGTGCTGGCACCTCCCAATTTCCTGAGTTCAGTCAGCAATACGCGCAACGTTTGGGCGGAGCGGTTGACGCCCTGAGCGAGGTTGTTGCAGATTTCGACACTTCTGCAGCCGCAGAAGGATTGTCGCGATTTGAAGCGTTGGAGCAGATGACCGGTGCCGATTTTATCGAACGGCGTCGCGCCGATATGGAACGTACTTTTGACCGTCATGCGATATTGACTGAAGATTTGAGGTTATTGGCTCAGGCTGGTCCATACATACGGGCCTATCACGCAGCCCGCTTTACCGATGGCGATGTGGCAAGTGCGGTATGGGATGCGTTCCAGCCTGCTGTCCCGCTCAATCTGACGGGCGCAATCTTTGCTGGTTTTGGCTTTTTCGTTGGCTTGATCACAATGAGAAGTTTTTTGGCGGTTATTCGCTGGCCGTTTCGCCGACGCACGACTTGACCAAGGCGTACAAACGACACAGGCTGTCTGTAACCTAGCATACCAAACAAGAAAGAGCCAAGAATGGCCAATACGCCCAAACCCTTTGCACCTTTCGAGTGGATGATTGCCTGGCGCTATCTGCGCGCGCGCCGCGCTGAAGGTGGCATAAGTGTTATGACCGTTATCAGTTTGGTTGGGATCACACTGGCGGTATTCGCATTGATTGTGACCCTCGCAGTGCGTTCGGGGTTTCGCGCGGAGTTTGTTGATACTATCCTCGGATCAAATGCGCATGTCACCGTCTATAATATGGGCGAGGTTTTAAATAGCGGCCAAATTGATCGCACGATCAAAGACTATACCGCTATGGCCCAACGTGTGTCTGAAGTTGACGGTGTTATTCGTGTGGCCCCCTTGGTACGCGCGCAGGCGATGGCGAATTTGCGTCAATCGAATTCGGGCATTGAGATTTACGGTATCTCTGCGGCAGACCTTTTGACAATCCCGCGGATTGCCAACCCCGAAAATTCATATGGCGATATAACGCGCTTTGGCCAAGGCATTGCGATTGGGTCAGGTGTTGCGCGTGAATTGGGTGCAAGCGTTGGTGACAAAATCAAAATCATCTCGCCCAACGGCGTCAAGACTGCGTTTGGGATAAGCCCACGGGTCAATGCCTATGAGGTTGTTTATGTGTTTAGCGCCGGGCGCTACGACATTGATCGGACGCGGGCCTATTTGCCAATTCAGGATGCGCAGGCGTTTTTTAATCGTGAAGGCGGTGCAACCGAACTGGAAATTATGGTTGGAGACCCCGAAGCGATTAATAGTTTAATACCTCAAATTATTGCAGCTGCAGGCGATCGGGCTTTGCCCTTCACGTGGTTAGAGGCCTCTGGTGGGTTCCTGCGTGCACTTGAGGTTGAGGACAATGTGATGTTCGTCATCCTATCAATTTTGGTTTTGATCGCTGCAATGAACATCGTGAGTGGTTTGATCATGTTGGTGAAGAACAAGGGGCGCGATATTGGCATATTGCGTACTATGGGACTAAGCGAAAGTTCGGTTTTAAGGGTGTTCTTTATCTGCGGTGCTTTCACTGGGATTATTGGTACCGCCTTGGGGGTAATATTTGGCTGCTTGTTCGCCATTTATATCGATCCGATTTTCAGCGCGGTAAACTGGCTGATGGGGGGCGGCGTTTGGGATCCTGCAATTCGTGGGATTTATGCGTTACCTGCGGAATTACACTTTGCAGATGTCATGTCAGCGGTCGCTCTGTCCCTTGGCTTGTCGTTCATCGTAACGATCTTTCCTGCGCGACGTGCAGCCCGAATGAATCCTGTGGAGGCTTTGCGTTATGAGTGATCTAGTCCTTGAGCTGAGCGGGATACGCAAAACCTACAATGTTGGTTTACCCAATGAGGTGCAGGTTTTGCGTGGTATAGACCTAAAGATCAAAGCCGGTGAGGTTGTTGCTTTGGTTGCCCCGTCTGGAGCAGGCAAATCCACGTTGCTTCATATGGCTGGTCTATTGGACACTCCTGATGCGGGTGATGTCACTTTTGGTGGCCAAAACATGCAAGGCCTGAACGATTGGAAACGTACAGGGCTTCGTAGAGATGACATTGGTTTTGTCTATCAATTCCACCATTTGCTGCCTGAATTTACAGCAATAGAGAATATCGTATTGCCCCAGTTGGCTGCAGGCGTGGGTCGCAAAGCGGCGCATGAACGCGCGTTTGACCTGCTTGGTCGCGTAGGCGTCGCAGAGCGTGCAGATCACCGCCCTGCTGCATTGTCTGGTGGCGAAGCACAGCGCGTGGCGTTTTGCCGTGCCCTTGCAAACGGTCCACGGTTGCTTTTGGGTGATGAACCAACAGGCAACCTGGACCCGACCACTTCTGATCAAGTCTTTGGTGCATTGATGGATTTGGTGCGGTCAACAGGTTTGGCAGCAGTCATTGCCACCCATAACTTGGAATTGGCTGCCCGAATGGACAGGGTTGTGCGATTAGGTGCTGGCGTTTTGCGCAATGAGCCTCATATTTAGTCAGAACTCAAAACCCTAAACACTAATGGAGACTGCGCGATGCCACATGTGACCCTAGACGAAATCGAACGCGTTGTATTGGCGGCGTTGCTTGAACATGGCGCTGATGCATTCCCTGCGGCGGAAGTTGCGCGTGCAGTGCGCAAAGCTGAAGCACACGGGAACCGTATTTGTGGGCTGTACTATCTAGAAAGTTACTGTCAGCAATTACGCACTGGTCGAGTGAAAGGGAACGTATCCCCTGTAGTTTCCGCCCCGCGTCTGGCAACAATTCATGTCGATGCGCAATTTGGCTTTGCACAACCTGCGTTTGCCTATGGCCTGGTGCCTGCGCTGGATGCTGCACGTCAGTTTGGGACTGCGACGCTGGCCATTGGTCATGCACATACCTGCACGTCCTTGGGGTATTTTACTGAACAGGTGGCACGTGCCGGCTTCATTTGTTTTGGCCTGACGAACGCATCACCTATCGTTGCTCCCCCAGGTGGTAAGACGCGCGTCATCGGCACGAACCCGATCGCGTTTTCTGTGCCTGACGGTGAGGGCGGATTAGCCATGCAATTTGACCAATCCACGACAACCGTCGCATTGGGCAAAATTACTATGGCTAAGGCCGCTGGTACCTCAATCCCTGAAGGGTGGGCCGTTGATAAAAACGGTATTCCAACGACGGATCCAGAAGCCGCATTGACCGGTTCGTTGGTTTCAATGGGTGGGTACAAAGGCTGGGGCTTGGGTCTGATGGCTGAAATTTTGGCTGCTGGGATGACGGGCTCGACCCTTAGCCAAGACGTGAAACCTTTGAAGGCACCTGAAGGACCGCACCACGATTTGGGTCAATATTATATGATCATTGATCCTAATGTGTCTGATGGATTTACAGATCGGTTAGCCCGAATCGCTGAGGCAATCAGCGAAGATGAAGGCGCGCGTATGCCGGGTCAAGGGCGCACAGAAAGCGATCCTGTTGACGTTCCAGACGTAGTCTGGGCGCAGGCGATGGAACTGTCAGGCTTAGACGCGTCTTAGTTTACGCACAATTGGCTGACCTATGTGAGTTGGGTCAGCCAAACACCCGCAGCCATCAAGGCGATGCCTGAAGCGCGCGCCAACCCAAGAGGTGAGACTTGCGCGCCAAAAAGGCCAAAGTGGTCGATTGCAGCCGCGCTGATCAATTGTCCCAGCAAGACGAAAAAGACAGCGTTTCCGACCCCGAAATGTGGGGCGATGTAGGTTATGGTCAGCACATAAAACGCAATGAAAGCACCCGCTAAAAATAGATGTTTGGGGGCAGAGAGCAATTGGTTGAACCCTTCGGTTCCCATTACGACCATAACGACAAGACTGATGCTGAGCGCCACAAGGAACAGGATAACGGCAGCAGTTGCTGGTGACCCGATATACTTGCCAAGTGCCGCGTTCAGACCGGCAAGCAATGGAATACCTATCCCAGCCAACAACATCGTTAAAGCGTATTGGGTCATCTCAATTTCCTAATAAAGCCTGCGGTCCGATACAGTCCAGCAAGACATTTAACTTTGGGGAAAGATTACTGGGTGTAGGTCCACCATTGCTTAAAGCTTAAGGCATATCGCAGGTGGTGCAAGCGATCTGACTTAAAGCGGTGGAGTTTGACGTAAGGTCGGGCTTTATCACAAACTGGCGATGACTGCTCTTGGGGTTGCCAGATCCAACAGTTCGCGGCATCCTGCGCATCAATTTGAAATTGAAGACCCTTTCAAATTATTGTGCCACACCTAAACATCTAATTCCTCAACAAACCGCGCGTTCTCTTGGATATATTGGTAGCGCATCTCGGGCTTTTTACCCATCAGGCGCTCGACCAGATCATCTGTTTCGCCCGGTTCGTCGTCGTCGATTGTCACGCGGATCAGCTTGCGGGTGGCGGGGTTCATTGTGGTGTCTTTCAGGTCCTTGGCGTCCATTTCACCCAGTCCCTTAAAGCGCGACAGGTCAATCCGGCCTTTGCCGCCGATCCCTTTTTCGAGCCATTTGTCCTTTTCCGCTTCATCAATGCAGTAGACCCGCTTGGCCCCTTGCGTGATGCGGAACAATGGTGGACAGGCAAGGTACAGGTGTCCTGCATCAATCATGGGCCGCATTTGGGTAAAGAAGAACGTCATCAACAGCGCCGCGATGTGCGCGCCGTCGACGTCCGCATCGGTCATGATGATGATTTTGTCATAGCGTAGATCATCGACGTTGAATTTGCTGCCCAGCCCAACACCCAGCGCTTGGGTCAGGTCAGAGATTTCGGCGTTGCTGCCCAATTTTGAAGAGGCCGCGCCCAGAACGTTTAGAATTTTACCACGCAGGGGCAACAATGCTTGGGTTTTGCGATCGCGTGCCATTTTAGCAGAGCCACCCGCGGAGTCCCCTTCCACGATGAACAACTCTGTCCCTTCGCGGGTCTTGGATGAACAATCAGTCAGCTTGCCTGGCAGACGCAGTTTGGCTGTCGCTGTCTTGCGCGAGGTTTCTTTTTCTTGACGACGACGTAGCCGCTCTTCGGCCCGCAGCACGAGGAAGTCGAGGATTGCACCCGCAGATTTGGTATCCGCAGCCAACCAGTTGTCAAAGTGGTCGCGGACCGAATTTTCGACCATGCGCTGTGCATCAACAGTGGCAAGGCGGTCTTTGGTTTGGCCTACGAATTCAGGTTCGCGGATAAAGCAGGACACAAGCGCCCCTGCGCCTGTGGTCAGGTCTTCACGTGTGATTGTGCTGGCTTTTTTGTTGTTCACCAACTCGCCGTAGGCTTTGATACCTTTCAGGATCGCGGCCCAAAATCCTGCTTCGTGCGTGCCGCCCTCTGGCGTTGGAACGGTGTTGCAATAAGACTGGATAAATCCGTCGCGGGCAGGCGTCCAGTTGATGGCCCACTCTACCTTACCCGGCACCTTGAATTTCTCAAAGGATACTGTGCCCGCAAATGGGGCTTCGGCGTAGGTGGTTGCACCCTTAAGGGATTCAGACAGGTAATCTGCCAAACCGCCGGGAAAGTGGAACTTCGCCTCTTGCGGTGTTTCGCCGTCGTTTTGGGATGTTTTCCAGCGGATTTCCACGCCTGAGAACAGGTATGCTTTTGAGCGTGCCATCTTAAACAGGCGTGCAGGTTTTAGCGTGAGCGACCCAAAGATGTCGGCATCGGGGTGAAAGGTCACAGCTGTGCCGCGACGATTTGGGGCGGCACCGATTTTGGCCAGTTTGCCCTGTGGGACGCCCCGCGAGAACTCCATCGCGAACAATTCTTTGTTGCGTGCCACTTCGACCCGCAAGTGATCGGACAATGCGTTCACAACGGATGAGCCTACACCGTGTAAACCGCCAGACGTTTCATAGCTGTCGCCCGAGAATTTACCGCCTGCGTTCAGCGTACAGAAGATGATTTCGAGCGCTGATTTCTCTGGGTCCTTGGGGTGTGGCCCTGTTGGAATGCCACGTCCGTTGTCGCGCACAGAGACATGACCGTTCTCGTGTAGTTCCACTTCGATCCAAGTTGCGTGTCCAGCCACAGCTTCGTCCATCGAGTTGTCGATGATTTCCGCAACCATGTGATGTAGCGCACGATCGTCTTTACCGCCAATATACATCCCTGGACGCAGACGCACGTGCTCCATATCTTCCAAGATTTGGATGGAAGATGCATCATATTCGTCAGGGCTTGTTGTTGAGCCGGAAAGTAGATCGCTGGACATGGGCATGCTCGGAATTATTGGTTTTGATTAAGCATTAGTATGTCAGAGCATGACGCGTTGGGAAAGATGCCATTGTTGCTTCATTGTTCCAAAGTCACAGGTTAAGTGTAGTAGGTTGGTTAGTCGCGTGTGCGTGACGCGTATAGCGCAAAGATTGCGGCCAATGCGATAGACATTGCGTTGTCTAAAAAGATGGATGGGATGCTGGCGTTAAGTGTTGGGATATTGGCGACGAACGCGCCAACGCCAGACGCCAAGAATAATGCGGTGGCCTGACCACGACGCATCATCAAAAGATGGCACCGATTAGCCCTGCAATGACAGATATTCCAAATGCTATGAACACGTTGGTAGGACGTGTTTCGATGATGCTTTGATATTCTGGCGGCAAGGTCAAAATGCCAGCTAAACTGAATATTTGCACCAAATTGATGCAGCCCATCGTGTTCTAAAGAGCAGCAATGATACTGATAGCCCAAAGCGCAATTCTAGATGCTTTTGATGCAGTGCTCATATTGCTGCCTTTTAATTCCCAGTGTTGGGAAACTGCAGGGGCGTACTACCGCTCTGTCTATCTTCATTACTCAAAATTGTGGGTGGACTAGGGGATGTAAAAGTCATCCCCAATGACCCAATCGATAATGGCATCTGCCACTTCGACCGGTTTTTGGTGGAGAATCCAATGATCGGCCTCTTCAATTTCGACGCGCTTTAGTTGGGCGCAGTGGTCTTCCAGCTCTTGGGTTGTTTGTGGCAACAATGCCGTATCGTTCATCCCCCAAATGAGCAGGTGATCACAGTGTACCTTTAGCTTTTCCAAGGGCAAGGCTGGTGGACCGCCAATAGGGACACCCACATCTGCGACCTTCAAGGGCGAAGCGCGGTACCAGTTTGTCATGCCACGCAAGCGACCTTCGCGCCCCCATTCGGTCTTGTAGGCCTCGAGCCGTTCGCCGATCAGCCAACTGTTGTCCATTTCTGCCGAAAAAAGACGGGTCATTTTGGCGAAGTCATCTGCCGCTAATGTTTCAGGGGATGTGTTTGATTTGATGAAGTTAATGTATTGGGACGCTTCAGATTGCGCACCGCCCTTGGCTAACTCCCTTTGAAAAGGAATTGGGTGCACGCCATTAGCAATGATAAGACGATTCACATGCTCGGGATGGAACATGGCAATTCCGTAGGCCACGCTGGCACCCCAATCATGTCCCATAACGGCGATTTGGCCGCCTCCCACTAGATCGGTGTTGATCAAGGCGACTATGTCGCTGACCAGCTTTGATAACGTGTACTCGCCGACATCAGAGGGTGCCCAACTTTGGCCATAGCCGCGTTGGTCGGGTGCAATGCAGTGAAACATTCCAGATAATTCAGGTGCCAAATCATCCCAAGCCCCAGAGTATTCGGGAAAGCCATGCAGCAGTATCAATTTGGGAAGATGAGGCTGTCCCCAAGAACGCGCAAAGAAATCGTGGCCGTTGAGAGAAAGGGTGTGGGTTTGCATGGTGGGCCTTTCCCGACTTGGCTGACTTTGTATCGTGGCGTTGGATTTTCTTTCATCTGAAGCAGATCATAGCGGTAAGTTTCACCATTGGAATGAGAAGCTGCGATAACTTAATTTATGCCGTTATGGCAGCTTTCAGAGGGGGCTCTAATTCAGAACGCGAAATAAGATCATTTATTTCGATAGAAATCTGAATGACTCTCGTTCTAGTTCGGACATAAATAAAAAACTGAGGCCCAACATGCTTTCACGACTTTCATTTTTAAGTCCTTACGCGCTGTGGTTTCTTTTTGCTTTGCCTGGAGGTTTGATGTTGGGGATTGCCTTTATGTCTGATGATCCTCGGATTTTTCATGAGTTGGTCCACATGTCGGGGTAGTTTTCAGCACGCTTTCTAATCGTCGCGATGATGGTGACCCCGTTGGCAATGTTGCTGCGCGGATGGCGTAGCCCTATTTGGTTTAAGAAAAACCGACGCTATTTGGGCGTTGCCCTCTTTGGCTACGCGGTACTTCATACCTTGTTTTATATAATTGATAAGGGATCGGTGGTGGGGGTTATCAACGAAGTATCACGCTTCTATATTTGGAGAGGATGGATTGCATTCGTGATTTTTGTGCCGTTGGCGGTTACTTTGACTGACTATTTTGTGTGGATTATGGTGCCATGGTGGAAAACCCTGCAGCGTTGTACTTATGGCGCTGCGGTATTGACCTTGTTGCACTGGACGGCTCTGCACAATTACGAACACCCAACGTCTGCAATCGTACACTTCCTACCTTTGACCCTGCTTGAGGCCTACAGTTTTTGGTATTGGCACATCAAACCAAGGGCGCGTGCAGAAATGCCTAGGCGGCTCATGACTGGATAATAATTGTCTGGTTACACGTTTCTAGATTGCCTTGTCAGCACGCCTTGTTAAGGCTTGCGGCATGCGTTCAAAAATCATGTCATATCCCGCTCATACTAAAGCTGTTGCTACCCTTGGCTTACCATTGGTTGGGGGACACTTAGCGCAGATAGCCATTGGCGTGACAGACACTGTCATGCTGGGGTGGTACGGTGTTGATGCGCTGGCTGCTGTCACATTGGCCGCCAGTTATTTTTTTGTTCTTTTTCTTATGGGAGCGGGATTTGCATTTGCAGTCATGCCAATGGTCGCAACATTTGATGCCGAAGAAGACGAGGTTAGCATTCGTCGCGTGACGCGCATGGGGCTGTGGCTGTCGATTGCCTACTCTGTTGCCATCATGCCTATCATGATTTGGTCTGAATCTCTGTTCCTTTTCCTCGGGCAAGAACCAACAGTCGCTGCAGACGCGCAACAGTATTTGCGCATCGCCGGATTTGGGATGTTTCCATGGTTGGTGGCGATGGTCATCAAAAGCTATTTGGCGGCACTTGAGCGCACGCAAGTTGTGTTCTGGATTGCGGTGCTTGCTACTGTTTGCAATGGATTGATTAACTACACCTTGATCTTTGGCAATTGGGGTGCTCCTGAAATGGGCATTCAGGGGGCCGCTATGGCGTCTGTGTTTACCCAATTAGTAGGTATGCTTGGGGTCGTTGTCTATGCGATCTTAGTTTTGCCTCAACACCAGTTGTTTGTTCGATTTTGGCGAGCGGATTGGGAAATGTTGATGCGGGTGTTCCGCTTGGGTGTTCCGATAGGTTTTACGGGGCTTTCTGAAACGGGTTTGTTCACGGCGACAGCTGTTATGATGGGTTGGCTTGGCACCGTGCCGTTGGCGGCACATGGTATCGCACTTCAGTGCGCTGGTATCACGTTCATGCTTCATCTGGGTATTAGTAACGTTGCAACGATCCGTGCAGGCAATGCGTTTGGGCGTGGCGATCGGGAGAATCTGGTAAAAGGGGCACATGTTGTATTTGCCATGTCGTTAATGGCAGCCTTGTTGACGATTGTTGGATTTCTCCTTTGGCCAGAACCACTTATTCTTGCGTTCATGCAGCCGAGTGAGCCTGCACGAAATCAAATTTTGGTAATTGGCGTTGGCCTATTGGCAATGGCCGCACTGTTTCAATTGGTGGATGGCGCACAAGTCATTGCGTTGGGTCTACTTCGGGGTGTTCAAGACACCAAAGTGCCAATGTACATGGCTGCGTTCAGCTATTGGGGAATTGGTATGCCGTGCTCATACATATTTGGGTTTGTGCTTGGGTATGAGGGGATCGGGGTTTGGATGGGTCTCGTGGTTGGGTTGGCGAGTGCTGCAATATTGCTAAGCGTACGCTTTTGGTCCGTTACCCTTGGTCGTGTAGGGATCGCATCTGAAGTTGGTTAGGGTCGACCATTAGCCCTTCATCAACCGATCAACCCTTTTTATGCAGCAAAGTGCTGCGCAAATCATCAGTGACCATATCGAGCTGATCTGGGGTAGCTTTAGACTGTACCCACTGGGTTGTGAGGTTCAGATAATCAACTGTGCGGTGAATGTCGCCAATGATGCGATTGGCAAGGATCCAAGCGCGTTCCTCTATCCATCCGTGAATTCTGGCAAGGTCATCTTCGGACAGTCTGCGCTCACCATGAGGTTTGATCTCTCCATTGCGCATGTTGATAATGGCAATTTGATCCATCTAAATACGTCGCAGACGATTTTCTGTGTCTACGCGAAACACGGCGGTACCGTTTTCACGAACACGAAAGTATTAGTTTGGTAATTCACCAGCCATAACTTTTCGTAACTATCTCAATACTGCACAGAATTTAATTATGCGGGCACATGCTTCGGTAAGTGCCTCATCAGATGTGGCATAGCTGACTCTGAAATTTGGCGACAATCCAAATGCTGCACCAAAGACCACAGCGACACCAGTGTCATTCAGCAACGCAGTCGCGAAAGCTTCGTCATCGACGATTTTGAAGCCACTGGGAGTTGTTTTCCCAATGAGGCCAGCAACAGAGGGATAGACATAAAACGCACCGTCTGGCGTTGGGCACGTAATGCCTTCGGCCTCATTCAACATCTTCACAACAATATCGCGCCGGCGTACAAATGCCGCGTTATTTTGGGCGATAAAGTCATGTGGCCCGTTCAGTGCTGCGACTGCAGCAAACTGGCTGATTGAGCATGGATTTGAGGTACTTTGGGATTGAACTTTGCGCATTGCAGCGATCAACTCGACAGGCCCCGCCGCATAACCAATCCGCCAGCCTGTCATTGCGTATGCTTTTGACACACCGTTTACTGTTAGTGTTCTGTCATAGAGGCGTGGTTCAACTTCGGCTGGGGTGCAGAATTGAAAATCACCAAAGGTGAGGTGTTCGTACATATCATCCGTCATTACCCAGACGTGTGGGTGGCGCATCAAGACGTCTGTTAGTTCTTTTAACTCATCCCAAGTATAGCCTGCGCCCGTTGGGTTGGATGGTGAATTGAAAAGGAACCATTTCGTGTTCGGCGTAATCGCAGCTTCAAGCTGGTCCGCGGTCAATTTGAAACCGGTTTGCAAAGAAGCTTCGGTAATAATTGGTGTTCCACCAGCCAATAGCACCATGTCTGGATAGCTGACCCAGTAGGGGGCTGGGATGATAACTTCATCGCCTTTATTCAGCGTAGCCATGAATGCGTTGTAAAGGACCTGTTTGCCACCAGAACTCACGGAGACTTGGGACGGCAGGTAATCAAGACTATTGTCACGTTTGAATTTGGCGCAAATTGCTTGCTTCAGTTCTGCAATCCCGTCCACTGCTGTGTATTTTGTTTTGCCAGATGTGATAGCGGCAATGCCGGAATCCTTAATATGTTGTGGGGTGTCGAAATCAGGTTCACCAGCGCCTAGCCCAATCACATCATGTCCTGCTTCCTTCAGCTCGGCGGCTTTGTTCGTCACGGCAATTGTTGGCGACGGTTTGACGCGGTCAAGAGTATCAGAGAGCAGTTTCATTGTGATCTCAGCCTTATAGGTTTAACTAAGACTTTAATAGGCGTGCTAATCAAACCGATCAAGCTGCATTGACGGGAAATGTCCCGATTAAGGATACTCAAATGTCAAACCCACAAGATGAAACGTCTGATTGGTACAGCCAGGATGCTGCAACCTTTGGAGACCGCGTTGCTGCGGCTCGGGAACAATCGGCCCTGACCCAAAAAGATCTTGCACGGCGATTGGGTGTGCGCACCAGCACAGTACGCAATTGGGAAGATGATTTATCTGAACCACGCGCGAACCGATTGTCGATGATGGCAGGCCTGCTAAATGTTTCGATGATGTGGTTGATCAATGGCAAAG
>Ga0206126_10000719_pt1 | contig 43353 bp, 42 predicted proteins | sample Helgoland_Spring_5_FD_148621 | JGI IMG/M metagenome (GOLD analysis project Ga0206126, IMG submission 148621) | Pelagic subsurface seawater microbial communities from Kabeltonne, Helgoland, North Sea - Helgoland_Spring_Bloom_20160412_1 | ecosystem: Environmental > Aquatic > Marine > Epipelagic ...
TGGAAATACCCTGATTGGTATGAAGACTTAAAAAATGAAGCAAAAAAACAAGATTTATGGAATTTATTTTTACCAAAAGAATATACACCCTGGAGTCCAGGTCTTACAAATATTGAAATAGCTACACTCTTTGAAACAATGTCTAGAGCGCCATGGAGTCAACAAATTTTTAATTGTAATGCTCCAGATAGAGGTAATATGGAAGTCCTTGCTAAATACGGAACTCCAGAACAACAAGAACAATGGTTAAACCCTCTTCTTGCAGGTGAAATAAGATCTGCATATGCAATGACAGAACCTGATGTTGCTTCCTCTGATGCAACAAATATGGAACTTGAAATAATAAGGGATGGGGATGAGTATGTTCTTAATGGCAGAAAATGGTGGACCACCAATGTCATTACCCCCAAATGTAAATTAATGTTGGTCATGGGTAAATCTAATCCAGGAAATTCAAGACATACTCAGCATTCTACAATACTGGTTCCAACAGATACCCCTGGAGTAGAAATTGTTCGCTCATTAAGAGTTTTTGGTGAGTATCACTCTCCTGGTGGCGAGGGAGATGTTGTTTTTAAAAATGTTAGAGTTCCTGTATCAAATCTAATTTTAGGAGAAGGTAGAGGTTTTGAAATAGCTCAGGGTCGATTAGGGCCTGGTCGTTTTCAATATGCCATGATGTTTGTTGGAATGGCGCAAAGAAGCTTGGAATTAATGTGCGAAAGAGCACAAAATAGAGTTGCTTTCGGTGAGGAGTTAAGCAAAAAAACAAGTGTACAGCATGAAATTGCTAGGAGCAGATGTGATATTGAACAATGCAGGCTATTAGTCATGGCAGCTGCAGAAAAAATGGATGAGCATGGCATAGATGCTGCAAGAGATTATATTTCTATGCTTAAAATTGTAGCTCCTAAAATGTGTGAAGATGTATCAAGTAGAGCAATGCAAATATTTGGCGGTATGGGTGTTTGTCAAGATACACCTCTTGGACATTTTTTTACAACTAGTAGATTTTGTAGAATTGCAGATGGTCCAGATGAGGTTCACATGTCTCAATTAGCAAAACTAACAATGAGATCATTAAATAAATAAGATTGTACTTTTAAGTTTTATGTAAAGGCGTAGGCTGCCATAACTCTATATTATTACCTTTGCTATCAATCTCTTTTGAGTATCCTGCAAAATATATCAGTCTACCCTTTCTATCTTTTTTGGATTCGCCTAATAACCATAGCTTTTTATTATTACCTTTAACTTCTGTATTCATTAAATATTCTTATGATGTGGCTAGGCTTTTATTAGGATCATAGAAGGGTTTTTCAACTACATGTGCCTGCACTTTGTCGAAACCATTATCAACTATTAGGCTTGTTCCTATATCAGAATAATTAATATCAATCATAGCAAGTGCAATATTTTTTTTAAGTCTAGGTGAATATACTGCTGAGGTAACTCTACCAATTACAGTTTCATTGTGTAAGACATCCCAGAATCTAGTATTTGGACCTTTCATTGGATCATTGTTGATTATGATTCCAACTTGTTTTCTTTTTAGCCCTTGTGCTGATATTTGAGATAAAGCCTCTTTCCCAACAAAATTAAAATCTTTATCTAAATCAATAAATTTATCCATGCCAAGTTCAAGTGGATTGGTATTTATTGTCATATCAGCATGATAAGACAACATCCCGCCCTCAATTCTTCTGATGGTTGACGTATGTCCTGGTTTTAAACCCATTGGCCCACCTAGCTTCATGAGATGATTATAAAGATCATTTCCTTGATCTGAATTTAATAAAAATATCTCATAGCCCAGCTCACTAGACCATCCTGTTCTAGAAATGACGAGATCTATATCGTTTACGCTAAATCTATTAAACCAGTAATATTTAAGATCTAAAATTTTATTACCAAAAACTTTTACCATAATATCTCTAGATTTTGGACCTTGAACTTGCAAGGGAGAGACGTCAGGTTCTGTAATTTCTACATCGTATTCAGAATTAACAGCTAAACCTTGGGCCCAAAATAATATATCGCTATCTGCTAGAGAAAACCAGTAACATTCTTCTTCTACCCTGAGCAATATAGGATCATTTAAAACACAACCGAACTGATTAGTTAGAATTACATATTTGCATTGCCCTACCTTCATTTGAGAAAGGTCGCGAGGAGTCATCATTTGCACAAACTTTGATGCATCAGGTCCTTTTATCTGAACTTGTCGCTCTACAGCCACATCACAAAGAATCGCATCATTAATAAGATTCCAAAAGTTTTCTTCTGGATTCCCAAAATCTCTAGGTATATACATATGATTGTAAACAGAAAAATCCTTTGCACCCCATTGTACAGTGGCATCAAAAAATGGACTTTTTCTAATTTGTGTACCAAAACCAAAATCATTTGAATTAGTCATATAATTTCTCTAGATCATATTTTTATAATATTAAAGTTAATACTCTTTTAATAAATTTTCAATCAATTTATATAATGCTAAAATTAACTATGCGATTTTATATTCAACTATCAATTCTTTTTTTATCATTAAACTTATTTGCAGAGTTCGATACTAAATGCTCCGTACTAATAACGAAGAGACTCCAGTCAACTGAAGATGCATATAAAGATGCACTAAATAAAATTAATCAATGTAATCAATATGATGTTTTATCAATTACTAGCTTTTTAGAAATGCCGGTTAGTAAAATATATATAACTGATATTATCCAAACATATTGCATGTTCGACCACGAGATTATAACTTTAATAGATTCCAATACGAGTAATCTAAGCTGTGTACATAGGGGTTTAGCTCGAACAGAAAGAAAGTTCATTAATTAATGACAGAACAAGCATAGCCCTGTCATTAATTTAAAGTTTAGGTGTACAAATTACATCCCATACAAACTAAAGCAATAATAGAAGGAAGCCATATTACTGGTCGTACCATTTTAAATCTATAAAGATTTAATACTGCTCCAATAAGATAAGCCACCCTTAATCCAAACCATATTTGAGCAACCATTAAATTATCAACTTCTAAAATTACAGATAAAATGGCGAAAACAAAAAAAACAGGCAAGGATTGTCTTAGGTTATCTGAAGCAGCTACCATTCTTGATGATAAAGCTGTTACATTTGAAGTGTCACCACCAACGTATGTCCACTGAATAAATGGCACTTTGTGCAAAGAAAAACTCATTTTAAAAAACAAGTGTAAGATATAGAACATACCTACACAAACAATTAAATTAATCATAATAATCTCCCTATTATAGTATTAATAATACTAATGGTTTTGCAGACAAATTCAATAGATAAGAATCTATGAATTTATAAGAGCTATATCTTCAGGGTGCAAAAGGCTTTTATCCAAAGTATCAACAAGAGGTTTAAGATGCTTTGCATATGGTTTCCATCTACCCATACCTTTTTTATTTATTGGTTGCCTAACCTGCTCTGAACTAGCGGTTCTTACAGATCTATCTGTTTCATGGAATGATATACAACCCTCTTCAAAAGGCACTTCGATATAATTAAGTATTCTTTTAACCTGTCCTTCTAAATCATTAATTACATCTTCATTATTAACACGTAAGACTTTGTTTGGAATGACCTGATCCCAATGATCCATTAGTTTTACATAGCTATTGTAATAACTTGCTGCCTCTTCTAGACCATATGTAAACTCCTGACCTTGAGCAAACAGTTGTTTAAACATACTAAAGCAACAATCAAGAGGATATCGCCTTGCATCAATTATTTTTGCATTTGGCATAATCAAATGAATCAAACCAATATGCCTAAAATTATTAGGCATCTTATCAGTAAACATAGGTGCTTTATCTCTATGCATTTGGGTATCTTCAATGAATTTTTTACCCATATCATCTCTTTGATCTAAGGTTAAATTTTGCATACTTTTTGGATAATTCCCAAGCTTCCCATATATATCTCCACCTCGTAAACTCTGCGCAAGAGATAAGATATTAGGTAATTCGAGGGTTCCATCAATCATTGAATGAGATGCAAGAATTTGCTCGATTAATGTTGACCCAGCCCTTGGAAGTCCTAATATAAATATAGGATCTTTGGTGGTATTGCCGCCCTGCCCAATGTTCTCAAAAAATTCTTCATTACATACATCTATTTGTGCTTGCAGTTCATCATCCATCCTTTCAATAGAGTATTTACTCTGATCTCTTTTAATCTGATTTCCATTTTTTAAATGGAAAAATGCATCATCATATTGTTTATTTGCTTCGTAACCCTGAGCCAAAGCAAAGTGAAAATACGCCTTATCTCTCAACGAAAGATCAACTCTTTGTATTTGCTCCTTCATATTAGTTAACTCTGGATCAGAAAAAGAATAAGTTTTTAAATTAGCTAAAGAAAAGAAAGCTTCACCATGATCTGGTCTTATCTTATATGCTGACTGATAGCTTTTTATGGCGTCTTCACTTCTTCCAAGTGTTTTCTCAGCATGGCCTTTTGAAGTATAAGTACTAAAATTGTGAGGATTTTTTTCTAAGATTTTATCAAATAGACCTATAGCATCCTCATGATCGCCATTTTGCATAATTTCACTTGCTTTTTGTGCCTGATAAGCAAGATTATCTGGATACTTTTCACAAAGAATATTTACTTGTTCCATTGTTTTAGCAAATTTTTGTTTCTTTCTTAAAATTAAAGCGTACTTCATTCTTAATTCACCATCATCTGGTTTAAATTGAACGGCTTTTTCTAATAAAATTTCAGCATCATCAAAGTGTCCTAATCTATTAGCAATTTCAGATAGTTGAGACATTGCATAGGTATGTGTTGGATTTTTTTTAAGAAACTCTCTGCACTTTAATTCTGCTACACCTAATCTGCCCTCATTCATGATTTGGTCAATATAAAGTAATATATTTGGCAAAGATTTTAGCTTATTGATTTGTTCAATAGCATGATCAGAAGCAGGCTTATTATTATTTTTTTGGAAATATTCAAACAATGAAACCCATGAAGATAATAGTGCAGGATTAAGCTCACATGCCTGTCTGTAATTTGAAATTGCCTTTTCTTCATTGCCCATATCTCTATTGATATGTGCTAATTCTTGATAAGCCCTCCCCATATCAGGCGCATATGATAACAATGACTCTATATATTTTTTTGATTCATCATATTTTTTTAAATATCTTGAACAGACACCAGCTAAATACAAACTATCAATATGATCAGGATGTTCTGTAAGACTAATTTCAAGAACCTTGAGAGCATCTTGAAATCTATTTTCTTTTACAGCCTGGGTTGCTTCATTTATATCAACAGCTAGGGTTGTCTCTTTAATATCAAAATTTTTATTCATTTAAAAATACTTTAACAAATTTATTAAATAGAATCTTATATAAAGTAAAAAGGGAGTAAAAACTCCCTTTTTAATATTAGTTAGTTAAAACTAAAAGCTTCTTTTATATCTCAAACCAAGAGTTCTTGGCTTAATAACAGTGAGACGTGATCTATCGAACACGAATGTATTACTAATTTCAGCTCTTTTATCAGTGACATTATCAATATAAAGTTCAGCATTCCATTCATCATTACTCATGCCATATCTCATGTTTAAGAAATGATTGCTTTTCTGAACAGCTTTATTAGGTGCCATAATATCTGAGAAACTTTTTGCAGATCTAGACATTTGTAGTTGGAAATGGCCCACTTTACCACTGGACATACCCCACTCCTTTCTAACTGTAAGATTTGCCTGAGACCCAGGAGCAAATGCAAGATCAGAGCCCACAACAACATCATCTGTAGGTACTAAACTTTTCGTAATCTCTGTATCAAGAGAAGAGAATGCACCAGAAACTACAAGACCGTCTATATTTGTATAATATATAAAGTCACCTTCTACACCGGTAATATCAGCATCAGCTGCATTATCGGAGAAGAATAAATTAACAATACTTGGGTCAAAAATAGTACTTTGAAGCCCAGAAACATCAACCATAAATGCACTACCATTAAATCTAAGTCGACCATCTTGGAGTACAGTTTTCCAACCAAATTCTAGGTTTGTAACTTCATCAGATTTAACTTCAGGCTTAACAGTATAGGTACCATCAGCATTTGAAGATCCAACTGGACGGTTAAGCAAGCCAGGTCTAAAACCTTCAGACCATGTGACATAGTACATAACATCCTCACTCTTATTCCAAGCAAGTGTTGCTTTACCAATAACACCATCAGATTTAGCTACATCAGGATATCCATTAGGATTTCCCGGAGCATATTGAGCTGAAAGGTTTGAACCGAATCTTTGTTGGTCAGTGTTACCAAATCCATTACCAAATGAAGAGTTAGCACTACCTTCAAAATCTACTTCGATATCATACCAACGAGCACCTACTGTTAACTCAACGGTATCAGATAAATCCATATTAACTTCACCAAATACACCCTGTTGCTTATCAGTTCTTTTGATGTCATTGAAGAAGATTACTGGTTCTGAATATGGTCCTGCAGAGAACCAGCCAGCTGCTCCATTATTTATGGCTCCAGTTGAAGAGATATCAGTCAATGCATAGTTAGGTGCATAAGTAATATCATTGGTTACTGATTCAGGATATGTAAATAAGTTTAATTCAGTTAACTCAAGATCACTAAAGAAGACACCAGCTGTTATTGATGTAGTGTCGTTAATAGGAGCATTAACTCTAAACTCATGAGTAGTAACTTCAGTATTCGTAGTTGAGTCAACTAATAAGTTTGGAGCACCACAAGATCCTGTTGGGACATTGCCAGGAGCAAAAGACGTATAAGTTACATAGTAGTCACAAATATAGTAAGGAAGATATTGGCCAACAAATAAATAGTCAGTGTAGTCAATATTTTGATCAGTTACTCTATCAGTGTATGCACCAGCATAGACAACTTCGAGATCTCCTATAGTTCCTTCTAATGTAAGACTCATATTATCAAATTCATCAACAATATTATCATCTGTATATCTTTGAATCTCCATATCGTCCAAAGTTGGATCTACAAAGAAGACACCATCACTTTCTATAGTTTGATTAGCAACAGTAGCTAATGCATTCCAATTGTCATTGATTTCGTGAGCAACAGTAGCTCTAAAACCTTCATAACTGACTGAGTTTGCATTATCTTTAACAATTGCATTGGCGTTATTAAATGTAACTCCTGAAAGATCAGCACCAGCCTGGAATCCAGCTCTTGATGCAGAAACAGGAAGACCATTATCTCTAACAGAACCTCCAGCTCTAAATCTAGCAGATTGGCTTGCATTTAAAGTTCCAGCAACTTGATCAATATAACCACCTCTTTCATCTCTATATGCTACAAATCTTAAAGCAGATTTAGCACCTAAAGGAACATTGCTCATATACTCAACCTTATTACCTTCATCTCCACCATTAGTAAATCTTGCCTCAACTTCTAAGCTGCTAAGACTTTCACCCATAACTGGTTTGTTAGTAATCATTCTTACAACACCGGCCTGTGAACTAGCACCAAATAAAGTACCTTGTGGTCCTGCAAGAACCTCAATACGAGCCATATCAGCTGCATAAACATCAAGATTTCTTCCTGGTTGACCTAGTGGTTGCTCGTCAAGATAAAAGGAAACATTTGGAGCTAAACCAGCAACACCAGCTGTAGTTAAGTTAGGTGTTGTTGAGGCTAAACCTCTTATGTAAATCGTGCTTTGACCTGGGCCTGAGCCACCAGCTGTAACGCCAGGTAATTGCAATAAATAATCTTCAAAGACATTAACGCCCTTCTCTTCTAAATCTGACTCTCTAAGAGCAGATACAGCCAATGGAACGTCTTGCAGACTTTCAGATTTCTTCCTCGCAGTAACAACAATTTCTTCAACAGTATCCTGCCCATTAATGACACCACTATAAATAGAGGTATTCAGCAAAGCTAAAGCGGATAAGGAAGGAATTATTTTATTTTGTATCTTTTTGTTTAACATAAAAAAGTTTCCTATATATATATTTATATAAATTGCTATATAAAAAAAGATAAACCCCTAAATGTCCCCTAGAGAAGTTTAGCTTTGTTTATAGACCAGCAATTTCATTAAAATGGTCTTGAAACTATCATAACAGTTTAAAAAAGGTATGCAAATTATGAGGGTTAATATAACTATAAAGCATATTAATTTAGTAGGCGTAAAGAGATCATATAGATAAATGAATTATTTTATGTTTCACTGATTAGTAATTATCAATTAATAAATAATAATCATTATATGAATAATATTAATAAACCTAGGTTTCTATCTTCTGTTTTTCTATTAACCTTAATAACAGGTATCGTTTATTCTAACTTGTCAGCATCTGCTGAATTATTGTCACAGACACAAACTTTCTTATCAGAATATTTAGGCTGGTTTATTATTTTGATTGCTAATGGTTTTCTGATTTTTTCTATTTATCTTATTTTTACAAAATATAGCAATATCCGACTTGGTGGTATTAATGCAGTACCTTCTTATACCTATACAAATTGGATTGCGATGCTGTTTAGTGCTGGTTTAGGTATTGGATTATTGTTCTATGGGGTAGCAGAACCTATAGGCAATCTAAATAATTATCCTGAGATGATTCCTGGAGATCTTTCATATAATGCTGGGAAAGCATTGGGATTAACAAATCTTCATTGGGGTCTTCATGGGTGGGCTGTATATTCTGTTCTTGGGTTATGTTTTGCTTTTGCTTCATATAATAAAAATAAAGCTTTTAGAGTTAGTTCTCTTTTGGGTAGTCGTGTTGAGAATAATGAATTTTTAGCAGCAATAATTGATGTCATTGCTATACTAACAACGGTTATTGGTATTGCAACATCACTCGGTTTAGGTGCATCACAAATTAATAGTGGACTTGAATATGTATTTGATCTTAGGGTTAATGAATTTGTAATAATTTTAATAATTACTATTATTGGGCTTATAAGTGTGAGCCTTGGTCTTGATGTTGGAATAAAAAGGCTATCTCAAATAAATATGCTTATGGCTGTAGGTTTATTATTTTTAGTGCTCTTATTAGGTCCTACAATTTTTATATTAAATGCAATGGTTCAAAATGCCGGTGTTTATTTGAATCAACTTATACAATTATCAACTTGGACTGAGGCATACAACGACACTGTTTATCAAAATGGTTATACCCTTTTCTATTTCACATGGTGGTTTGCTTGGGCTCCTTTTGTATCTCTTTTTATAGCAAGGATTTCTTATGGAAGGACTATTAAAGAATTTATTGTTGGTGTCCTTTTTGTTCCATCATTGATTGTATTCATATGGATGGGTGTCTTTGGAAATGCTGCTATATATCAAGTTTTAAATAGCATTGGAGATATTAGTTCTGCAGTTAGTGCAAATGCAAGCACAGCCCTATTTGTTCTTTATGACTCACTTGCTTTTTCAAAAATACTATCAGTTATATCACTGATTCTTATAGTAACTTTTTTTGTTACTTCATCTGATTCGGGTGCGCTAGTTGCTTCAATGCTTTCTTCAAAAAAACATATTGATATAGACACTGACTCTCCTCTTATATCAAGAGTTACTTGGGCAATATTGCTAGGTGTTGTTGCTGCAGTTTTATTGGTAGTTGGTGGATTAAATGCTTTGCAAACAGCTGTTGTTATATTTGGACTGCCATTCTCTATAATTATAGTATTTGCTTGTAAAGAGCTCTATCGATCTTTGGATGAGGAACTCAAAGAATAGCTTTATCAGTCAAGCTCTTTATCAATATCCTCAAGCTCATCTTTACTCATTTCATCTTCAAAAATTAATTGATCAGTTTCATCATTTTTTTTTGACATTTTTTTTGAAATTAGTATTGCTACAACAATAATTACTAGTATTAAACCTATTTGATATCCCATTCTGTATTCCTTTATGTAAGTATGTGATTTATCCTATCTTAACTTGTATAAATTAAAAATAAATGGATGCATTAGATAATATATTAAAAAGAGTCTCTTCAAGAGAACTATCATTACCTCACCCAAATGCTGAAGAAATGGTTATAGCATACAAGGCAGCACTCCGAGCTCCGGATCATGCCTGGCTTCGACCAAGCAGTTTTATTGAAGTTAAAGGAAGTGGCCTAACTAAGCTCTCTAAAATTTTTGAAGACTTCGCACTATCAATACCAGATATTGAAGAAGCTAGAGTAAAAAAATATAAAGAGGCTCCATTTAGAGCTCCTTTGATAATTATTTTAGTTAATACATTTACTGAACATCCAAAAGTACCTGCTATTGAACAAAAACTTTCAACCGCAGCTGCAGCTCAAAATATAATGCTGTCTTTAAGTGCTCAAGGATATGGTGCAATGTGGAGAACTGGAAAACTTGCTTTCAACAAAACAATATCTAAGAGTCTTGGACTAAATGATAATCAAGAGGTCTTAGGTTTTTTATACGTAGGTACAAATACTGGTAAAAATAAAAAAATACCTGATTTAGATATAAATAATTTCGTTAGTAGACTTTAGTTTTTAAATTTTAATAATAAAGCTGAGGAAATTGCTATAGCTGCGAATATAATCTCAGCTATTAGTGATTGGTAAGAAATAATTGAGTCATGGTAAAAGCTTGATATAAAAGATACAACAATCATTATAGAAAATATTATTCCAGCAGATAAAACCCACTGATACTGACGAGTAATGAGTGATAAAAGTGACATTATAGATGTGCCTAAAAACAATGCTGTAAAGTCTCTTATTTGAGTATTTCGACCTTTACCTTCCAATAACACCATATCAATTGAATTAGCGGAACTTTCTGGAGACACTAGCCAACCTAAGGCAATAAGACCAAGTACAAGTGTGAGTATACTTAATAAAATATTATGAATTTTCATAGAATTACCTTAACAGTTTTATCAATTTCATTATGAATAACTTCATTATTTTTACAAGTTACTTCATGACAATTAGTATCTTCATTTCCAAAGCTAACACTGAAAGCAGGTTCATTATCAACAAGATGAAGTGCTGTATAACCTTCTATAGCCAAGCATGAATCAATTTCATTCTTAATTAAGATATCTTTTACATAAGGTATTCTTTCAGGCTCTTCATCATAATGAGGACAGCAAATACCTTTAACAAAACCTAAACAATTAATAGTTGCTTGATGATCTGCCCATGAATCAGTAATTCCTTTTTCAAACCAGCAAATAGCTCCTGCACTCACCCCGCTCATTATGATTCCTTTTTCATAGGCTTCCCTAAGAATAATATCTAAGCCCCACTCCTTCCATACTGCAAGCATACTTTTAGTATTACCTCCACCAACATAAATAATATCTTGATTGAGAATATGAGATCTTAAATCAATTGTTCTTTTAAAAAAATTAATATGAGAGGTTATACAGCCTAGCTCATCAAAAGCTTTGTAGAAATTATCAATGTAACTCTGATCATCCCCAGTTGCAGTTGGTATAAAACAAATCTTAGGATTTGATTTGTTGGAATGAGATTTAATATATTTTTCAATCTGCAAATCCTTAATAATTCTTCCAAAACCGCCGCCGCCAATTGCTATTATTTGTTTCATATTTTATCTACCAGTTTCTTAATTTCTTCAATGTGCTTTGTTGTTGTTCTGCAGCAGCCACCAATAACATAAGCACCTTTATCTATCCATTCTTGAACAAAATTTTTGTATTCAAAGTGATTTATGGGTTTGTGATTATGATAGTGCCATTCATCTGCATCACTAACAAAACCTTCAAGTTCATTTTTTTTGTATACAGAAGAGTTGGCATAGATACCAAAATTATTAATATCTTTAAATTTATCAATTGCTAGTGAGGCAGTATCGGCATGAATACAATTTACAAGCTGACACTGAATATTAAGACTATTTCCTTTTAATAAAGCATCTTCTAATAACTCTGTACTAGGGAGTCTATTTAATTTGTTGCCCCTTGTCGTCCAACTTAACCATACTCTTTTAGAGAATTCTTTAGCTACAGAGCCAGCAATCATACCTTCATAAATAGATGCCATTGTTTCGCAAATTATTATATCTACATTATCTTGATAGATACCACCAAGAGTAGAGTAGAATTTTCTTAAAGTCTTTTCTTTAGAGCTTAAATCTGGTCGGAAAGTAACATGAATGGGAGGGAAACAACCTGCTATTTTTGTATTAGTGTTTGTTTGGCTAACAGCTTCTTGACATAACTCTAAAGCCTTTTTTGCTAAATCATCATATGATGGTGCTGAAGGCTCTCTTTTTAATAACTCTGGAGTTGCTTGATAATTGGCGGTTGTTATTACATCAGCTCCAGCTTCAATATTTTCAATATGAATTTGTTTTATTATTTCAGGGTTATGAATTAATGAGTATGCTGACCATATTGAAGTTTTAAAACTTGGCAAATACTCACCTCGATTTTCAAGTTCTGTGCCAAGTGCAGAGTCAAGTATGTATGGTTTCATTTTTGAATTTTGATAAGTTAATTATGAATTATTATACTTCTTATCAAAGTCTATCAGTCTTCTTTTCCATTTACCGGTTAGAACATTGAATTCAGCTGGTTTCACAAGAAACTCTTGGAAAATTAAATCCCTATCAACCATTAGGATAACTATTTGTTGGATGTCTGTATCGAACATAACATTATGAGCATTAGCATAGGCGCTACCTTGTAAAAAATAATCTTCAATCCAGTCACGTCTTTTAATTTTTTTAGCTGTTTTAAAATCTATAAGTGATGGAATACCATTATAAGTTCCAACACAATCTGCTGTGCCGGCATATAAGTCATCTAAAATCAGCCCAACCTCCAAACCCCAAACTTCAGTGATTCCATTCAACCCGTCTGAAATAAACTTACCAGTCATTCTTTTGGCCATTAGCTGATCACCATGATCAGTGAAGTCATCCCATTCTTCTTGATTTAAATATTTTTCAATTGCCTCATGAACTGCAGTACCGATATCTGTACTTTGTTTTATTACTCTGTCAGCCTCCACATCGCCAACGCGCTGTCTCCATTGATCAATACCTGCTTTGCTTTGCGATGTTCCAGATAAAATAGTAGTAACACTTGGCACAGGTTTATTATTTGAATCCAAGTAATGTCTTCCTATATCCGTATCAACCCTTTCTAAGGTTGGGTAATTATATTTATTATTAATCATAAAAAAATTTAAAAAGTACTGACATATTGTATGACTAAAGACATAGAATATCATTTACAATATTTATTAAAATTTAAACTCAAATAATGCAAATTCAAATAGAAGGACATAAAGCTTATGTTCATACTGAGAAAGAATTAGATAACAATCTTGAATCAATAATATTGATTCCAGGTGCTGGTATGGATCATAGAATTGCAAAAATGTTTAACTTTGGTTCTGTATCTAATAATCATAATATACTTAGCATAGATCTTCCCGGTCATGGTTTTACACCTGGACCAGCACTAAGCTCAGTAGAATCTCAAACAGATTTTTGTATTAAAATTATTAATGAATTGAGTATAAAAAATCCAGTAGTTGCTGGTCACAGTATGGGTGGCTTAGTTGCCCTAAACTTATCATTATCGATGGATGTAAAACAAACAATTTTGATAAATACAAGTTATCCGCTAGCTGTTGGAGAGATGCTTCTTGATCATGCCAAAGGAAACTTAGATCAAGCAAGTGAATTTTTTACTAAATATGGTGTTTTTAACATTCCAGAAACTGAGATAAAGTCAAAAGGCTTTGGTGTAATGGGCTCTGGTTTTTATGGAAGATCTAAAGGCACTATTAAATCACCTTATGGCACTAAGAATATTGAATCTGATCCAGAGCGAGAAATTAAGCTTTACCCATTAAAAAAGATCTTTAATCAAACTTATAAAGAAATCTTATCAATTGATTTGAAGGCTTGCTCTCCTTTTAGGATTGTAGATAGTGCAATTGATAATTTATCAAAAATTCACTTTGTATACGGTGGTAAAGATAAATTGGCTAGATTTGATCCTGACAGTGCTTTATTAAAAAATATAGATTTAGATACCCAAGTTCATATCATGCCTGAAACAGGCCACTTTCCTTTTTTTGAAAGGCCAAATGAATTAAATAAATTAATTCAAAAGATTATTAATTTATAAAATTAATTAGTTGTTAAGAAAGACTTTAATTTTAAGTACGTATTATTTTTATCTAGACCACTAAAAACTTCATGTCTTTCATTATCTAATAAAATACATGATGTATTTTTAAATATAGATTTCAGGAATTTATGAAGCCTTTTAACACCTGCTCCCATTTCTCCAACAGGATCTTTATCTCCAGATATTATCAGAATTGGTAAATTATGATCAGAGGAAGCGTAATAGTTTTTATTATAGATTGTCTTAAATGAGTTCGACATATCATCCCAAAGCCCATTAGAAGCAATAAATCCACACAGGGGATCATTGGTATACTTTTCCACATTATCTATATCGGTTGATATCCAATCGTTTGGTGTTTTTGTTGGTTTGAATTTATTGTTGAAACTTCTCATAGTAATAGTATCAATAAAATTACTTTTAGCTTCCCTACCATTTAACAAAACTATAATCTTAATAAGCAATCTTTGAATAAACAAAGTTATTGATGGTATGAAAGAAGATCCGCTTAAAACCAACCCAGATAGTTTTAAGTCTTTATTTATTATCGATAAGGCAATATAAGAACCCATACTATGAGCTAGTAAATAATGTTTTAGATTTGGGAATTGTTTTTGAGAAGAGTGTATTAAATTAGTTAAATCTTCTGTGACTAAATCCCAGCCATTAGTTGTATTGAATTCACCCTCTTTAAAGCCATTAATAATCCACTTTCCATGGCCTCTGTGATCATTTCCTATAACGTGAAAACCATCGTTATTAAGCTTATTTATAAGCCACTCATATCTCCCCATATGCTCAGCCATGCCGTGACTCACTACAACCACGCCATTAACATGATCTTGATTAGTTAAGCTAATTGTCTTAACGGCATCATTATTAGAGAATTCTTTAAACATAATTTATAATACAACAAATTTTTTATTAATACCTATGCATAACATTCATATCGCTGGAACAGGAATTTGGTATCCGGATAACTTAATTACTAATGATGAATTAGTGAAATCATATAACTCTTATGTAGATGAGTTTAATGAGAAGAATAAAGCTGAAATTGAAAATGGAGCTATTGAGTTAATGCCTCATTCATCTTCAGAGTTTATTGAAAAAGCATCAGGAATTGAAACAAGATATGTGATTGATAAAGAAGGTATCTTAGACACGTCAAGAATGATGCCAAAAGTTTCTAATGAAGATGAAGGTAGATTATCAATCCATGCTGAGAGTGGAATCCTTGCTGCAAATAAAGCAATGGCACAAGCTGGAGTAACTTCAGCAGACATAGATGCAGTAATAGTTGGAACATCTCATGCGGCAAGAAATTATCCTGCTGTGGCAATTGAAATTCAAACTGAACTTGGAATCAAAGGCTACGCCTATGACATGCTAGTTGGTTGCTCTTCAACAACTTTCGCAATCAATAATGCTTATAGTGATATAGCCTCAGGTCTCGCTAATACTGTGCTTGTAATAAATCCAGAAATATCAACTCCTTTTGTTAACTTTACCCATAGAGATAAGCACTTTATATTTGGTGATGCTTGTGCTGCTACAGTAGTTCAGAAGAATAGCAAGTCAACACATGCCTTTAAGATCATTGACAGGAAACTTCATACACAATTCTCTAATAATATTAGAAGTGATTTTAGCTATCTTAATAGAGCGGCGACTGATCAAAAAACAATAGAAGAGTTAATGTTTGATCAAAATGGTCGAAGTGTTTTTAAAGATGTGTGCCCTCTTGTCGCTTCGCTTATTTCTAGTCAACTTGAAAAAAATAATATTGATCCTAAAAATATATCAAGATTTTGGTTACATCAGGCTAATGGCAAAATGATTAGACTTATAGCTTCTAAAATACTAGGTGACGATAATTTTGATCCTGATCTAGTTCCAATGCCTATTAAACAATTTGGCAACCTTGCCTCAGTTGGTTCATTATTCGCATTTAATCTAAACAATGACTTAGAGGCTGGAGATAAAGGAATTATTTGTTCTTTTGGAGCAGGATATTCTGTTTGTTCAATTATTGTTGAAAAAATTTAATATAACTAACTAATTAAAAAGAAAACATTTATAATACTTTTATGGGTGAATACGATGCAGTTTGGGTCTTCTTAATAGCTACAGTTTTTGTAGGTACATTTATATTTTTAGAAGCCAGACCGGGTGGCTCGACCCTTACCAAAGATATCACATTAACTATTTCCAGATTTTTTCGTAAAAGATAGATTTTGCTTCCAAGTAAAAAATTATCTATATTTCCTTTAGTTTTTTTAGCTCTTATATTAGGTGGTCTAGCCTCAAGCAATACTTCAACTGATGTATGGTACCAGGCCCTTGAAAAATCAGAATTAAATCCTCCTGGCTATGTATTTGGAATTGTTTGGCCAATTTTATACATATTAATGTCTATTTCAGCATACAGAACCTTCACAGATACTGGTCGAATGTTTGTGATACAGCTAATTTTTAATACAGCCTGGTCATGGATGTTTTTTTCATTTCATATGCCGTTAGTAGCATTATTAAATATATGGTTGTTAATTTATTTGAATGCTAGCATTGCTTTTAAAATGATTAAAATAGACAGACTATCAGCAATTTTGTATAGCCCATATGTCTTGTGGTTAGTTTTTGCTTCTTATTTAAACTTATTTATTGTTCTAAATAATTAGATTAAACAACCTACTATTAAACCAGTCATACAAGAAGCTAAGGTTGCTCCAATAAGAGCTTGAAATGAAACTTCAATTAAATCTTCTTTTCTTTCAGGGGCCATAGAGCCAAGTCCTGAAACTAAAATCCCAACTGAAGAAAAATTAGCAAATCCACATAATCCATAAAAAGTAATTAATTTAGATTTTTCAGATAGCAAGCCAGGTTCTAAACTGGCTAAAGCTGGATATGCAACAAACTCATTAAGCGTAGTTTTTAACCCAAGTAGCTCACCTGATATAAGCGCTTCACTCCATGGTATTCCCATCATCCACGCTATTGGAGCAAATAGAAAACCAAGAATAAGTTGTATAGATAAATCTACTCCTATATATGATCCAATAAGTCCTAAAAATGAGTTAACGATAAAAACTAATGCAATGACTGCAATCAATATAGCTGCAACACTAATTGCTATATTTGTTCCATCACTAGTACCTCTTGTTATTGCATCCATTGTGCTTTTATAAACTTTTGGTGTTTTATTTTCACCAAATTCAGTTATTTCATTTGAAGGAATCATGATATTTGCATACATGATTGCTGCTGGAACTGATAAGACTGAAGCAGTAATAAAATGTTGAATAAGATTTTCATTTGCAAATTGGCTCTCAAGAATACTAATAAGAGCAACCATTACCGAACCAGCAACAGTAGCCATTCCTGCAGTCATAAGAATAAGAATTTCTTTTTTTGATAACTTACTTAGGTAAGGTTTTATTAGCAACGGAGCCTCGACTTGACCAACAAACACATTGGCAGCTGCTCCAAGACCAACAGGACCACCAATATTAAATAATTTCTGGCAAACTCTTGAAAGTATATTAACTATAAATGGTAATACACCCCAGTACCATAATATTGCAGATATACAGGACATCACAATAATATATGGCAAGACACCAAATGCAAATGTTTGAAGAAGAGTCGGTATAACGCCCGCAGTATCTGATGGAGGATAGCCAAATACAAAACCAGCACCTTCTACTGTTGCTTTTTGTAAAATCGTAACTCCTTCACCAAGCAATACAAAACCATTAACAATTAATGGTATTTTTAATAAAATTGCAGCTAAGACAATCTGAGCCAAAACTCCATACAAAATATATTTATAGTTGATAATTTTGGCATTGTTAGAAAAAGGAATAGCTAGAGCTATTAGCCCTATAAAACCAATAAATATTTGAAGTATGTATGATGCAGACATGGCTTAGTATAACTTAATAGCTCTTAATCTTTCATCTAAAAAATCATGAGCCAAAACACCCTTATCTGACTCATCAAATATAGATTTAAGCATGGTATCTGGAGACGGGTGAAGGAAAAAAGGTATGCTATACCTTGAACGTTTTTCATCTAAATTATATTTAACGACTCTATGTGGCGTGCTCTTCAACTTACCATCAGTAATAAGCTGCATCATATCTCCTATATTGCAAACAATTTCATTAAATGAAGAGCTGACTGGAATCCAATTACCTGACTTATCTTTAACCTCTAATCCAGGCTCATCTGCGCCAATAAGAAGAGTAATAAGATTTATATCCTCATGTTCTCTTGCTCTAAACATATTTTTATTATCAGATGGTGGGTAATGTATTAATCGCAAAAGAGAGTTGCCTTTATCAACTCTTGAATCAAAAAAATCTTCAGGCTTATCAAGAGTTAAGCTAATTGATGAAAGTAGCTTCATACCAAGATGTTTCATTTCGTTAAAAAGTTCATCAAAAAGTTTATCAAATCCATCTAAACCATCTACATGAACATTAGACATTATTCTACTATCATAAGTACTATCGATGACCGGTCCATGATGCCAAAATTCTTTAAGGTCAGGAACAGTTTCTCCAAGAGCTGTTTCTTTTCCAAATGGAGTATACCCTCTTGCACCTGCCTTTTCAGGGTGTGAAAATGTATTTTTAATAGATAAGTCTAAATTAAAAAATTTCTCTGAAAAATAATATGCATTTTTAAAAAGTTCATTAGAAATTCCATGGTCTGTTAAAACAAAAAAGCCATGACTTTCTAGGGCTTGAGATAAAATCCTTATAGATGTTTTGTCATTTTCTAGTAAATCATTAAGAGATATTTTTGGAATCAGATTTGACATAATTTATTCTAGCAAAAAAAAAGGCAGTTTAAACTGCCTTTTTTAATGATCTTATATATTAAAACTTATATACAAAACCTAATTGCATTCTATATCTTGAAGCATAGGTATCAATTGAAGCACCTCTGTCATCAGTACCAGTGATAATTATTCTTCCTTGACTATCTAAACCATCTGAATCAAGAACTTGTCTTGAGCTATATCTTTGATAATAAGCATGACCTTTATCTTCATTAATGAGATTAAGAACATTAAGTACATCAAAGTAAACAAATAGTTTATGGTCAAGAACAGGCATAGGAATTTCTTGAGAAACTCTTAAATCTAATGATCTTGTCCATGGAACTTGTCCAGAATTAGCAGCAACGTGCGAGCCAGGAGTACCGATACCTTGAACTACTTCAAGGACTTCAGCTTCAGTTACACCACTATAAACAACGTTAGGGTCATTTAATGTAGGAATGTAAAGTAATGTATTACCGTCGTCATAACCGTCATCAATTCCATCAAATACATAACTGAATCTTTTTCCAGAATATGCTTTGTAGAATAATGAGAATTTAGTTGGTGAATTAGGGAACCAATTTACAGTATAGTTTAAACCAGCAACTATTCTGTCTTCAATCGCCCATGGTGTTTTTCCAACACCTACATTCATTAGATCAACTCTAGGCATATATTCTAAGTTTGATGAAAGCTGAGATGATGTAGCTACCCAACCAGATTCAGCATCTAGGTTTGTATAACTAGCAAACACATCAAGACCATTATCAAAAGTTTTATCCATTGAAATAGTAAATGATTGTGAATTTGTGCCTTCAGCATTAGTTACATAAAAAGCGCCTTTAGTATCATATGTAACTACACCAGTAGCTCCAACTTGATCAACAGTAGCTGACGCATCAGAGAAACCAATACCGTCTTCAGAATCATCTTTATTGAAAGCTAATTTAACATTTGTACCATCAGCAGTTGTTAGTAATAACTCTAAGTTAAGCTTCCATGTTGATGGAGTGTCGTAATTTGGATCAATAGCTTGTGCAGGACTAGTACTCGCGAATTCACTGTAAGGGAAATCTTGAGAAATAGTTTCTGGAGCTTTAAAACAAGTTCTGTCTCCAGCGGTCTGACAAGGGCTATAGTATCTTGATCCGTATTGAACCACACCTGAGTTAGCAAATGGGCTTGCTAGCCAAACGTTAGGAACTCTACCAGCAAATAAACCATATCCACCTCTTAATTCAGCAGCAACAATTCTATCGCTACTGAACATATCTAAGTTAGTTGCATCCAGTTGGAAACCAAATCTTGGTTGTAAAATGCTTGTGCTTGCAGGTGTATCATTTCTGAAGCCTAATAAGCCTGATCCATATTCGTTATAAGCTGGGCCGCTATCCATATCAAAGCTGTCATATCTCAAACCATAATTAACAGTCAGGATATCTGATACATAAAACTTGTCTTGAACATATAAAGTTTCAAAAGTACCAGAGAAACCAGCCATTGCGTAGTATGGATCACCAGTAGCAGATTTATTAAATCTAAAGAATGAAGGAATACCAGCATAGTAGTTATCTACACCTTTAAACTGATAAGCTCCGTTTTCTCTTGATATAAATAGGTTACCTAGTCTTTTATCAATACTGTCATAACCAACTGTTATTTCATGGTCACCCATTGTGTAAACAGCTTTTAAGTTAAGGATTTCATCAAAAGCAAAACCTTCGTTAGCACTTCTGTACTTGTCTGGACCTAGGAAAATAGATTCACGATTACCAGATGTATACGATCCATCCGGAGCAGTAATTCTGATTTCTACATGAGGAAAGTCTTCTCCTCCAAGTGCGTCTTGGTCGTTAGCCCATTCAACTTCTGAATATTTAGCTTGAACATAAAGATTATCTGATATATCTCCATAGTAAGCATATGTATCTTTCTCAGTCATTGCTGGATAGTTGTAATAATGTGAGCTAAATCTAATATCGTAGTTATATGGTCTCACTGTATTATCTTCTGAGAAACTGTATACATACTCTAATCGATGATTTTCATTAATATAATAATCAAGTTTATACATCTCTTTCTCAGCTTTTTCTGGAGGAGGTAAGAAAGATGTTGTTCCAGGGTTATAGCCATATAAAGCTTGAGTCTGGGAAGCAATCTCATCAATTAAAGCCTGAGTAGCAATTCTATATGTATAAGGTTCAGCAGGAGTAACAGATTCAAATTCTTCATAAGACCCAAAGAAGAAAAGCTTGTCTTTGATTATTGGGCCGCCTATAACGAAACCTTCAGTAGAATCTTCAAATTGACTAGCCTTTTGGCCATTTAATTTACCAACATTATCTTCATCAGTATTATAAGAATAGTAAGATCCTTTAAATTCGTTAGTACCTGATTTAGTAACAGCATTAATACTTGCACCAGTAAAGTTACCTTTTGAAACGTCAAATGGACTTATATCCACTTGAATTTGTGCAATTGTTTCAATGCTTATAGGATTTCTTACTGAGGGAAAACCATTAGCATTAAGACCTAGTTGGTCATTCTGCTCAATACCATCAACAGTGAAGTTGTTGTATCTGTTATTTGTTCCTGAAACTGAGATTGTTGCATTTCTTGATGTTCCTTCAACAAAGATCCTTGAATCTTTTTTGACGTAATCAGAAATAGATCTTTCAATACTAGGTATATTTTCAATATCTTCTGCTGTAACAGCTAGAGACGTTTGAATTCTTGCAGATTTAGTACCAACCACAGTAACGTCATCCATGTCTCCGTCAGCAGCTAATCCAACTGTTAATCTTGCGGTTTCTGAAACTGATAGGTATACATCATTTAAAGTTTCAGTTACATAGCCTGCTTTAGAAACTGTAATTTTGTATGGACCACCAGGTCTTAAGTTACCAATTGAAAATACACCATTCTCATCAGATGATGATGTTTTTGTAATTCCAGTTGGGATGTGAGTTAATTCTACAGTTGCAGACCCAACATTAGTTTCACCTCTAAGAGCTGAAGTTGTGTCATTAGCTGCAAATATATTTGCACTAAAAAGTGATAATAAAAAGAAACCTGTAAAAAGGTACTTAGTTTGAGTAAACATCGAATAATTCCCCATAAAGTTTATATGTATTAATTATCTACTTTTGGATGAAATAAAACAAGAAATATATCTAAATTATGACAAAAATGAATTAATTTTTTACTAAATGGAGATAGTAAGATTTTCTATATATGGTTTAAGTGCTTGAGGTAAGGTAATTTCTTTAGAACCATCATATTTATTTTCTAAAATAGCAATTAAAGTTCTACCAACTGCAAGAGCTGAGCCATTAATTGTATGAGCTAAATCTTTACCTGAATGTGTTTTGATTTTAATGTTAGCCCTTCTAGCCTGAAAATCACTAAAATTAGAACAAGAAGAAATTTCTCTATAGGTATTTTGACTAGGCATCCAAACCTCAATATCAAAAGTTTTACAAGCTGAGAACCCAATATCTCCCGTACAAAGCTCTACAACTTGGTATGGCAATTCTAGTAGCTGAAGAATCTCCTCAGCATTATTCAATAAACCGTTCAGAGCATCCATAGAATTTTTTGCTTCAACAACCTCAACAAGTTCAATTTTCTCAAATTGATGTTGTCTAATTAGGCCTTTAGTATCTCTGCCGTAACTACCGGCCTCAGATCTGAAACATGGAGTATGAGAGGTAAGCTTAATTGGCAGCTTATTTTGATCGATTAAACTGTCTCTATGTATATTTGTTAAGGGAACCTCAGCAGTTGGAATTAAATATAGATTTTCAGTAGTTTTAAATAAATCCTCTTCAAATTTGGGAAGTTGACCAGTGCCAGTCAGCGAATCTTTATTAGCCATAAAAGGAACATAGTATTCTTCATATCCATTTTTGATCGCTGTATCAAGCATAAAACTTATTAATGCTCTTTGAAGTTTTGCAATATCACCCTTAAGCACAGAAAATCTTGATCCAGATAGTTTAGCCGCAAGTTCTGTATCAATATTTGAGGTAATATCTAGATGATCAACAGAATTAGTAGACAGATTATCTCCATATTTTTTTATAACAACATTGTTGTCTTGATTTAAACCAATAGGAGTTGATTCATGTGGAATATTTGGTATATCAAGTAGAAATATATTAATTTTTTCAAGAATGGTCTGCAAAGTTGAATCTTTGTCTTTTAATTTATTATTGATTTTATCAATGTTAACTTTGAGCTCATCAGTTTCCTTCCCCTGAGATTTAAGTTTACCAAATTCGTTAGAAAGACTTTTTCTTTCAGACTGTAATGACTCAACTTCAACTTGAAGTACCTTTCTTTCTTTTTCTAGATTGATAAATAAATCTTTATCCAGAGCATAACCTCTAGTTGCTAAGGCATTTTCAACAGCATCAATTTCATCTCTTAATTTTTTAATATTTATCATTTATCTTGAAATAAGTGTTCCTATGTAAGTAGCTAAAATACATAAAAATATTGTGGAGATTATATATGACGTTGCAAGAAAAGTATTTGTATTGATTAGTTCGACTGTCTGATGAGTAAAAGCAGACATAGTTGTGAATGAACCTAAAAAACCAATAACAAAAAAATAATATGAGGAATCTTTAATTGGGATAGAGTTACCAAGGTATAAGCCGATTAAGAGACAACCAATTACATTTATTGATAGAGTTCCTAAAGTAATAGTGTTAGGTAGAAGCTTTATAATAAATTCACTCAAGGCAAATCTCGAGATTGCCCCAAGAAATCCTCCTATGCCAATAAATAATAAATTCATCTCAACCGCTGACCTGAAAATTTATTAAATTTTCAAGGCCTAAATTATCTTTAAATTTTATAATAAAGCTTTCCGCATTAATAAGTTCAAAATAAATATCATCCTGAATGCTTTTTACAATTAATGACTTGTTATCAAATGATATGACATCCTTATCGTTAATTCCTTTTGATAAAAATTCTATTGTCTTTATATCTATATCTTCTAAAAGCAGTGTTTTGGTTTCATCAAAATCATAATCATATATCTCAATATAATCTTCATTTATTTTATATCTTTCTTTAAAAGGGCTTTCTACATTGATTGTAATAACCTTATTTGTTCTTTTAATATTGCCGAATGAGTTGTCAACTTTACTAGTTTTTAAATTCATGGTTTTTTGATTAAAATCTAGATCTTTAAGAATTAACTTATTAAAAGTATCAATAAGTTCATTTGAGCTTATGCTCATTGATGTAATTAAAATTAGTAATCCTATAAATTTATTCATTAATCTCTTTTTGGAACTAGAACTTCCCTTGAGCCATTAGAGCTCATTTCAGAAACAAGGCCGGCTTCTTCCATAGTCTCTATCAAACGAGCTGCTCTGTTGTAACCAATTCTTAGTTTTCTTTGAACAGCAGAAATAGATGCCCTTCTTGATTCAAGAACAAAATTTACAGCTTCATCATACAAGTCATCAGCATCTTCAGGGGATGTTGTTTCTGAACCAGACCAACCTGGAATAGGTCCAGTTTCTTGAGCTGAAGAAACTATATCCTCAAGATAATCTGGTTCTGCTCTAGACTTCCAATCATTAACAACTCTGTGCACTTCATCGTCACCAACAAAAGCACCATGAACACGAATAGGAACACCGACTCCTGGAGGAAGATAGAGCATATCTCCATAACCTAATAATTGCTCTGCACCACCTTGATCAAGAATTGTTCTGGAATCTATTTTTGTAGAAACCTGAAAACCTATTCTTGTTGGAATATTAGCTTTAATTAATCCCGTAATCACATCAACTGATGGTCTTTGAGTCGCTAAAATGAGATGTATGCCAGCTGCCCTAGCCTTTTGAGCTATTCTTGCAATTAGATGCTCCACTTTTTTACCAACAAGCATCATCATGTCAGCAAATTCATCAACTACAACTACAATAGATGGAAGGGTTTCTAAATACTCTTCATCCTCTGGACGCAATGGATTTATGATCTGTTTTCCGTTAGCAGCAGCATCTTCAATCTTCTTATTAAAGCCTGCTAAATTTCTAACACCCATCATAGACATTAATTTGTACCTTCTATCCATTTCAACAACACACCATCTGAGACCATTTGATGCATCAGTCATATCTGTAATAACTGGTGTTAATAAGTGAGGTATACCATCATAAACAGACAGTTCTAACATTTTTGGATCAATTAAAATTAGACGGACGTCTTTTGGATCAGATTTAAACAAGAGACTTAAAAGCATTGCATTAACACCAACCGACTTACCAGATCCTGTAGTACCAGCAACAAGTAAATGAGGCATTTTTGCTAAATCTACAACAACAGGGTTTCCAGAGATGTCATGACCTAGAGCAAGCGTAAGATTTGATGGAGAGTTTTTAAACGCTTGAGAAGATAGAATTTCAGTTAGCCTTACCATTTTTCTATTTGTATTAGGTATTTCAATACCTACATAAGACTTGCCTTCAATAACTTCTACAACCCTTACACTACTTACAGATAGTGATCTTGCTATATCTTGTGCTATTCCAGTTATTTTACTTGCCTTAGTTCCAGGCGCAGGTTGAATCTCAAACCTGGTAACTACAGGCCCAGGGAGAACTGATTCTACACTAGCCTCTATACCAAATTCTTGAAGTTTAGTTTCAAGTAGATCAGCTATTTGACTTAACTCTGCTTCTGATAAAGAAGAACCATCATCTAAAGCTCTATCAAGTAACTCAGTACTTGGCATGATTGCTTTAGGATCTGATTCTTTAATGCTTGTACTTTCTATTTCTTTTAATTTTGTTTCTGTTGTATTAGGAAGATCTGGTTGCTTTGTTTCAGATGAAATAACTTTAGAAGAAAAATCTGCACTTTTTTCACTCTTCTTTGGCTGATGTATTGTTTTGGTTTTTTCGATTTTCTTTTCTAATCTTTTTTCTGAAATAGATTTTTTTTGTTCTTTGAGTTTAGCTATAAGAGTAGAAATTAAATTTAAAAGTGTAGTAAAAATTGAAACCAAATAACTTTTAGCAAGCTTGGTAGTATTAATAATAAAGGTTCCAAGTAAATCAATGATATTTAGCCATGAAAAATTAAATGCTAAAGAAGAGGCTGGAATTATAAATATCACTAAGAAAATCAAGCTTCCAATAAATCCAAGTCCATTAGATAAAGCTATAAAACTGGAGGTACCCAAATATCCACCACTACCATTAGCAAAATAATACTCAACTATTGAACAAAAACTAATAAGTAAAATTATTGAGCTAGTAAATCTAACTGCTATTTTTATTCGTGAGTTATATGGATCCTTAAAAAATAAGATTTGTAATGCCCAAATAGAACCTATTAAAAGCACTAAATATGAACCTATGCCAATAACTGTAAATAAGAAATCAGAGATTTTTGCACCCAAAGGTCCGCCCAAATTTTGGATTGTTGGATTTGAATTAACATTGAGAATGCCAGAATCACTTGGGTTGTATGAAACTAAAGCAATAAATATATACAAAGAAAAAGCTATTAAAAAGAAACTTAAAAAATTAAGTAGAGTATTTTTTACATATATTGGAATCATAATTATTTTTATAAAAATTTAAGTTCAATCAAACACATATTAAGCAATATTCAATTATAATCTACACCATATCTAATAATCACAATAACATGTCTAATAATCACAATAAATTAATAATTCTTGGTTCCGGCCCTGCTGGTTATTCTGCAAGTATTTATGCTGCTCGTGCTGGTTTAAATCCTATAATTATTGCTGGTTCTCAAGAAGGTGGTCAATTAACTACTACAACAGATGTAGAAAACTGGCCTGGGGATAGTGATGGGCTTCAAGGACCAGAGTTAATGGAACGAATGAAAAAACATTCTCAACAATTTGATGTTGAAATAATAAATGATCACATTAATGAAGTTGATTTGTCATCGAGGCCTTTCAGTTTAAAGGGAACTCATTCTTATACTTGTGATTCTTTAATTATCTCTACAGGTGCAAGTGCCATGTATTTAGGACTTCCTTCTGAAAAAGAATTTTTAGGAAAAGGTGTTTCTGCCTGTGCAACTTGTGATGGTTTTTTCTATAAAGACCAAGAGGTTGTAGTTGTTGGAGGCGGCAATACTGCTGTTGAAGAGGCCTTATACCTTTCAAGAATATGCTCAAAAGTTCATCTTATTCATCGAAGAGATGAGTTAAGGGCTGAAAAAATTCTACAAGATAGATTATTTGAACAAGAAAAAAATGGAAAAGTTAATATCATATGGAATTCACAATTAAAAGAAATTCTTGGAGATCAAATGGGTGTTAATGGTGTTTTAATTGAAAAGGATGGAGGCGAAATTAATATTCCAGTTATGGGTGTTTTTATTGCAATAGGTCATAAGCCGAATACGGATATTTTTGATGGTCAATTAGATATGGATCATGGATATATACAAATTAAATCTGGAACGAATGGCTCAGCAACCTCAACATCTGTTGATGGTGTTTTTGCTGCCGGTGATGTCTCCGATCAAGTTTATAGACAAGCAGTTACATCTGCTGGTTTTGGTTGTATGGCCGCGCTTGATGCTGAAAAATTTCTATCTGAATAATATTATGAAATACAAAGCTTATCTTATAGAACAGATTGATGATCAGTTTATAGGCTCTGTTAAAGAACTAGATGCTCCTTCTGTTGATGATAATCATTTATTAATAAGAGTTAATTATTCATCTCTTAACTATAAAGATGCGTTAGCTTCAACTGGCGTAAAAGGTGTTGCAAAGTCATATCCATTTGTTCCTGGCATTGATGTTTGCGGTACTGTTATTGAAAGTAAAGATGATAGATTTGCTGTTGGTGATAACGTTGTTGCTACAGGTTATAAAATTGGTATGGCGGTTCATGGTGGCTTTGGCGAAGTTGTTCATCTGCCAGCAGACTGGGTACTACACCTTCCTTCAAACCTAGAAATGGTTGATGCTATGAGCATAGGTACTGCCGGCATTACTGCAGCTGCATGTGTGAAAAAAATTATTGATTCAGGGATTTCAGATAATCTTCCTGTATTAGTTTCTGGCGCAACTGGCGGAGTGGGCTCTGTTGCAGTTCATATTTTATCTAAAATTGGATATGAAGTTCATGCAATAACTGGAAAATTAGATGAAGAAGCAACTCTAATAAAAATGGGTGCATCTAAAGTTATCCAAAGATCTGATTATATTAAAGAGCCAGCAAAGGCACTTGATAAAGGCTTGTATGGTGGAGCAGTTGATACAGTTGGAGGAGATATATTAGCTAAAATGATATCTATGATAGCCAATGAAGGTGCTATATCTTGTTGTGGAAACGTAGGTGGAATGAAATTTACCTCTTCAGTTTTTCCATTTATATTAAGAGGAGTATCATTAATAGGTGTAGATTCTGCTGAATCTCCTTTAGAATTCAAAAAACAACTTTGGGATTTATTGTCTTCAACTTGGCAGTTGGATCTAAAATCACAAACTAAAGAAATAAACCTCGAGTCTGTTGGGCAAGAAGTAACCAAAATACTTCAAGGTAAACAAGTTGGAAGAATAGTAATCAAACACGGAGCTTAAAATGAATAAAGACGAATTTGAAAAATATTATGAATCTGCAGAAGCAAACGAAGACAGTAAGTCTGACACAAAAGTTATACTTTTTTTAGTTACTGTTGTTGTTATTGCTATGACTTATTGGGTTGCTATACAGTAGTTATTTACTGTGCACCCATTCTCATAGCAGAATCAAGTCTTATAGTTTCGCCATTTAAATAAGTATTACTAATAATATGTTCAGCAAGCTGTGCATATTCATCTACATGTCCAAATCTGTGAGGAAATTGAGTGCTTTCAAGCAAAGCTTCTTTGTTCTCATCTTTTGCTAATTGCATTAAAGGTGTATCAAAAATTCCAGGTGCGATAGTGCAAACTCTAATACTATGTCGAGCAAGATCTCTTGCTGCTGTGAGTGTAAGTCCAATGACTCCTGCTTTTGAAGCACTATATGCTGATTGTCCAATCTGACCTTCATAGCCAGCTATTGATGCAGTATTAATAATAACGCCCTTTTCACCTTTTGCATCAGGATCGTTTTTATCAATTAACTCAGCACCAAGCCTCATTACATTAAAGGTACCTACAAGATTTAAATCAATAATAAATTTAAAAATATCTAATGGATGTGGTCCTTTTCTTCCTAAAATTCTTGCGCCATAACCCGTTCCTGCACAATTAATAACAAAATTAAGCTTGCCAAATGTTTCCTTAATTCCATTAATTGCATTTTGAACTGATTCTTCTTCCATTACATTTGTATTAAAATAAGATACATTTTCAGCTCCTAATAAGTTAACAACCTCTTGAGCTTTGTCATCATTAATATCAAGAATGGCAACCTTTGCCCCTTTAGAAACTAAGTACTCAACGGTTCCTCTTCCAAGTCCAGACGCTCCGCCAGTTACAAGTGCAACATTATTTTTTAGATCCATCATATCCCCTTATAAATTTTTAATAATTATATCTTTTAATTAGATTTCATAAAACTATTTCATATTGGCATGTTAATTGCATTAGGTATAAGTGAATATGAATTATTTTTTTATAAAAGGAGTAAAAATGAAAAAATTATTATTATTGGTGAGTTTAATCTCTCTTCCAACTTTTGCTGCAGTTAGTGCAAACGTAAGTTTTGCATCTGACTATATTTGGAGAGGAATGACTCAAACAGATGGTCCTGCAATGTCAGGTGGTTTTGATTTTGAAGATGAAAGTGGATTCTATGCAGGCATCTGGGGTTCTAATGTTAATTTTAACGATGGTGCAGGAAGTGAATTAGATTATTACTTCGGATATGGGTTTGAATTAGGCTCATTAGGTATTGATCTAGGTTATGTAGCTTTTGATTATCCTAAAAATGAAACAGGTTTAGATTTTGAAGAAGTGGTAGTTGGATTAAGTTATGGTGATTTAGGCCTAACATTTGCATTAGGACAAAGTGGAGCACCTGATTACACAGAAATATCATATGCACTAGGCGCATTAGGCTTTTCATATGGTGAGTATGATGATTATGGAGATAATATAGCTATCTCTTATGGGTTCACATGTGGATCATATGACTGTGGTCTTGCTTACACAGACTTTGAAGATGGTGGTTATGGTTCTGATGAAGACGCACTTGTCTTTTCTATTTCAGCAAGCCTTTAATTTTTTAATACCCCCCTATTATGAAATTAATAACATCAATCATTAAACCTTTCAAACTTCAAGAAGTTAGAGAGGCTTTAGTTGCAGCTGGAATTGAAGGCCTAACAATAACTGAAGTTAAAGGTTATGGCAGACAAAAAGGACATACAGAAATGTACAGAGGATCTGAATATTCTGTAGATACATTACCAAAAATTAAACTAGAAATTCTTGTCGATGACGAGAAAGTTGAGCTTGTGAAAGAGACTATCGTAAAAACAGCTCAAACAGGAAAAATTGGTGATGGAAAATTATTTATAACATCTGTCGACGACGTCGTCAGAATCAGAACTGGTGAAACTGGTTCTGAGGCAATATAAGGAGTAAAAAATGGAAATTGCATTCGCATTAGATACATTTTATGCCGTTATGGCAGGTGCGCTAGTTATGTTTATGGCAGCTGGTTTTACCATGCTAGAAGCAGGATTAGTTCAAAAAAAAGATGTATCAGAAATCGTAACTAAAAATATTGGTCTTTATTCTATAGCTTGTATTATGTACTTAGTCTGTGGATTTATGGTTATGTACCCAAGCACTTTTTTTATTGAGGGCTTTTTACCTAAATTTAGCTTAGCCTCATTAGGATTATCAACCTCATTACCAAATGAAGAGATAGGTATACCTTACGGGATGGAGTATTCTCAGCAAGCAGATTTCTTCTTCCAGGTTGTTTTTGTTGCAACAGCTATGTCAATCGTATCTGGTGCAGTGGCAGGAAGAATGAAGCTTATACCTTTCTTTATCTTTGCAATTGTTTTAACAGGTGTTATCTACCCTATTCAAGGATATTGGAATTGGGGCGGTGGCTTCCTAAACACAATGGGATATTCAGACTATGCTGGTTCAGGTACAGTTCATCTTTGTGGCGCAGCAGCAGCTCTAGCAGTTGCTCTAGTTCTTGGCGCAAGAAAAGGAAAGTATGCTGAAGATGGAACATCTTTACCAATGCCGGGTTCAAATATACCTATGGCAGCACTTGGTGTTTGGATTTTATGGCTAGGTTGGTTTGGTTTTAATGGTGGTTCTGAACTAGCTATTGCTAGCGAAGGAAGTGCTATAGCTGTTAGCCAAGTATTCTTAAATACAAATATGGCAGCATCCGGTGGTGTTGTTGCAGCTATTTTTATAAGTTTAATCTTAACTGGAAAAATGGATGTAACGATGGCTATGAATGGAGCAATTGCTGGGCTTGTTGCTATAACAGCAAATCCATTAGACCCTACTGCTGGATCAGCAGTTCTAATAGGTGCAGCTGGTGGTGCGCTGGTATATTTCTCTATCTTATTCTTTGATAAAACGTTAAAGATAGATGATCCTGTTGGAGCAATATCTGCTCATGGCATAGTAGGAATATTGGGTGTGATGGTTGTGCCATTATCAAATGATGCATCATTTGTAACACAGTTTATTGGAGTTATATCAATTGCTGGTTTTACATTTATTGCTAGTTTGGTAACTATATTGGTTATAAATAATTTCTTACCAATTAGAGCATCAGATGAAGAACAGTACCAAGGTTTAGATAAATCTGAGATAGGAGTCGAAGCTTATCCAGAATTCTAATTTTTAAAATGTAAATAAGGCCCCCCTAATAACCTTATTTATGTCCCCTGAAGGAGTTGCTACCCAAAATAGCAACTCCTTTTCTTTTGCACCGATTTTAATCAACGTCTTTTAGATTAAGTGGCATATAAATTGCATGCTATATAACTAAATAATATATATTTTTTTGGGAGATATTATGTTGAAAAAATTCTTTACTATTAACCTAAGTTTGTTATTTGTTCCTGCTTTGTTTGCAAGTGATTTGAATAGCGGAGATACCTCATGGATTCTTACATCAACTGCACTAGTGTTGTTTATGACTTTACCTGGCTTAGCACTTTTTTATGGCGGTCTAGTAAGATCTAAAAATGTCCTCTCAGTGCTTATGCAATGCTTTGCAATTGCTTGTTTAATATCTCTTTGCTGGGTTGTTTATGGTTATAGCTTGGCATTCAAAGGAGATGGAAATTTTATAGGTGATCTAAGTGCAGCTTTTTTAAATGGGGTTAATAGAGATTCATTAGTTGGCACTGTACCAGAGACCGTATTTATAACATTCCAAATGACATTTGCTATTATCACGCCTGCTCTTGTAGTGGGCGCATTTGCAGAAAGAATGAAATTTGGTGCCATGTGCCTATTTTCTGTAATTTGGTTTACTTTGGTATATCTCCCAGCATGTCACATGGTTTGGGGTGGTGGATATCTTGCAGATATTGGCGTTATAGATTTTGCTGGTGGACTAGTAGTTCATGCAACATGCGGTATTGGAGCTTTAGTAATAGCTCTTTATCTCGGTCAAAGAAACGGCTTTATGAAGACGCCAATGCCTCCTCATAACAGAACTATGGTGATGATTGGAGCAGCAATGCTTTGGGTCGGTTGGTTTGGTTTTAATGCTGGCAGTGCCCTTGCAGCAGATAGCTCAGCTGGTATGGCTATGCTCGTTACCCACATAAGTGCAGCAGTAGGAGCTCTTTCATGGATGGCAATAGAATGGATTAAATCTGGAAAAGCAACAATCATTGGAATAGCTACTGGTATGGTTGCTGGTCTTGCGACAATTACACCAGCATCAGGAACTGTAGGTCCTGCTGGAGCAATTTTGATAGGCTTTTTAGCTGGTGTTATTTGTTTTTATGCTACTCAAACTGTTAAATCATATTTTAAAATTGATGATTCTCTTGATGTATTCCCAGTGCATGGAGTTGGTGGAATGTTGGGTATTATAATGTTGTGTTTCGTAGGTAATCCTGATGGTTTTCTTGGATCTGGTTCATCAGGGATATCTGAGGCTGGGGCTATTGATCAGCTTTTAATTCAGTTGCAAGGAATTATTATTATTTGTTCTTGGACAGCCATAGCAACTTTCTTTACTTTGAAACTTATCTCATTAATAACTGAAGTAAGAGTTTCTTTAGAGGATGAGGAAATAGGCCTAGATATGAGTGAGCACAATGAGCAAGGCTACAGCTTATAGTTAGAATTACTATACTGCTTTAAGAAGAAAGGTTGCATTGAATCCTCAACTGAGTGCAGCCTTTCTTTTAAATAGGACATAGCATTTTCAATTTCTTCCTCAGAAAATTTTGACTCATTTAATGGTAGACCTTGAATTACGCAAGCAGCCTCGTTTGTTGCATGGCATTTATATAGATCATTAATTTGATCTGTAATTAATTTTGCGGATGCTTCATAGCAATTATCATCGAAATGTATAACTTCTCCAATGGATAAGTGAACATTGCCTTTGTCACCGGTAATTCCATCAGCAATGCTTTGCAAATCTTCTTTGGGTTCTTTTGTATATTCTGTATTCATAGATGTTAAATAGAGTTCTTTTGCCTTAAGTAAATCATTTGGGTCTTTTTCATAAGAGATAGAGATAGGCACTACAGATAAGGAATTAAAAAATTCATCTATATTAGTCTTACGATCTGATAAATGAATCATTTTTAAAACTGACGGATCCGTGAAATCAATCCCATCTTTTGATCTGCCTTGTTTTTGTGCAATCCAAATAGATTCATTTTTATCTTTTAAAGACATGGAAATAAATTCAGATGCTAAAAATAAACTCTTATAAATATCTTTTTTTGACTTATCACTTCTATCAATAATAAAACTTCTATTGAGCCTCATTAAATCTGAGGCCCATTTTTCACTAAGAAGATTATTACCTACAGCATTATTAGTAGTATTAAATCCATTTTGATGCAGAGTTAAATTTAATAAAGCAGAATCTAAAGTAATATCTCTATGGTTTGATATAAACAAGTAGGATTTATTTTTATCAAGATTATCAATACCTGAAACTGAAAAATTATCTATTGTGGTTTGAACAATATTATTAACTATGCCCTCAAATATATCTTGATACTCTCTAATGGTTTCTATTTTTCTCACTCTTATCCATAACATTAATGAAATAAGCATTCTAGAAAAAGGTAATTTATTGATTAAGGGATATGATTTCGTATCAATAATGGTATTCACAATATCCTTATCAAAAGCCAACTTTCTTAAAGTGCTATTAACTTCTTGGTCTTGATAGGGTCTTATAGAATCAAATTTATTCAAAATAATTTTTAAAGTGATGTTTCTGTTTATTCATTTTACATCAATAATGTATACAATGAGTCCTGATGAAACCATATCTAAATTATTCAGGGTTAGCCGTACTAGCACATAGAGGCGGATCAATAGAGTCTTATGAAAATACACTGGCATCTTTTGCATATGCTCAGTCAATTGGATGTAAATATATAGAAACTGACGTTCAGGTTTCTTTAGATGGAATACCATATATTTTTCATGATGAATCTCTTGAAAGAATCACAGGTATAAACAGCATTTTTAGTTCTATTACCTCTAGCGAGATTGATAAAATGCGAATATTCAATGACCACCCTATCCCCAAATTAGATACTGCTTTAAAAGAATTTCCAGAATTATTTTTTCAAATTGATCTAAAAACTGATTTAGTTGCCATTCCTGCACTTGAAGTTATTAAAAAAAATAATGCAGAAAAAAGAGTTTGTATAGCGAGCTTTAATAGCAATAGACTTAAACAGGTTAAAGAAAATTATCCAGAGATGTGTCTCTCTATGGGTCCTAAAGAAGTAGCTAAATTACTTTTAGCGAGCTTTGGTTTGTTTAAAGGAGAAATACCGGGAGATTGTCTTCAAGTTCCAATTTATTCACATGGAATAAAAGTTGTGACTAAAAGATTTATTAAATTTGTTCAAAGCAGAAACCTGAAGATAATGGTGTGGACAATTAATGATGAGAAAACATTAAAAAAACTTATTAACATGAATGTGGATGGAATTATTACTGACACGCCCAAACTATTGACTGAACTTCTTGACGACTAGTTGTTTATAAAAAATTTAAGCAACAATCTTTTTGCAATAATATACATAGGGATGATAAAACAAGTTGTAATTAGTAACTCTACTGGAGTTGAGTAATCCATTAAACTTCTTATAAACGGCGCAATAACAAATCCAGTGAAAGCACCCAGAATACTATAAAAAATAATTGATTCTTTGCTAAATAATTTCATAGGGCAATTATAATAGAGAATCTAATTAAAGTTATCGATACAAGTCATCTTCTTCATTAACTATTAGATCAAATGCATCATTTTTTGAATATTTGTCTCTATCAAACCCTTTGACAATAATAACTGGCTTGGCATCATTTCCCTGCCCCATTAAAATTCCAGCAGCAGCAGAAAGCTCATCAGCAATTGCTATTTCTGTACTCTTTAAAATATTTCCGTAGATATCTTTCTCCCCTTTTAAATCAATAAGACTTTGAATATTTGAACTTGCTAGAGCAAAGTTCGTTACGCCCGATCTATATGGTCGTGTCATTGAATCAGTAATAATTACTGAAATAGATTTTTGAGTATCTTTGGCAATATCTTCTTGAAGTTTATTTGCACTCTTTGAGGGATCTTTAGGAAGAAGTAATACATTATTTTCTTTTTGATCAATATTGGATTTATCCAGGCCTGCATTGATATTAATAAAACCAAGCTTATGCTCGACTAAAATAACATTTTTATCCGTACTTAAAATCTTTGATGACTCATCTAAAATAATTTGCATAAAACCTGGATTTCTTTTGAGATCTTGCCCCAATTTAATAGCTTCATCAGTCGGAATAGCATCATTGATATTTTTGTATCTATTTTCAGCTTTCGAAACAACTTTTTGAGCAATGATAATTACATCACCGTCTTCGATATCAATTTTATTTAATTTTATAGACTCAATAATTAAGGTGGACAAATTATCAAGAGGCTTAACTAAGGGAAAATCTTTTAATGCTATTAACTTTAAATGATCCATGATTAATTATTCTATAATTTGAGTAAGTACAATAACATATATAAACAATATAAATCCTATTGTATACTTCAGAATTATGACAATGTTAGACCAAAAACTTCTAGATATTCTTATATGCCCTGTATCAAAAGGAGCGTTAGAATATGATAAAGAAGCCAATGAATTAATCTCAAGAGAAGCTGGTATAGCTTATCCTATAAAGGACGGTATTCCAGTTATGCTTCCTGAAGAAGCTCGAAAGATTTGAGACGAATCTTTATTTAACCTGTTCTGCCTGAAATATAATTTTTAGTCAGTTCATGTTCCGGATTATTAAAAATTTTTTTAGTATCGCCAACTTCAACTAAATGACCTAAATGAAAATATGCAGCTCTTTGAGATACTCTTGCAGCTTGGCTCATAGAATGAGTAACCATGACAATCGCATAATTTTCTTTTAACTCATTAATTAAATCTTCAATTTTTTCTGTTGCGATTGGGTCTAATGCGGAACAAGGCTCATCCATTAATATAACATCTGGTTTAATGGCAATCGCTCTAGCTATGCATAGTCTTTGCTGCTGACCACCTGAGAGAGATGTTCCTGGTGTATGTATTCTATCTTTAACCTCATCTAATAAACCTGCCTTTTCTAATGACACTTCTACTAATTCATCTAATTCTTGTTTAGAGGTAGTAATGCCATGTATTTTTGGACCATAAGCCACATTTTCATATATAGATTTTGGAAATGGGTTGGGTTTTTGAAATACCATTCCAACTCTTGCTCTTAACATGACTACATCAATTTCACCTGAATATATATCCTCTTCCTCTAAATGTATCTTTCCAGTAACTTTGCATGAGTCAATAGTGTCATTTAACCTATTTAAACATCTAAGAAAGGTTGATTTTCCACAACCCGAAGGACCAATTAAGGCTAAAACTTCAGATCTACCAACATCAATATTAATATTATTTAAAGCTTGATTGTCTCCATAGAAAACATTGCAGTTTTCAACTGACATGACTACCTCATTAGAGGTTTTAGTATTTCCAACTGTTTTAAAATTATTAAATTCATTATTACTCATATTTATTACCATTTAATTTCATATTTATTTCTTAACCATATTGCTAGTGAGTTCATTAGAAGTAAAAACACTAATAAGACCATAATTGCAGCTGATGTCTTTTCAACGAAACCTCTTTCAGGCGAATCTGCCCAGAGGTATACTTGAACAGGTAGTGCTGCAGATGAGTCTAAAGGCGATGTTGGTATATCAACTACGAAAGCGACCATGCCAATCATAATCAAAGGTGCCGATTCACCTAATGCTCTGGCCATTCCAATAATAGAACCAGTTAGAATGCCAGGTAATGCTAAGGGAAGAATATGATCAAATATACTTTGCATTTTTGAAGCACCAACTCCCAAAGCAGCATCTCTAATGCTAGGTGGTACAGACTGCAATGAAGCTCTTGCAGCAATAATAATAACTGGAAAAGTCATTAATGCTAAAACTAACCCTCCAACTAATGGTGCGGAACGCGGCATACCAGCATAATTTATAAATACTGCAAGACCTAACAAACCATAGATAATTGACGGCACAGCCGCTAAGTTATTTATATTTACTTCAATAAAATCTATAAATTTATTTTTTGGAGCAAACTCCTCTAAATATATTGCTGCAGATACTCCAAGAGGAAACGCAATTAAAAAAGTAATAGTTAGCATAAGTGCAGAGCCTACAAAGGCTCCCAAAATACCTGCTTGCTCAGATTCTCTTGAATCGCCAGATAAAAATAAATTTTTATTGAATTTGTTTTTTATAAGGCCTTTTTTCTGAAGTATTTCAATAAAATTAATTTGCATATCTGATATTCTTCTTGCTTGCTCAGGCAGATCAACATCTATGTTTCCTTTTATTAACATATCGACCTCATCATCTAGAGGCAACCATATGTTTATAGTTTGTCCAATTAATGAAAGATCATCTAAAACAAGCTGTTGAACTGTAATTGATGCCCCAGAGCTCATCAAATCTCTTAGTTGTCTTTTATCCGATCTCTTTATTATCTGTGGAAATAAGGAATATAAAGATTCATTTATAACTCCATCAAAATCACTGTATCTAATCTCTTCTAAATCATTTGTATTATCTGGATCTATATATTCTTGATTAAGATCAACTTTTAAAAAGATTTCTGCCTGGTAAAAAGCTGAATAGCCTTTCGAAATAATGCTAGTAAAGAAAATAAATAAAAATGTTACAGCTAAAAAAATACTTAGCTGTCCATATTTTTTAAATCTAGCCTCTTTTTTATATCTAGTTTTTAAATTTTTGTTAACTATTTCAGTGATTGATTTATTACTCATATTGCTCTCTATACTTTCTAACTATTTTTAGTGCTATAAAATTAAGGAATAATGTGAAGACAAATAATGTTAATCCAAGAGCAAATGCTGCCAAAGTCTTAGGGCTGTCAAATTCTTGATCTCCTGTTAATAATGTAACAATCTGCACTGTAACTGTTGTCACTGCCTCAATTGGATTAAAAGAGAGTTTAGCTGATAAGCCTGCGGCCATAACTACTATCATAGTTTCGCCAATTGCTCGAGAAGCAGCCAAAAGAATTCCTCCTATAATGCCTGGCAAAGCAGCTGGTAAAATTACTTTCTTAATAGTTTCAGATTTAGTCGCCCCTAAACCATATGAGCCTTCTCTCATAGATTGGGGAACACTAGAAATTACATCATCTGAAAGAGATGAAATTAGAGGAATAATCATTATACCCATAACTAAGCCAACTCCCAGTGCACTTTCTGAAGCAATATCTAACCCCAGCATGGAACCTATATTTCGAATAAATGGGGCTACAGTAACAACAGCAAAAAAACCATAAACAACTGTTGGAATACCAGATAAAATTTCTAAAATTGGTTTTATAATTGCTCTTACTTTTATATCAGCATACTCAGATAAATAAATTGCTGTTAACAAACCAATAGGCACTGCTAACAATAAAGCAATTAACGAAATAAGAATTGTTCCTGCAAATAAAGGTACAGCACCAAATAAACCAGATGATCCAATTTGACCCTCTCTTATAGCCATTTGAGGACTCCAACTTAAGCCGAATAAAAAATCAGAAAAACTTATTACTTCAAAAAATCTTAAAGCCTCAAATAATACTGAAAGTAAAATTCCTGCTGTAACAAAAATTGCAATTAAAGCTGATCCAAATAATAAAACATGTATAGCAGACTCAATAAAATTTCTTGCTCTATATGATGAAGAAATTGTTTTAAATGCATAAGTAAATGTCAATAACCCAATTATTAATGAGCTATAAAAAACAACTTTATCTATTAATTGGTTCTGTTTATTATAAAAATTAGCTGCCTCTGTTATTTCTGTAAAAGATGAGCTATTTGCAATATTACCAACAGCTAGATTCTTTATATCATTTAAAACAAGATTAAGTTCAGCAGATGAAAGAGTTTTTATATCATTAGGAAGCGTATTAATTAACGTTGACGTGATAAAAGATTCAGCAAAAATTAGGTATAAAGAAATAATTATAAGAGATGGAATTAAAAACCATAAACTTGCATAAAAGCCATAATATTGAGGCAATGAATGTAAATAGCCACTCTGATTTCTTATGGTGATTGAATATTTTTTTGCATAAAAATATATAAAAATGGCAAAAACCATCAATATAACAAATAAATAACTAAACATATTTTTGTACCAAATAAAGATACACTAAAGCCTATTCAAAAGGCTTTAGTGTAAAATGTTACCTTTTCTAAAAGGAAGAAATTTCAATCATTTTATTCTTCCTACAAGCTCTTAAGCGGTATTAATTTTTTACCAGCTGCTGAAAATTCTTTATATTCATCATTTGGCATAGGTATTAAGCCTTTATCGGTTAGGTAACCTGTTTGACCAATTGCGCTTCTACTTGTGAATTCTCTGACATATTCTTTAATTCCAGGTATAGATGTAGCATGAGCATTTTTTACATAAAAATATAATGGTCTAGATACTGCATATGAGCCATCTGCAATATTATTAAATGTTGGATATGCCCCATCAACTTTAGAACCTTGAATAGTATCTGAATTTTGATCTAAAAAACTATAACCAAAAACTCCCAGTGAGTTTGGATTAGCATTAAGTTTTGAGACTATTAAATTATCATTTTCACCAACTTCAATATACAGACCATCTTCTCTCACTGACCTGCATATGCTTTTATATTTATTTTTATCTTGTTTTTTAATATCAGCTAGCCATTTAAACGTCTTGCAACCTCCTTCCATAGCTAATTCAGCGAATGCATCTCTAGTTCCTGATGAAGGAGGTGGCCCAAGTACCTCAATATCAATATTTGGTAATGATGAGTCTACATCTTTCCAAGTTTTATATGGGTTTTTTATGAGAGTTTCATCGCCATTTGGATTTGGGACCATTGGGGCTAAAGCTAAAAAAATCTGACGTTTTGTTAAACTTAATTTCTCAGCTTTTCTTGAATTAGCAATTACAATTCCATCATAGCCTATTTTAATTTCTGTTATTTCAGTAATACCAGTTGCAGCACAGCTATCAATTTCACTTTGCTTAATTCTTCTTGAAGCGTTGGTAATATCTGGATGCTCTATTCCGATTCCTTTGCAAAAAAGTTTTAAACCACCACCTGAACCAGTGGATTCAATTACAGGTGTGTTATAAATTGATTTTTTTCCAAATCTTTCCGCTACAACAGTTGCAAAAGGATAAACTGTTGATGATCCAACTATCTTGATAGTATCTCTAGAGGCAGCATCAATTGATGTCGAAAAAAAGATACTGGATGTAATTGCTAGTGTTAAAAATTTATTCATTAATAATCTCCTATTAAATAAAACAAAATTTTAATGTTGAATTGATACAGATATGTTACATAAAAGAAAACTTGTGAAAATATAATTCAACATGTTTGTAAATAGGTAATTTAAATAAATAAGTAATGACTTTAATGGGAATTATAAGGATTATGGTTAATCTAGAAATATAGCTATAATGCTTTCAAACTAAGCGCCCGTAGCTCAGCTGGATAGAGTACTTGGCTACGAACCAAGGGGTCGGGAGTTCGAATCTCTCCGGGCGCGCCATTAAAAAACTTTAGTTTAAAGACTCTAATTCTGCAGCCTTATCCATCCATTCTTTTTCGGCGCTTTCTATTTCGTTAGATAGCTCTAATTGATTTCTTATTAAGTCTTGGAGGTTGTTATCAGCATCATTTGTATATAGCTCTGGATTAGCTAGTTTTTCATTTGCTTCTTTTAATTTATTATTTAATCTGAAAAGCCTTTTATCTAATTTTGAAATATCACTATTTATAGATTTAATTTTTTGCGTATTGTCAGCTTGAAGTGTATTGTTTTTTATTTTTTTCTTTTTTACATCTTTGTTTTCAATAGATTTAATATCAAGAATATAGTTTTTGTAATCATCTAAATCTCCATCAAATATATTGAGAGATCCTTTATCAATAAGGTAAAAGGTATCAACAGAACTATTTAAAAGATGTCTGTCATGAGAAATCAATAGAATAGCTCCTTTAAAAGTTTGAATAGCAACTGTTAATGCATGCCTCATTTCCATGTCTAAGTGATTGGTTGGCTCATCCATTAGTAAAATATTTGGTTTTTGATATGAAATAATTGCAAATGCAAGTCTTGCTTTTTCCCCACCAGAAAATAATCTTATTGGATCCTTTACCTTATCTCCTTTAAAGGCAAATCCTCCAAGATATGTTCTTATTTGTTTTTCAGTTTTTGTTTCATCAAGTCTTTGAATGTGCATAAATGCTGATATAGATAAATCTAAATCATCTACCTGATGTTGTGAGAAGTACCCTACTCTAAAATTGGTTCCTGTTTCTCTATCACCATTTAGTATTGGCAGTGTTCCAACAATACTTTTAATAAGTGTGGATTTGCCGGCACCATTAGCTCCAAGAAGGCCAATTCGATCTCCCGGGCATATAGTAAAGCCGACTTCAGAAAGCACTGGTTCACTGTAACCTAGCTCAGCTTGGCTTAAAGAAACCAATGGATTAGAAATTTTATCTGTTTCAGATATCTTAAAATTAAAAGGAGAGTCTATATGTGCTGGAGCAATTAATTCCATCTTTTCAAGAGCTTTTACACGACTTTGAGCTTGCCTTGCTTTAGTTGCCTTAGCTTTGAATCTATTGATAAAGCTCTGCATATGAGCAACCTCTTTTTGTTGCTTAATATAATTACTCTGTATCTCAGCCATTTTGGCAGCTCTAAGAACTTCGAATTGAGAATAATTTCCAGAATATAACTCAATAGTTTGTCTGTATAGATGAGCTACATATGAAACACAATCATCAAGAAAATCTCTATCATGTGATATTAAAATTAAAGCCCCTTTAAAAGATTTAATCCAATTAGATAACCATAGAATGGCATCTAGATCTAAATGGTTGGTTGGCTCATCAAGTAGCATTAAATCTGATGGCTGCATTAATGTTTTAGCTAGATTTAACCTTACTCTCCAGCCACCAGAAAAGTCTTTTAAAGGTTTATGAAAATCCTCTGATGTAAAACCAAGACCTAACATTAATTGCTCTGCTTTTGATTTAGCTGAGTAGCCATCTAGTGAACTATAAATAGCATAGAGTTCGCCAAGCAGGTCATAGCTTTCTTCTTTTTCTGCTTCTTCTATTTTTTTTTGTATATCGATTAAGTTAGCATCTCCAGATAAAACATAATCTAATGCAATTTCATCAGTACCTTTAACTTCTTGAGCGAGGTATGAAATTCTTAAATCTGTAGGAAAGCTAACTGAACTCTGGTCAACCTCTATTTCTTTTTTAATAATTTTAAATAGGCTTGTTTTACCAGTTCCATTAGCACCAACAAGACCAACTTTTTGTTGATGATGTATGGTTAGTGAAACATCATCAAACAATGTTTTACCACCCAGTACTAGTTCTAAATTATTAAATGAAAGCATTTTTGAATTTTAAAAAACGCTAGTGTATCAGAAGATAGGACCTATTTAATATTGTCTTTAACAACCCAATATAACAGCGCTATAAAAATTAAATTTCCTAAAATATAAACTGAATAATCCATAACTTATTATCTTATCAAACTCATTTCTATAAATCATTTCCAGCT
>Ga0206126_10000720_pt1 | contig 43282 bp, 34 predicted proteins | sample Helgoland_Spring_5_FD_148621 | JGI IMG/M metagenome (GOLD analysis project Ga0206126, IMG submission 148621) | Pelagic subsurface seawater microbial communities from Kabeltonne, Helgoland, North Sea - Helgoland_Spring_Bloom_20160412_1 | ecosystem: Environmental > Aquatic > Marine > Epipelagic ...
TTTGGGATATTATCAAAAACACCGGGCTGCATATTTTGCCCAATACGGCGGGTTGCCACTCAGCCAAAGAAGCTATTACCACCGCACAGATGGGCCGCGAAATTTTTGCCACCAACTGGGTAAAGCTGGAAGTGATTGGCGACGATTACAATCTTCAACCTGATCCATTTGGCTTGTTAGAAGCCGCCAAAGAATTGATCGACCAGGGCTTTGAAGTATTTCCCTACTGTACCGATGACTTAGTGCTCTGCCAAAAATTGGTCGATGTTGGCTGTACCATTTTAATGCCTTGGGGGGCGCCGATTGGCACTGGCCAAGGCTTATTAAACCCCTTTGCCCTGAAAACTCTACGTGTTCGCCTACCGGGTATTCAACTGCTGGTAGATGCCGGTTTGGGCCTGCCCTCTCATGCCTGCCAAGCCATGGAATTGGGGTTTGATGGGGTACTACTGAATAGCGCCATAGCACTGGCGAATAAACCCGCGTCTATGGCCAGCGCGTTTGCCCGTGCAGTCGAGGCCGGTTATACGGCCTATCAATCCGGCACTATGCCGCAGCGAGAAGCCGCCAGCCCCAGTTCACCGATTGTTGGCCAACCATTTTGGCACCAAGCCGATGGGAGAGATCAGCCATGAATTCAGCCCCTCCTATTGCCTGGACGATCGCCGGCTCAGATTCCGGTGGCGGCGCCGGTATTCAAGCAGACCTGCATAGCTTTCAGGATTTTGGTGTTCATGGTTGCACTGTTATTACAGCCCTAACCGCACAAAATTCCACTGCCATCACCAAGAGTACAGCCACTGATCCAGAACAGTTATTAGCGCAGATCGACGCTCTGGATAGAGATCTACCGGCTCAGGCCATCAAGCTGGGTATGCTGGCAAACAGTGCCGTCATCCGCTGTATTACCAACTACCTTAAAACCTACTCAGGTTTTGTGGTCTGCGATCCGGTGCTGCGGTCCAGTAACAACCACAGCCTTCTCGACAGTGACGCCATGACAGCGTTTAAAGGGCTGCTGCCACGAATTGATTTGCTGACACCGAATATTGCCGAAGCTGAAGCCCTCACCGGTTTAACCATTACCACTACCCAGCAACTTACTGATGCGGCCCAAGCGTTATTGGCCTTGGGTGTGCGGCGGGTATTAATTACCGGAGGTCACTTCAACCCCATCAACAAGCAGCGCCTGGATTACTATTGCGACAGAGATAGTCATTTTTGGCTGGCTGGAGAAAACATTGCAACAGAGCATAGTCATGGCAGCGGCTGTACTCTGTCCTCGGCTATTACTGCCGCTATTGCCAAAGGTTATTGTTTACCCGATGCGCTTGTGCTGGCCAAGGCCTATACCAGCCAAGGGCTTCGCCACAGTGTCCAACTGGGCAGTGGCCCCGGCCCGGTAGCCCACCTTGGCTTTCCAAAACAGCTGGAAGATCTTCCACGCTTAATGCCGAAACCCGATTGCCCACCTTTCGAATTTGCGCCATGTGGCGGCGAATTGGGCCTATACCCGGTAGTTGATTCCATCGAATGGCTGGAGAAGCTGATGCCCTTGGGCATCACCACCATCCAGTTAAGAATAAAAGATTCTGGCTCTAATCTTAGCGATACGATTGCCCAAGCCGTTTCACTGGCGCAAAGATATCAGGTTAGATTATTTGTTAACGATCACTGGCAGCTCGCCATAGAGCACGGCGCCTATGGGGTTCATCTGGGTCAGGAAGATATAGAAAGCGCAGATCTCAAAGCCATTTCTGAAGCTGGCTTGCGCCTGGGGGTTAGCACCCATAGCTATTATGAGATCGCCCGGGCCCACGCTATAGGCCCAAGCTATATTGCCATAGGCCCGATTTATCCGACCAAGACCAAAGTGATGAAATTTTCTGAGAGAGGACTTGAACGATTGAGCCAATGGGTAAAACTACTCAAGCCGCGCTATTCCCTAACCGCTATTGGCGGCATCAGTCTAGAGCGCGCCCCCGGGGTTTTAGCCACTGGGGTAAAAAGCTGTGCAGTAGTAACTGCAATTACTCTAGCCGAAGATTATCAGCAAACTGTCAGCCAGTTTTTGCAGCATCACCAAAGCCTCCTATAGCTACCTATAGCGGCATCTGTTTCAGCCAAGCTGCAAGACCGCCATAAAGGCTTTGGCTTTTTATGCCCGCCGACTCTATTAACTTGGCCGCCTGCAAACTGCGCAGACCCGACTGGCAATAACAGAGCAGTGTTTTTTCAGAGTCAATGGAGGCCAGAGACTCAGCCAAAATAGTCAAGGGGATATGCCTGCCACCAAGATTAAATGCCTGGTGCTCCGCATCCGTACGCACATCAACCACAATATAATTGTCTCGCTTTTTCAATATTTCGAACTGCTCAACCGTCACAGCCCGACTATCAATCTGCTCGTTAGGGCAGACCTTTTCAGGCAATTGATCTCTGGTGTCTGCTGTGCCGGAGCCGCAACTAACACATTCAGGATCTTTGCTGAGGCCAATCTTTTTAAAACTCAGTTCAAGGGCATCGACTACTAACAGGTTCCCCCTGAGAGGAACCGGTTGTCCAACCAAATATTTCAGCGCTTCATTGGCTTGAAGGGTGCCAAGCATTCCCGGCAATACCCCAAGAACACCAGCAGAGTTGCAGTCCCCCATATCTGAAGGCGCCACAGGAAATAGGCATCTAAAACATCCAGTCTCAGACGAAAATAGCGAACACTGCCCTGAAAATTGATGGATGGCGGCGAAGATCCAGGGTTTTTTCTGCTGCTGACAGACATCATTAATAAGATAGCGGGCAGAAAAATTATCCGTGCAATCGATAATCAAATCAGCTGAAGCCACTAATGCTGGCGCATTTTTATCGTTCAAATACTCAGCAATTGCGGTAACTTTTATCTCCGGATTTAATGCCGTCAGCACCTGCTTAGCGCTCTCAGCTTTGCTCTTGCCTATTTGCTGAGTATTAAACAGAATCTGCCGTTGAAGGTTAGTGACATCGACAATATCACCGTCGACAACGGTAATGCTGCCAACACCTGCCGCGGCAAGATAGAGAGAAACTGGGCAGCCTAAACCACCGGCACCGACAATCAGAACCTTGGATTTTTTAAGATCCCCCTGACCCTTGGCCCCCACCTGTGGCAACTGCACATGGCGGCTATATCGCAGCCACTCAGAGGCGCTAAAAAGGGTATCTGTATTAGATTCTTCCATGTTTTTAAATCTGTCTCCCTACTCATCATTTTGTAACCGGACTATTTTCGAGCAGATTAATCTGTTCGTAGCAGGTCAACAAAGCCCCCATCATTGGGAGTGACATGATACTAAAATAACAGCAGCTAAAGCCCCAATTTACCGAGGAATAGAATTAACGATCTCCACAACCGCCGGGTGTTTGATCTTCCGCTCCGGGGAAATAATATAGTAACGATCAATACATTCCTCAGCCCTACCTATAATTTTTACGCCATATTGAGAGGTAATATATTTCTCGATAATAGTTGGTGCGGAAAACACACCATAACCTTCCTGGCCAAATGACTCCATCAGTGCACTGTCATCAAATTCCGCGACAATATTGGGTACCACACCCACCTGATCCAACCACATTATCAGGCGCTGCCGAACCGCTGACTTTTTACTCTGCATAAGAAACGATTCAGATGATAAGGACTGGGGAAATCCTTTTTTATACTGCTCGGCCATCTCTTGAGTGGCAAAAAAGGTCAACCCGCTCTCAGCGATTTGATGGGTGTAAGCTTTGACATTCCCGCTGGGCTCCAGTGGCTGGTCGGTAATAATTAAGTCCAATTTATTGATCGCCAACAAGCTCAATAGATTTAGCTGATCACCCTCGTGACATACCAGCCTTATAGAATCAGCCATTTTTAAGGCTGGCTTAAGCAGCTGATGCGCCAGCACCTTGGGTATCACATCAGTAATGCCTACGGTGAGGGTTTGCCAAGATATCGGGCTCTGGGTTTTCAGTAGATTGCTCAGCTCATCACCCAACTGAAAAATCTCTTCTGCATGGCTGTATATCAACCGCCCCATCTCTGAAAGCTGTAAGGTTTTGCCTTTTCTGTCGAATAAAGTGACCCCGATCTGGGCCTCAAACTTAGAAATTTGGCCACTAATAGTCTGGGGCGTGAGATGCAGACTGCCGCTGGCCTTGGCAATACTGCCTTCCCGGGCCACGGTATAAAAGTAGTACAGATGATTGTAATTGAGGGGCGTCATAAGATTTTAATAACTTCGTAAAATTCGAACATATGATGTACTTTATTCGAATTTACAGGCGACATCAAGACGTCTACATTGAGTAGACACCCAGCCCAAAAGGTACTTCTACTTACTATGACCCACAGAAATATTACCGACGAATTTAAAGCGTTTTTACGCCATGATTCGGCTGGAGGCGTACTACTGGTCTTTATGACAATGGTCGCCATGGTACTGGCCAACAGCCCTTTTGTTGGATTTTATGAGAACTTTTTGGCCACCCCCGTGCAGGTCCGTATTGGCGATCTGGATATAGCCAAGCCGCTATTGCTGTGGATTAACGATGGATTAATGGCAATCTTCTTCTTTACCATTGGTCTTGAGATAAAAAGAGAAGTACTAAGCGGATCCCTCTCCTCCCCCTCCCAGGTAGTGCTGCCTGGTATCGCTGCGATTGCCGGTATAGCAGCCCCTGCGCTCATCTACCTTTGGTTTAATGGGCAAGATGCCGTTGCCATAGTCGGCTGGGCAATTCCATCGGCTACGGATATTGCCTTTGCATTAGGTATATTTACACTATTTGGCAGCCGTGTTCCCCTGTCCTTAAAACTGTTTTTATTGTCAGTAGCCATTTTTGATGATATTGGCGCAATCCTGATTATTGCACTGTTTTACTCCAGCGATCTCTCCACCCTGTCGCTGATCGTTGCCGGTTCAGGCCTAGCATTGCTTTTCACCTTAAATCGCCTATCGGTTAGAAGTCAGGCTGCCTATATTTTGGTCGGCATGGTGGTCTGGGTAGCGGTACTTAAGTCCGGCGTTCACGCCACATTGGCGGGATTTGCCATCGCCTGGTTTATTCCTTTGAAGTTGGAAAATAATAATGGCCAGCCGATGCTACCGCAGTTGGAGCAATCGCTGCACCCCTGGGTCTCCTTCGCCATTCTGCCACTATTTGCCTTTGCCAATGCAGGTGTTTCCCTAACCGGAGTCTCTCTCAACGCCTTACTGAACCCAGTGCCCCTGGGTATTGCTGCAGGCCTATTTGTCGGCAAACAGGTGGGTATCTTTGGCGCCTGCTGGCTAGCCATCAAGCTCGGACTGGCCAAGCTCCCGGAAGACGCCAGCTGGATGCAGTTTTATGCCGTCACCACCCTCTGCGGTATCGGTTTCACCATGAGTCTGTTTATTGGTTCTCTGGCATTTGAGGCTCAGGGTGCTGCCTATATGACTGATGTGAAGTTGGGCGTACTAGTGGGCTCACTGCTCTCAGCGGTCGCCGGCTCAATCCTCATATCATGGTCACAAACAAGTAAAAACCCGAAAGGAGAAGTTGAATGAAATCAGCAACCCCCCTCTACCTTGCCGCGGCAATGGCTATTTTTTCTACAGCCCTTAACGCCAGTGATATAGCAGGCAACCCTGAGATATATGATGACCAGCAGTCTTTGCTGACTTCCTGTCAGGCACTCAGAGACAGCAAAGCCAATGGCACAATCAGTGCCTGCCGCTATTATATTTATGGTTTTGTCGACGCCGCCAAAGCCACCCACGGCATGCACGCCGAAACCCTCAAAGAGAGTGAGAATCAGCCCCTGTCATATACCGAAAGAGCTTATCGTGCCAGAGTTGGTAAAGTAGATGAGCAAACTCAAGGAACGCGAATTAGCTATTTCTGTGTTCCCCAGGGGGAGGCAAAAGAGCAGCTCATTGAAAATGTAGCAACCTATATGGAGCCTTCAATGGAAACCGCTAAACAGTTAAAAACCAACATTTATAGCGCGCTGACAGCGGCCTATCCCTGTAGGTAATATTTGAGAGTGGATGTGCGAGAAAGGGGCCGGAAGAAAGAAGAGGAAGGACAACGGGACGGTCCCAATTAAAACTGCGATGAGAAGCGAAATTAACAGCCAGGAGATATAAGTTCGATCTACCGACTATACTGAAAAACTAACAATCACCAACGCAGCTAATTATAAATCTATGGATTACCTTTGGATCTTTATCGCATTCGTTTGCGGTTTTCTGGTTAAACAAATCAATCTCCCTCCCCTAGTCGGATACCTAGCCGCAGGTTTCGGGCTTCATGCCCTGGGCGTTCAACCAGACGCCTCGCTGCAAACTCTGGGTGATTTCGGGGTTATCCTGCTGCTGTTCACGATTGGCTTAAAACTCAATATTAACAGCCTATTCAAGACCGAGATTTGGGCCGGCGCGGCCGGTCATATGGGCGCAATTGTGCTACTCACCATGATCAATTGTGCCCTTCTGGGAGCCGTCGGGCTGCTCCATTTTTCTGGGTTAGATCTCTCAGGCGCCGCCCTGATCGGTTTCGCCGTAAGCTTTAGCAGCACAGTGATTGCAGTAAAAGTCCTCGAAGAAAATGGCGAGATGCGCTCGCGCCATGGTCAGGTCGCCATCGGCATCTTAGTGATCCAAGATATCGCCGCAGTGGTGTTTGTCACCCTTGCCTCAGATATGTCGCCTTCCTGGTGGGCGCTGGGCTTGCTGCTACTGCCACTACTGCGCCCGGCACTGGATTATTTGATGGCGCGCTGTGGTCACGGCGAGCTGCTACCCTTGGCCGGAATATTCCTCGCCTTTAGTGGCGGCGAACTTTTTGAGTTGCTCGGTTTAAAAGCCCATCTTGGGGCGCTGATAGTTGCGGTATTAGTCAGCAGTCACCCAAAAGCGGCAGAACTGTCTAAGTCTCTGCTGAGTTTTAAAGATATTTTCCTGATCGGCTTTTTTCTTTCCATTGGCTTTACCGCACTGCCAACCATCGATATGTTGGGTGTTGCGTTGATTATGGCCATTGCACTGCCGATTAAAGCTGGGCTATTTTTCTTCTGGCTGACCCGCCTAAAACTGCGGGCGCGAACCTCATTTTTAACCGCCCTGAGTCTGGCCAACTACAGTGAATTTGGCTTAATTGTCTGTTCCATCAGCGTCACCCAGGGACTACTGGGCAAAGAGTGGCTGGTGATTATGGCTCTGAGCGTAGCTCTCTCCTTCGTTTTTTCAAGTGCCGTAAACACTATATCTCACCGACTCTATGGACGGTGGGCGGTCCAGATAAAAGGCTTTGAAGATCCCCAGCGCTTACCTGAAGACAAATTTGATCAACCGGGAAAGGTGGCAGTTCTGTTGGTGGGTATGGGCCGTGTTGGCAGCGGCGCATACGACATACTGCAAAACGAGATGGCCAAGACAGTGTGCGGCATTGATATGGATCGAGCGCGGGCTATCTCCCACTCTGAGGCGGGACGCAATGTTATCTATGGTGATGCCGAGGATCCGGATTTTTGGTCCGATATTAATTTCGATGGGATTCACTTAATCATGTTTGCCATGCCCAATTTTCTTGATATTCAGGAAGCACAGCATCAGATTCAGCTGGCGGGCTTTAAAGGCAAGACAGCGGCTATAGCCCGCTATGAGGATGAGAAAGAGAAGTTACTCTCCGCCGGTGTCGATGAAGTGTTTAATTTTTACGCCGAGGCAGGAGCTGGATTTGCCGATCAGAGTGTGCATCTTTTGGCGGGTAAATGACGAATCCCTAGATCACCGATTAAGCCCCACCAGAGGGCAACCAAGGCACCCAATAGCAGTTGATCAAAAAATAAGCGATACGGCCCTAATTAATTATCAGGCCTCAGGCTTGGGCGCCCAAGAGATATCGAGCTTTCGATGTTCTGAAACGCAGTCACGCAGATACAGGTTGATAAGGCTTTGATAAGGTATGTCACTTTCCTCGGCCATACTTTTGAAGTAGACAATCACGTCCTCGCTCAAACGTATGGTCACGGGCTTTTTTAACTTTTTGGCATAGGGGTTTGCCTGAGATTTCATTTTTGATAAGTCATATTCTGCTTTCATAATATTTCACCACTATAGTATTTGCACTCACTCTTAGTCGCTTTTCGCGCTGAAATAATTCTGATGCTATGGCCTTCCTGTCTCTCACAATGGCATACAAGAAGCACTCTAGACTCAACGCTTCGACCGAGCATCAGGAATCTATCTTCAAAATTTGAGTTAGTTTCATCATAAAATTGGATAGCCAAATCATCATAAAAAAACGGTTTGCGCCTCATCAAAAGACACGCCATGTTTTTTCTGATTTGATCGACTCTTGGTTTGATTCCATTCAAACTTTATCATATGTACATTGTATGTACGAAAACGATTAAGTCAAGGACCACAAAGACAACTGTGACTTATGTCTTGTGGCCTTTAACTCATTGAGAGCTCTAGTTTGATAGCTCTAGTTTGAGAGCTCTACTTTGACAGCTCTAGTTTGAGACCCCTCTTACCCTTTGACCAAAGAGCGTCTAGATTAGATATTCTCCAGATTCTAGATCAGCGGTTACGGCCTAGGGCATCGTGGCTGGTTACCCAATCACCGGCGAGTACCGCGCTCATCAGTGACACTTCACCTGCAAGTACTGTTGCACCAATAATTTCAGCCAGTTTGTAGACTTTTCCAGTGCCATTACAGTCGAGAATGTTGAGACATTCTTGCTGGGTTGGCAGGCCGGTTCCGCCGCCATAGGTGGCAATAATTAGTGACGGTAGGGTAACGGATAAATAGTAATCACCGGCATCATTGATATCGGCATAGATAATCGATGAGGAGGATTCGGCGACATTGGCAGCGTCTTGGCCGGTAGCAATAAACACTGCGGCTATACCATTGGCGGCATGGGCGCCAGTACTCGAGGAACCGGCCATAAAGCTGCCCACTTGGCTGATCTGCCGGGCTTTAAATAATACTTCTGCGGAGACTCCCATAACCTTTTCTAACAGGGCATTGGGAATCACTACTTCGGCGACTACCCGCTTGCCACGGCTGTGCAAGGTGTTAATTTGAGAATGTTTTTTATCCGTGTCCATGGCGCCGGAGAGCATATAGCGCTGGATGCCGGGATAGGTTTTCATAATCCATTCACAGGCGATAAAGGTGGCCTTGCCGACCATATTTTGGCCCGCGGCATCGCCGGTGGTGAAATTAAAGCGCAGGTAGCGCATGCGCGCGGCGGCGTATTGTTCAATATTGCGCAGCTTGCCCGAGGAGGTGGTGGTTTCGGCTTGGGCGGCAATCTCTTCGACGTTCTGCTCAACCCAGACACCAAACTCCCGGGCCTCTCGGGCATCGTTAAAGATAAACACTGGCGCTCGCTGCATGGCATCATCCACCACTGTAACTTTGACGCCGCCAGATTCTCGCAGCAGTCGCGCACCGCGGTTATAGCTGGCGATTAGAGTGCCTTCACTGGTGGCCATGGGCACATAGAACTCACCCTGGGCATGTTCACCGTTGACCAGTAGCGGGCCAATCAGGCCCAGAGGCACCTGAGCGACGCCAATAAAGTTTTCAATATTGCCAGCGGTGGTGGCGGGATCAATTGAGTAATGACCAATATGGTCTAATTTAGCGGAGGTTTTTTTCGCGACAAAATCGCGGCGGGTTTTGGCCATTATTTCGCTGTAGTCGTTATCACTGTCTCTGGGTATTCGCTCTGACATATTATTATTCTCGTTATTCTTATTATTGTTATTGTTATTGTTATGAATAGTGCTGAGCCGGTTAAAAATCTCTGCGCGGCTCCATTGTGCCGCGCATTGATATGCTGTTCTAGTTGTTAAGCTTTTTAATTATCGCGCTATTTAATTATCACGCTATTTAATTATCACGCTATTTAATTATTAAGCAGTTTTTTACCCGCATACATCTGCTCGAGATGAACAGTGTCTTTCACTACCTGCTGTCCGGCAACTAAGACATGCTGAATACCGGTGGAGGGCTGATAGGGATCGCCATAGTCAGCATTGGCGGCTACTGTCTTGGCATCAAAGATCACAATATCGGCATCGGCGCCAAGCTGAATACGACCCTTGCGCTTAAATAGTGGCGCCGCCTGTTCCATCCATTGGGCCTGGTAGAGGCTCATCTTGGCCAGGGCTTCTGTCAGGCTGAGAACCTTTTGCTCACGCACATAATGTCCCAGCAGCCGAGAAAAGGTACCGGCCAAATTGGGGTTGGTGGGAATGCGAGTATCCACTGCCGGCAGTGCGTCGGTAGAGACCATCATCCGCGGCCACTGCAGTGCAGTTTCCACCCAGGGTTCTTTAACATAGTGATGATTGACCGCTCCTGCCGGTTGCTCTTTGGAATATTGTTCCCAGCTCTCTTTGGTCAGCCATTCGCCAGTGGCGACCCACTGCACATCTTTATAGGTAATATCAAAAATTGCCTGCCAGTCCCGGCGGCGAAATACATCGGCGCCAATGCTAGTGCCGCCAGCGGCATAGGACAATGTCTCGGTGGTGATATTGGCGCCAGCCTTGTTGGCGTCGTCGATCATGGCCAGCCAGTCGCCAATACGGCCCATGGCATTGTGGGTGATATGACAGATAAATAGCGCCGCCTGGGTGCTCTTGGCCAGTTCAATCACTTCAATTAGACCTGCCGGATCGCCGGTGTAACCCCGGCGAACATGAACATAGATCGGTACCTCGCGCGCGGCGGCCACTTCAAATAGCATGGCCAGTTCAGCATCGGAAACCGCTTCGGTCATATAGTCCAGCAACACACCAATACCCAGACCGCCTTCATCTAGGCCCTTATGTAATAGCACTCGCATCTGCTCAATCTGTTCTGGGGTGGCTTCTTGCATCCAGGCTGGGCTGCCCATAACCACGGTTTTCTCGCCAGCAAAAATATAGGGCTGATCTATGCCTTCAAGCACTTTAATGCGAACCGCAAAATGGCCCACAGAGGAACCGTAGTTAATCGCTGCACCAGCGCGAAGATGTTCGCCATAGAAACTCACAGGAAAGGATCCAGCCTCGAGATCCAGCTGGGTGGTAATGCCATCTAGAACATTAAAATGCTGACCGAGAACCGTGGGGCTATGGCTATGTACATCGATAAAGCCGGGGGCAACCACAAGGTCCGTGGCATCGATCATCACATCACTGGTTAGAGGCTGGTCAGAGATGGCGACAATACTGCCGTCGCGAATACCGATATGTTTCTGTGCATCGAGCTGGGTTTCTGGGTCTATTACGCGACCATTGTTGATCACCAGATCGTAGCTGCTCTCAGCCTCACTAATAGACGAGTTATAAAAAAAACTATAAAACAGCGAGACCAGAATAAACGAGGCTACAAAAAGGATCTGTAAACCCACCACAATTTGACTGACGCGCAGCGCTTTTTTTCCCTTCATATGACTGTCTCTTTTTTGTTATTATTTTTAAGATCAGTTTAAAGAAACCAATCAGAATGCCGCTATCCCAGTCTGTCCGCGGCCCAAAATCAAGCCGTGAATATCATGGGTTCCCTCATAGGTATTCACCGTTTCTAGATTCATCATATGACGCATCACTGGATACTCATCAGAGATGCCATTGCCACCGAGCATATCCCGGGCCTTGCGGGCTATATCCAACGACTTGCCGCAGGAGTTGCGCTTAATTAATGAGATCAGTTCCGGGGATATATTGTTGTCATTCATTAACTCTCCGGCGCGGAAACAACCCTGTAGGGCAAGGCTGATTTCGGTTTGCATATCCGCCAGTTTGAGTTGAATTAACTGCGTTGCCGCCAGGGGTCGATTGAATTGTTTGCGTTCCATGGTGTAGCTGCGGGCTGCATGCCAGCAAGCTTCGGCGGCGCCCAGCGAACCCCAGGCAATGCCGTAGCGGGCATTATTCAAACAGCTAAACGGCCCTTTTAAACCCTCTACATTGGGCAGCAATTGCTCTTCGGCAACAAACAGATCCTGCATCAGGATTTGGCCGGTGGTCGAGGCGCGCAAGGACAGCTTGCCTTCAATTTTCGGGGCACTCAATCCAGCCATGCCCTTTTCAAGAATAAAGCCACGAATCACGTCGTCATCGGTTTTCGCCCAAACCACAAAGACATCGGCAAAAGGGCTGTTGGAAATCCAGGTCTTGGCGCCATTCAATAAATAGCCACCATCGGTGCTGCGGGCACGGGTAACCATGCCGCCGGGATCCGAGCCATAGTCTGGTTCGGTTAAACCAAAGCAGCCGATAAATTCACCGCTGGCCAGCTTCGGCAGATACTTTTCACGCTGGGCTTCAGTGCCGAAGGCATAGATGGGATACATTACCAGAGAAGACTGTACGCTCATCATCGAGCGGTAGCCGGAGTCGACCCGTTCAATTTCTCGAGCCACCAGACCATAGCTAATGTAATCCATACCGGCGCAGCCATAACCCTCTATGGTTAGGCCGAGCAGGCCCATCTCACCCATCTGGCGGAAGATGCCCGGGTCGCTGGTTTCTTTTTGGAATGCGTCGCGAACCTTTGGCTGCAACTGTTGTTGAGCATATTGACGAGTTGAGTCACGGACCATTCGCTGTTCGTCGGATAACTGCTGCTCGAGCAGAAAGGGATCTTGCCAAATCAGGCGCTGCCAGGATTTACTCTTGCCCATCAAAATAACTCCACACCATTATCCATGTCATTGCCTGCAACAGTAGCAAACATAGGGTGAATTATCTTCGCCTTTAGAGGTTAGTTACAGAGGGCCATTTTTCTGATGGGAAAAATCAGGCTGGCTTTCAAGGTAGGTAAAAAACTTGGTGTTTTTATAGGGCAGTTTCATAAAGCCGGAGACCCCGAGACCATCAATGGCGGGTAGCTCGGCGAGAAGGTCGTCTAGGCAGTCGCGAAAAGCCTGTTCTTTGGATCGGTCCAACAGACTCAGATAATTGTGAATCTTAAGGTCTTGTTCCACCGCTTCAAAAATAATACAGCCGGTGTGATGAATCTGATTCATCCGCGACAACACTTTCATAATGGCTTCCGGCAGGTGCAACATTTCATCTGGATCACTGCCATCTTCAAAATAGGAGTGCAGTCGTGTGTCGTGCTGATCGCTGTTTTGTTCGCCGGTGCTGACAATAGAAAGTCCCTCGCCAAGGTCAAAGGCTATTTTCAGTTGCGGATCTGAAACAAACGGCTGACTGGGATTTTTACGGCTGATATGCAGGGTTTTACGGGCGTCGAACATGCAGCTTTTAAACACCCCCTTCTTACTGATTGCACGGCCCAGATGCACTACATTATTGATCGCCGCGGCCAGTGCCGGGGCCAGTTGCTGGCTGTAGAGATTGAGGCTGGAATCGATATAGACACCGCCGTCGTCCCAGTTCAACGCCAGACCACCAATCACCGGATAACGACCCAGATGGGTGACGGCAATAACAAAGGCTTTTTCAGTATCGCCCATGCCCGACAGATAGTGGCGGTCGTCGCGGTAGCCACCGAGATCTCCTGCCAGAGGATGTTTGCTGTAATGGGGTTGAGCAAAAAACGCCTCGGCGCCAATTTGCTGACGGAGGAATCCCTTTCTTGAGCTGTAGACCACGGTCTCCAATTGTTCATTAGGCGAGACATTGGAGTCTACAAAAGCCACGGGGATAAGCGGCACTTCAACGCCGGCTATTTGATTGGTCAGTGGAGTGCGGCTGATAATATGCTTCATATAGCGCATATTGGCGAAAAAATAATCCCCGGCTTGGTGCTGGGTGGCGAGATCTGGGTTCAACATGCCAGCCAGAGTGCGGGCGAATTCAATGGGCAAATCCAATGATTGCGGGGTAATCACTTCACTGCCAAAGCGACTGCCCTGCCCCGAGGCCAAAGCATAGAGGGTTCCGGCAAGACCCTGCTCATCGAAGCGCGGCGATGAACAGGCTCCCAGCAGCTGTTCTTGGCCAATAAAATAAATATCGCCGAGCTTGGCATTGGTCTTCTGAAACTCCACATTCATGGCATCCAGACCAACCCCGTCGGCGCGCTGACCCTGCCCGTCGTACTGGGCGATGACCGCGGCACCCCAGTCAATTAATGAGACCGTTTCTGTTTGCTGATCAAACATAATATTGGAAGGCTTTATGTCTCCATGAACGATGCTGGACTTACCCGGGTTATTGCGCAGGCGCAGTAATATATCGGCCATCTGGGCAGCAATTTTTAATACCAGTCTGGGTTCGAGGGGGCCTACTTGACGGGCATAGTCCTGCAAATTTATCCCCGGCGCCCGGGACATCATCAGGATCGATTGACCACGCATATTCTGGAAGGCAATAAATTCGGGGATGCCCTTGTGCTCAACCAGGCTGAGCATAAAGCCCTCATCCTCGAGGCGGTCTTTGATATGTTGCGGCAGGGTGATGCGGGAGAATTTAAAGACATACTGGGGGGAGTTGGTATCACTGCCGGTGCCTGCAAAGACAAAACCGTAAGCTCCGTTGCCGATCAATTCAATATTGCTGTAGCCGAGACGCTTGAGCTGCGACTCGCAGAGTCGCAGCCAGTCTTTTAATTTGCGCGCATCTTTATGACTGAGCAGATAAAAGGACTGCTCTTCATTGATATAAAAATGCTGTAAATCTTGGGTCTCATGCAGACTCAAAGTCCCTCTACTCCCGTAAAAGTCAGTATTAAATTGGCTGTCTGTAATTGCATGCAGCCTCTCTTGTCTCTTGTATCTTGTCTCGTCTTTAGCCTCTGTCGGTAAAGCTATACCATAGCCGCAAGCATGGTCGCCGGTTTTTCAAGATAGCTTTTCCAGCAATTATTGAAGCGTGCGATGGTTCCGCCATCAATAACCCGATGATCCCCGGACCAGCTGACAGTCATAATATTCCGTGCCACGACATTGCCCTGCGGGTCAAAGCGCGGCAGGCTCTGAATCTTGCCCAGAGCCACAATCGCCACCTCCGGCTTATTGATAATCGGCGTGGCCAGGGTGCCACCAATGGCACCAATATTGGAGATGGTAATGCTGCCACCCTTCAAGTCCGCAGGATTGATTTTGCCACTGCGTGCCGACGCGGTAAGGGCCATCACCTGAGTGGCAATATCGAGAATGCTGCGCTGCTCAACCGCTTTAATATTCGGTACCAAGAGGCCATTGGCGCCATCCACTGCCATGCCGATATTGTGGCTGGCTAAATAGGTTAGCTCGGTAAAATCGGCATTGGCTCGACTGTTTATAATCGGAAACTGTTTTAACGCCAGAGACAGGGCTTTGATAAACAGGGGCATCAATGTGACTTTAAGTTGATCAGTGCCGTGCTGTTCATTGAGGGCTCTGCGCAGCTGCATCAGTTCCGTGACATCCAATTCATCGACAAAAGTAAAGTGGGGAATACTGGCCACTGACTCGGTCATGCGCTGGGCCATAATTTTGCCCACCCCTCTGATCAGTTCAACGCGGTCCTCGGCAACTACCCCAGGGTTGGATGTTTGATTTGGGACTGAGGTTGGGGCTTTTGTAGACCCGATGGGATTCGCCGCAAGAAAACTCAACACATCTTCTTTTAATACCCGACCCTGCTTGCCCGTGCCAGGAATGGTGCCCAGATCAAGCTGATGCTCTCGGGCCATTTTGCGCACGGCTGGTGTGGTCAGGGCTTTTGAATTGCTGGGAGCTGTTTGCTGTGTTTGTTGTATCTCTGCTAACTGAGGCTCCATTGCAACTGGCTGAGGCTCCATTGCAACTGGCTGAGGCTCTTTACCACTTGGCTGAGGCTCTGCAACTGACTCAACCGCCGCCTCAACATCTTCCTCTACCTCAATAGCAAACAGTGGTGAGTGGACCTTTGCCGTGTCACCGGCAGCGTGATGCAGTTTGGTAATACGGCCGTTGTACATTGAGGGGATCTCAACAATCGCCTTGTCGGTGCTGACATCCACCACAATTTGATCTTCCTCAATAATGTCCCCCTCCCGGATCTTCCACTCGATGACCTCACATTCAACAATGCCTTCACCAATGTCCGGCAAGATAAATTCTTTTTTCATTCTTTTGCTCCTGGGTCTCAGCTATGTCTAGGTCTTGAGGATTGATGGCGCTACGCTATCTGCACTCCACTCGGCACTAATAGCTAACTGTGGTTTTGATCGCTTCAATAATTTTTAAATAATCCGGCAGATACTGTTTTTCATGGATCAGCGAAAAAGGGGTGTCCAATCCGGCGACTCTTGCAATAGGGGCTTCCAAACTGAGAAAGCAAAGCTGCTGAATAGTCGCCGCAATTTCTCCAGCAAAGCCGCCAGTCAGTGGCGCCTCATGGCTAATCACCAGGCGTCCGGTTTTGCGCACTGAATTGGCCACCGTCTCTCGATCCCAGGGGAGCAATGTGCAGAGATCAATCACTTCGCAGGAGATACCTTGCTCTGCGGCTAACTCGGCGGCTTTATTCAGCTGAATCATCTGTGCCCCCCAGCCCAGTAGGCTAACATCCGTGCCCCTTTGCACTATCTCTGCCACGCCTAGGGGCAACTCATAGTCCTGCTCTGGCACCTCCCCGGTCGAGGCGCGATAAATAGCTTTGGGTTCAAAGAAGATAACCGGATTGGGATCGCGGATTGCAGCCAACAATAGTCCCTTGGCTTGATAAGGGTTGCTGGGAATCACCACTTTTAAGCCCGGGGTGTGACAGAAATAGGCTTCCGGTGACTGGGAGTGATAGAGACCGCCGTCGATACCGCCACCGTAGGGCGTGCGAATAGTCAGGCCACCGCAGTTAAACTGATCGCCGCTGCGATAGCGGAACTTGGCCGCTTCATTAACAATCTGGTCAAAGGCGGGGAAAATATAATCGGCAAATTGAATCTCAGCTACCGCGATGGATCCCTGAGCGGCTAAACCAATGGCAAATCCGGCGATGCCCTGTTCCGTAAGAGGTGTATTAAAGCACCGCAATTCACCATGCTTGTCCTGGAGATTGCTGGTGGCTCTAAAGACACCACCAAACTTGCCAATATCCTCCCCCAGACAGACGACCTTCGGGTCCGCGCTCATGGCAGTATCCAGAGCATTATTAACCGCTTGGAGCAGGGTCATGCGGGTTGTGGTCTGCACACCGGTATCAGCAGTGTTATCAACTAGAGTGCTCACTTCGCCCCCTCCTTTAAATCTGAATCAGCGGGATAATAATCGGGGTATTTGGCAATATGGTCTTTCAGAGCCTGTAGCTGTTCGTCGAGATGTTGGGGTGGGGTTTTATAGACATCATTAATCATCTCTTGAAGTGCTGGCTTGGGACGTTTTTCGGCCAGCTTGACCTGCTCGAGAATTTCCTTGCGAAAGGCTACCTGGATTGACGCATCGCGATCTTCGTCCCACCAATTTTTCTTTATCAGCCAATTCTTCATCCGGCTAATCGGGTCATTTTCACTCCACTGTCGCTCTTCTTCATGGCTGCGGTAGCCACTCGGATCGTCGGAGGTGGAATGTGCGCCCAAACGGTAGCTCATGGTTTCAATCAATACTGGCTGCTGCTCTTCCACCGCTATCTTGCGCGCCTCAACTGTAGCGCTGTAGACGGCAAGAATGTCGTTGCCATCCACGCGAATGGTTTTAATCCCATAACCGACACCCCGTGACGCGATACCATTGCCTGCAAATTGTTCAGCGGCTGGCGTGGAGATCGCATAGCCGTTGTTGCGCACAACAAATACCACGGGGCATTTCAATACTGCGGCCATATTTAAACCGGCGTGAAAGTCCCCTTCAGAGGCAGCCCCCTCGCCGAAATAGCAGAGGGTGCAGGCGTTATTTCCCGCCAACTTTTGACCATAGGCATAGCCGCTTGCCTGGGGTATCTGCGTCGCTAAAGGCGAGCTGATGGTCATAAAGTTCAGCTCCCGGCTACCGTAGTGAACCGGCATCTGGCGACCCTTACCCAGGTCCTCAATATTGCTAAACAGCTGATTCATAAACTGCTCGGTACTAAAACCACGGAAGCGCAGCGCCACCTGCTCTCGATACTGCGCCATAACCATATCATCCGCTTTAAACGCCGCGATGGTCCCGGCGACCGACGCCTCCTCCCCAGTGCAGGTCAAGTAGAAACTCAGTCGCCCCTGACGCTGTGCCCCGACCATGCGTTCATCGAGGAGGCGGGTGTAGACCATATCGGTATAAATTTTTTCGGCCAACTCTGAGGACATAGGTGCTACCGCGGCGCCGGGAGTTAGCTCACCATCGGGCTGAAGCTGCTTAAGCGTAGGAATGGCTAAGGATGATGCGTCGAGAAAGATGGGGCTGGTAATTGGCTCGGACTGTTGGTTCTCGAGCCCAGGCTCTTTATCTAGCTCAGGCTGTACTGTTTCTTGTGGAGAATGTTTAACTGCCATGTAGCACCTCAAAAACAATTGCGCGATAAATCAGATGCTTAGCTGTAATTTAAGCCTCTGAAAAGCGACCCTTTAGGTCTTATTTATAGCTGCAAATTTAGCATGAGGAGTGCTAGAGAATCCTGCCAGAGTCGAGGTTTTACTAGGCCTATTACGAGATTTAATTGCTTAAAAGATAATAATATTAATGATCTATTGCGCATATAATCCTAGACTAATTAAATATACCAAATATTTTCAAAGCTATGGCATTATCTGATTTTGGCGTTTGGCTCGATTAAACGTTTACATTCAAATAAGAACAGAGCACCAACGGCTAAAAAGCGGACGTTCTATGACTGACTATAAGCTGGATAATATTGACTGGAAGATACTGGATATTCTGCAATCTGATGCCAGCATCTCTAATTTGGAACTCTCTGAGCGAATATTTCTATCCCCTTCCCCCTGCTCCAGGCGGGTTAAAAACTTGGAAGGGCTCGGCTATATTTCACGGCGGGTTACACTGATTGATCCTCGCAAAGCGGGTTTACCGGTTACGGTTTTTATTCAAGTGACTATGCACCATCAAGTGAAAAAAGATCTCGACCATTTTGCTCAGCGGGTGCTCGAGTGGCCTCAGGTGATGGAGTGTTATTTGATGACTGGAGATTTCGATTATCTGATTCGGGTGGTAACACCGGACCTGTTTGCCTATCAAGAATTTCTCGATGAGCTAACCCAGGTCAGCGGTGTGGATCATGTTAAGAGTAGCTTTTCGCTGAAGCCGATTTGCTATAGAACTGAATTACCACTGGGCCATTTACTCTGAACTGATGCGGGTTCTACAGGGCTTGATTGGTGGAGATTGTTCCCCTGAGTAAAGCGCTCCTCGGCGACTCGATCAGCAACCACAAAAGTGGCGACATTTTCACTGTCACTGCGGACAAATATTTCACGCAGAGTGTGGCCAATGCCCTCCACCTTGGCGGCCAAATCTGCGGCATAGTCCTCTAGGCCATAGTTGTCCTCAAGCATTTTCCGTTGATAGTAAACATCAATAATACCCCCAGCATTCACCACATAATCCGGCGCATATAGGATTCCCCGCCGGTGTAACTGATGGCCCTGCTCCACTGAGGCGAGTTGGTTATTGGCGGCCCCTGCGACAACTGACACCTTAAGTTGGTTAATCGTCTGAGCATTAATGGCTGCACCTAGAGCACAGGGGGCAAATACATCCACATCCAGAGTGAAAATCTTGTCACCGGTCACTTCAATGGCCTTTAATTCACGTACTGCACGGTCAACATTGGCCTGAATAATATCGCTGACAAAGAGCACAGCACCGGCCTCTCTAAGGTGTTTAGCGAGGCGATAACCCACGTTACCCAAACCTTGAATAGCCACTTTAACGCCTTTTAAATCACTGCGCCCAAGCCGATGATAGACCGCCTCACGGAGACTGACAAAGACACCGTAGGCGGTGCTGGGGGATGGGTCGCCGCCATGGGCTGTGATCTTATCTACGCCACTGACATAGTCTGTTCTATCACCGATTTTAAGGATATCGGCGACCGAGGTGCCGGAGTCTTCGGCGGTGATATAGCGGCCGCCCAGCCCCTCAATAAAGTCTCCCATGCTATGCAGTAAGGCATCGGTTTTATCCCGCGCCGGATCGCCAATAATCACCGCCTTACCGCCACCCAGTTTCAAGTTGGCGAGGGCCGATTTGTAGGTCATACCCCGAGACAGACGCAATACATCAGTGAGTGCCTCATCATCAGATGCATAGGGCCACATGCGACAGCCACCCAGGGCTGGGCCGAGATTGGTGTTGTGCACAGCAATAATGGCTTTAAGACCCGATGCCCTGTCTTTAAAAAATGCGACTTGCTGATGATTATCAAATTCACTGTGAGAAAAAACCGACATTCTATGACTCCGATTGCGATGGGCTGTTGCGATGGGCTGTTGCGATGGGCTACTGCGACGAATTATTGGGCTAGAGTCTAGCAGCGGTACGGCGGAGATAAATTGCGCTTTTAATGGAAAATTTCAGCGCTTTAGCAGTGCGCTGATGATTTACCGATGGAAATGAAATCATTGACCAATAAGGACTCGGCAACTATCAACTCTGGCTGTATTTAGGACAAATATGCCCTGTCGAGTAACTGTATAAAGAGGGTCATTCGATACGGCTTAGTATTTGACCGCGGGCTTATTGATAAGCATCAATTTTGTCAATGCCGATCTATTTATAGTTTGTAGCATAGGATATTAACTTTTAAATAAATCGATTTTCGGGCTGATTTTTCAGGTTCTTCTTCAGAGGTAGGTTGCCGAGAAAGTCGATTTCTGAAAACCCAGTTTTCTGTCGAAATGGAGTGTCGTGATGGTCTCAAATTTACAAGAACCCACTGAACTGTTAAGTCGCTTACAGCAAGACTTTAACAGTTTATTTAAAGCTTCTTCAGAAACCCCCTCCCCAGCGGCAAACGATCAAAGCAATGCCGTCACCGGCCTGTGGATTCCTCCGATCAATATACATGAGGCGGACAGTCAGTTTTTTGTTAGCGTCAACATTCCAAGAATCAATATCAGAGATATCGAAATGCATATCGAAGATGGCGTTTTGTCGATTAAGGCTGAGCCAAAATTCAAACACACCAAAGAGCGCGGAGGCTATTATCGCAGCATGTCTTCTCAGGGAACCTTTTATCGACGTTTCAGTCTCCCTGAATCCGCTGATCCCAATCAAGTTACCACTAAAAGTCGCGATGGTGTGCTGACCATTACCCTAGCAAAACGCGAAATGTAGACAGCCAAATTGATTAACAATCGGACGCAATTCATGACAGGTTAATTCACCACAGTAAGTAACCTCCTCTCCTCCCGGAGCTGGAGTATTCTGCAGCCTCCGCCATTCCCCCCTTTGGCGGAGGTTTTTTTTGCCTGCATTTGTTACCGATGTGGCCTGCCAGCGGCTTGTTTTGAATAACGGTTTTAAGCAATAGTTTTAATTAATTGTTTTAAACAATTGCTTTAAACAATTGCTTTAAACAATTGCTTTCACGAATGGTACTAATAAATGGCTCTAGCCGATTGTTACTTTTTCATCGATTTGTTCAGGCTCAGGTAGCAGTGAAGCTCAGGTAGCAGTGAATCGTAGAGATTGGTATAGGCTTTGGCGCTGTGGTCCCAGGAGAAATTTTCACCCATGCCAGCGCGCTGAAGTTCGCGCCACAGCAGCAAATTGCCATAGACAAATTCAAGACGCAGCAGGGCTTCAAACATGGCACTACTGCTGTGTTCCCAAAACAACACGCCGGTGGCATCGGCAATATCCTCTGAGTAGGGCGGTATATCAATAATGGTGTCAGCCAGGCCACCAACTGCGTGGGCTACAGGCACAGTGCCGTAACGCTGGGCATACATTTGGGTTAGACCACAGGGCTCGTAGCGGGAGGGAATCAACAATGCGTCAGCGCCGGCTATAACCAGATGAGCAATTCTCTCGTCGTAGATCAGCTTGACACTTAGGCGCCCGGGATATTTCCGAGCGGCCTGCTCCAGTGCCTGTTCAATTTTTTTGTCACCGCTACCAAGCACCACAAGATCGAGACCCTGCTGCATCATCAATGGCAGCGTCTCGAGAATCAGATCAATGCCTTTTTGGTCAGTGAGTCGAGAGACCACGCCAAGCAGCAAGCGCTCATGGTTATTCGGCAGATGGAATTCCGCTTGAACGGCCAGCTTGTTAAAAATCTTCCGGTGCAAGCTACTGGGACCGTAGAGGGTTTCAATAAAATGGTCATTTCCGGGATCCCAGAGCTGGCTATCTATACCATTGCCAATACCAGAAAAGCGCTCGCCGACAAAGCCCAATAGGCCATCGAGGCCACAGCCAAACTCTGTGCTGAGCACTTCTTGGGCATAGCCCCGACTCACGGTATTGACCGCATCAGCAAAGACTATTCCGGCTTTGATAAAAGACATTTTGCCATGAAATTCCAGTGCTCGAAAATTCCATAGACGCACCCCATCGATGACCTCGGGTAACTTTAGCGCAGTAAAATCAGCTTTGCTAAAGAGTCCTTGATAGGCAAGATTGTGGATCGTGTAAAGGCACCGCGGCCGCGTCTTGTAGACACGCAACAGCAGCGGTACTAGACCTGTGTGCCAATCATTACAGTGGACCATATCCGGCTGCCAATTGAGGCCCGCACGATCAGTTCCAATCAATGTAACAATGCGGCAAAACATCCCAAAGCGCTCGGCATTGTCATCCCAACCTACGTCGCTGTACTCGCCATAGGGCCCGCCGGGACGATCAAACAGTGCCGGACAGTGTACTAAATAGACCGGTATATCCGTGTTTTTCAAGTTGGTCTTGAGCAGGCTAACCTCGTAACCCTGAACCGTTGTGGCGATCTGACCAACCGCTTTTAAGTGACTTAAATCATTCAATAAACTGCGGTAGGCCGGCAGTACAATACGCACTCGGTGGCCCTGTTTTTTTAATGCCAATGGCAGGTTATAGGCGACGTCTGCTAGGCCGCCGGTCTTGATCAAGGGGTACAGCTCACTACAGGCAAACAGAATATTCACAGGGCGTCGCCGTGGAGCTTGGTCAGCACTATGCCGGCCAATGGCGGTAAAATCAGCGCCAGTGAGTGGGGCTGATCCATCCAGGCTTTAGACTCACTGTGGACTAAGCCGGTATTGCCCATATTACTGCCGGCATAAAATTCAGAGTCTGAATTAATCAGCTCGCGGTAAATGCCCTCTTCGGGAATACCTATGCGATAGTCATAGCGGGGCTCAGGAGTAAAATTGAGCACCACTATAATCAGTTCAGAATCCGATTTACGCTGATAGCTGAGTACCGATTGTTGGCCATCATGGCATTCTATCCACTGAAAACCCTGGGGCTCAAAATCATAATAATAGAGCGCCTGATGACGGCGATAGAGATAGTTGAGATCGGTCACCAGACGCGTGACGCCACTGTGACGGTCGACGCCAAGGAGTTGCCAATCGAGGGATTTCTGACAGTCCCACTCGTCACGCTGAGCAAATTCAGCCCCCATAAACAGCAGTTTTTTGCCTGGCCAGGTATATAAAAATAGATAGAGCAGCCTTAGGTTGGCGAATTTCTGCCAATCGTCTCCAGACATTTTCTCCAATAGGGAGCGTTTGCCGTGAACCACTTCATCGTGAGAAAGGGGCAGCATAAAGTTTTCATGGTGAGCGTAGAGCGCACTAAAGGTCAGCAGCTCATGGTGATAGCGACGGTAGATCGGGTCTTTTTGCACATACATCAGGCTGTCATGCATCCATCCCATATTCCACTTCATGGAAAAGCCGAGGCCACCCACCCAGGTCGGTCGGCTCACCTGGGGCCAGGAGGTGGACTCCTCGGCAATCATTATTGCGCCGGGAAACTGTTGATGCACCACCTCGTTGAGTTCACGCAAAAAGGCAATCGCCCCAAGATTTTCATTGCCGCCATATTGATTGGGCACCCACTCCCCCTCTTTGCGGGAGTAGTCGAGATAGATCATCGAGGCCACCGCATCAACTCGCAGACCATCCACATGAAATTCTCGAAACCAATAAAGGGCATTGGCAAACAAAAAGTTTTTCACTTCATTGCGGCCAAAATTAAACGTCAATGTGCCCCAGTCCGGATGCTCCGCAAGGCGTGAATCACCATGTTCGTAAAGTGCCGAACCATCAAACTGTGCCAGGCCGTGCTCATCCTTTGGAAAGTGCCCGGCCACCCAGTCGACAATAATGCCCATGTTGTAGCGGTGAGCACAGTCAATAAAATAGCGCAGCTCGTCGGCACTGCCAAAGCGACTGGTGGGGGCAAAATAGCCGGTGCACTGATAACCCCAGGATTCATCCAGAGGGTGCTCGGCAATGGGCATAAGTTCTATGTGGGTAAAGCCCAGTTCTTTGACATAGGGAATCAGGCTGTGGGCAAGGGTCTTCCAATTGATAAAACCGCCATCTTCGCTGCGGCGCCAGGAGCCAACATGCAGTTCATAGACTGATAGGGGTGCATGCTGCCAGTCCCAGCGATTGCGGTGTTCCATCCACAGTTGGTCGGACCAGCCAAATCGAGTCTCGCCATTAACAATAGAGGCGGTGCGGGGTCGCAGCTCGGATCGCTGAGCGTAGGGGTCGGCTTTCAATGAGATAATATCGCTGTCGGCGTGGCGAATTTCATATTTATAGCGGGCGTCGATTCCCAAGCCAGGAACAAACAGTTCCCAGATGCCACTGCTGCCGCGACAGCGCATGGAGTTGACCCGGCCATCCCAATTATTGTGATCGCCAACGACACTGACGCGCAGGGCATTGGGCGCCCAAACGGCGAATAGCACACCATTAACATGGTCGATGCGATGCAGGTGAGAGCCGAGTTTTCGGTAGATATGCTGATGGGAACCCTCGGCAAACAGGTGCATATCCATATCGCTCAGCTGCGGGGCAAAACTGTAGGGATCACAGCGGTAATGGCAGTCACCCTGCTGATCCTCCCAGCGGATAAGATAGTGCTGTGGAATAATGTCGGCGCCAACCCATTCAAATAGATCGGTGTTGTCAATGCGCTGCATGGGCAGTGATGGACCCTCTATTGCTGCGCTGAGGGCACCGGGTAGCAGCGCGCGAACACGCCAGTGATTGTCGGCAATCCAGTGGCGACCAAGAATGGTGAAGGGGTCGTGATGACGCATCTCCAACAGCCGCTGCATGGGCTCGGTAATGGTACTTGCAGCGGCTGAACTGATGCTTTTCTCGGTACTAGACTCTGAATCAGATGAGTTTTTAATAGCAGATCCTTAGCCCTGTAACGGCGCAGATGTGTGGTTTCCGGCAACTGCTTTGAGCATGCCCTCGGTGCGATAAAACGGTAATTCAGCGTTTTCTGCACTGTTGGCCGTGGCGATAATATCTCCGGAGGAGACAATTCCTGCCAGCGTTCCCTGGTCATTGATCACTGGCAATCTGCGCACGCCGTTTTCACGCATAATATCCAATGCTGTCTGCACATCATCTTCGAGATGGCATTTGTGCAGCAGCTGGCTATTGGCAATGTCGTTCGGCGTCAATTCCCACAGTGGCCTTTGTTGCAGTGCCGCACCAATAGCAATATCTCGGTCAGTGACCATGGCAATTGGGCGATGGGCTTCATCGACTACTGGCACAACGCCACAGTCGTTGTTCCACATTGCCGTTGCTATGGCACTCAACGGGGTATTGCGAGTGCAGGTCGATACCTGACTGGTCATCATTTGTTTCACATTCATTTCTCTTAACTCCTCTAGACTCGTTCGCGGGCGCGAACTGGGAAGCAATCGTCATCAAAATTAGCCCCGAGGGTATTGACCCGAATCAATATTCCAAAGCCCACTTGGTGGTCAAATTTTCCTTAACCTAAGGTTAGTTTTTTTTTGCACAAAAGACAGGAAAGATAATGAATCAAATCGTCACCGATAAAAACTGGGCTCCACATTCAATGCGTGAAGCCAGTAACAGCCGTTTCGTTAGCCGGCTGACAAAGAATACCCTCGGCTTAATTCTAGCCGGTGGCTGCGGATCGCGGCTCAATCAATTGACTCGTTGGCGAGCTAAGCCAGCAGTGCCCTTCGGCGGTCAATTTAGAATTATTGATTTCGCTCTATCCAACTGTGTTAACTCCGGCATTCGGCGCATTGGGGTACTCACCCAGTACAAAGCCCATTCGCTGATCCGGCACATACAGCGTGGCTGGGGATTTTTACACGGGGAGTTCGATGAGTTTGTGGAATTGCTCCCGGCCCAGCAGCGCCTCGAAAGCTCCTGGTATCTGGGCACCGCCGATGCGGTCTACCAAAACATCGATATAGTGCGCAACCATCACGCCGACCATGTACTGATTCTGGCCGGAGACCATATTTACAAAATGGACTATGGCCCCATGCTGGCACAGCATGTGGAAAAAGGTGCGGAATTAACCATTGGCTGCATTGAGATGCCTGCGGATCAAGCCAGTGCCTTTGGGGTGATGAAGATCGACAGACACAGTCGGGTTACGGACTTTGTCGAGAAGCCGGAGCAGCCACCCACCATCGTCGGCAAGCCCGGTCGGTCGCTGATATCAATGGGTATCTATATTTTTAATAGCCAATTTCTTATCGACCAGCTGATCAACGATGCCGATAATATCGACTCCAATCATGACTTCGGACAAGACCTGATTCCCGCCCTGATCGAGAAGTACCCTGTCTATGCCTATTCATTTCGCGATACGCTGCGGGACTGCCCCACCCGCTCCTCTCTGGGTATACCCCATGAAAAAGAACAGCCGCCACAGGCCTACTGGCGGGATGTGGGTACGGTGGATGCATATTGGCGCTCTAATCTGGAACTGATTGGGGTCACCCCCGAGCTCAACCTCTACGATCGCGAGTGGCCAATCTGGACTTATCGTGAACAGACACCGCCGGCAAAATTTGTCTTTGATGAACCCCATCGCCGGGGCATGGCCATCGACTCCATGGTCTCTGGCGGCTGCATTATTTCCGGAGCAATTATTCGCCATTCACTGCTATTCAACAATGTCAGTATCGATGAGGGCAGCCGAATCAGCGACGCAGTAGTGCTGCCAGAAGTGCGCATCGGAAAATCCTGTCGCATTAGCAAAGCCATTATCGATAAGGGCGCAGTGCTGCCCGACAATACTGTGATCGGTGACAATTTAGAGGAAGATGCCGAACGCTTTTATGTCAGCCCAGACGACGTTGTTCTGGTAACCCCAGATATGCTCGGACAGGAACTTCATCATGCCAGATAAAACCGTAGCCACAGCTAAACCCTTAAACGTTGTGCTCTGCTGGCATATGCACCAGCCGGAGTATCGCGATCCCGTCTCGGGAGTCTGCGGCCAACCCTGGACCTATTTGCGAGCGATAAAAGATTACACCGATATGGCTGCCCATCTGGAACAGGTGCCCAACAGTCGCGCGGTAGTCAATTTTAGCCCCCTACTACTGCTCCAGCTAGACCGCTATAGCGAGCAGTTCAACCGCTACTTTATCGACAACCAGCCGCCCCTAGACCCACTGCTAGCAGCACTGGTAGAACCCAGCATCAGCAGCGACCCCGACTATCGCTATAATCTGGTGAAACGCTGTCTCGACCATCACAATTTTATTAGTGGTCAGCACTTCGAAACCTATATTGCCCTGAATAATATCGGCCGCCATATTCTCGATAATGCCAGCCATATAGGTTACGTCTGCGATGATTTTTTCAGCGACCTGCTGGTGTGGTTTCATCTCACTTGGCTCGGCGAGACCGTGCGCAGAGATGATCCTCGGGTGCAGAAATTGATCGCCCGAGAAAGACGTTACTCGATGTATGACCGCATCCAATTGATGCGCATTATCAGCGACCAGATCAGTCAGGTGATACCGCGATATCGCGCCCTCGCCGAGCGCCGTGTGATTGAACTGTCCATGACCCCCTACGGTCATCCCATCGGCCCACTATTAGTCGATTTAAACAGCGCCAAAGAGGCCACACCCCATCTGGTGATGCCCAACGCCACAGAATATCCCGGCGGTGAAGAACGTTTAAAATGGCATATTGATGCTGGCAAAGAGGTTTTTATAAAATACTTTGGCAGCGCCCCCATCGGCTGTTGGCCCGGTGAGGGAGCGGTCAGCGATGCCAGTCTGGCAGTGTTGGATGACAGTGGTTTTGCCTGGGCTGCCAGTGGCGCTGGCGTGCTGAGTAATAGCTTAAAAAGCTCAGGTCAAGATAACAGAGACTCGGATACCAATCTCTATCAGGGCTACTCCGTTGGAGAACGCGCTATTCGCTGTTTTTTCCGTGATGACCACCTCTCCGATCTCATCGGCTTCACCTATTCCCAATGGCACGCCGACGACGCAGTGGCCAATCTTGTCAGTCGCCTCGAGGACATCGCACGTCGCTGTGCCGATCAACCGGATGCCGTGGTGGCGATCATTATGGACGGTGAAAATGCCTGGGAGCACTACCACCAAAATGGCTTCTATTTTTTGCGCGGCGTCTACCGCCAGCTGGCAGAGCATCCAAGTCTCAACCTGACGACCTTTTCCCAGTGCTTGGAAGGTGGGAGCAAAGCCCTGAATCACCTCACCACGGGGAGTTGGGTCTATGGCAACCTGACCACCTGGATTGGCAGTGCCGATAAAAATCGCGCCTGGGATATGCTGATCAATGCCAAGCACAGCTTTGATAAGGTGCTGCAAGGCCAACAGCTAAATGACCAGCAACAGCTAGCCGCTGAGCGTCAAATGGCCGTCTGCGAAGGCTCAGACTGGTTCTGGTGGCCCGGTGGTGACAACCCACCCGAAACTGTCCGCGCCTTTGACGAGCGCTTTCGCATGCATCTCACGGCACTCTACTCTCTGCTCGGTGTAACCGCACCGGACTATCTACAGCGGCCCTTTACCCAAAGCCATCCCGGCGATGGATTTAGCCATGAGATCCATCAGGGCGGTGTGATGCGCAGGGCGGAAGAGCTGGGATGAAAGAGCTAACCACTGCGCCACCTCAAAGCATTTTTCAACAGCGCCGCAGCGGCGTGCTGCTGTCAGTAACAGCACTGCCAGGAAGCTCGGCGCTTTCCTTAGAGGCCGACTTAAAGGCAGATCAAGGCGCAGGGGTCGAAGTACCGAACTGCGGTTTTTTTGACTCCGCCTGCCAGTTTATAGACTGGCTTGCCAGCGGCGGATTTAGCCTCTGGCAGGTGCTTCCCCTGGGCCCCACTCACGCCGATGACTCGCCCTACCTGTGCCTCTCATCTCTGGCGGGGGAGAGTCATTTTATTGGCTTGCAGTGGCTGCAAAAAAACGGTCTGCTGGATCCCCAGTTAGCGCTATTTGACCGCTGTCACAGCGCAGCCCTAGAGTCAGCCCACCACCATTTTCAGCAGGCTGCCAATGGCCACCATTGGCATCAGGACTATGTTCTATTTTGTGCTGAGGCCCAGGACTGGCTCGATGATTTCGCCCTGTTTATGGCCCTGCACCAACAGCATAAACATCAGGCATGGTATGAGTGGCCAAGCCCACTGCGGGACCGGCACAGCAGTGCCCTAGGCAATGCCGAGCAACAGCTTAGTAATGAAATCGCACAAATTAAATTTGTTCAATTTTTATTTTTTAAACAGTGGTCTGAAATTCGTGATTACGCCAAGCACAGAGGTATTCTGCTGTTTGGCGATATGCCTTTATTTGTCGCTCATGACAGCGCCGACGTCTGGGCCAATCGAGATTATTTTAAGCTGACAACAGAGGGCCAGCCTGAAGTGGTGGCCGGGGTGCCGCCAGATTATTTCTCCAGCGCCGGGCAGCACTGGGGCAATCCTCACTACAGCTGGCCGAACTTAGAACAGGATAACTTTAGCTGGTGGATTCAGCGCATGAGAGTCCATCTGAAAATGTTTGATCTAGTGAGAATCGATCACTTTCGCGGTATTTACAGCGCCTGGGAAATTCCTGCCACCAGCAGCACAGCCGCAGGTGGCCGATGGCAGCTGGCGCCAGGGGAGAAGTTGCTTAAGGCATTGCACGATGCACTGCCAGAACTGCCACTGGTGGCTGAAGATCTCGGCTTGATGGAACCGGAGATCGCCGCACTGCGGGATCAGTTTGATATTCCGGGCATGGCTGTCTTGCAGTTTGCCTTTGACGGCAATGCCGACAATCCCTACCTGCCAGAAAACCTCAAACAGCACTCGGTGCTCTACAGCGGCACCCACGACAATGACACCAGCCTCGGATGGTTTCTCGGCCTCTCCGAACAACAGCAACAGCAGGTCACCGACTACTTGCATTGTGACCCCAAAGATCTGCCAAGGGCGCTGCTAAAAGTGGCCTTAGATTCTCTGGCACAGCTAGTGATTATGCCTCTGCAAGATCTTCTTGGTCTCGGCGTCGGCCACCGCACTAATACGCCGGGAACGGTGGGCAATAACTGGTTGTGGCGCTTTCAGTGGCAACAGTTAGACACTGATATAGCAGAGCAATTTATGCGACTTAATCGACAGTCTGGTCGCTGCTAGTCCCCACCTATAGATAGAATATTCGAAATTGACAGTTATCAATTCGACCGCATGAGATTATTGTTTTTATAAGCTGACAGTAAATCCAAAGCACTAGCTTCAAGCAGCTAGTGCAAGCTAAAGCGGAGCATACCCCCATGCAAAATATTGCTATCAATGGTCTTGGCCGCACCGGTCGACTGATTTTGCGACGCTATCTCGATGGCGGTTATAGCAACTTTCGGATTGTCGCAGTCAACGACCCCATGCCAAGGGACAACCTCCTCTATCTGCTCAAGTACGATTCGGTTCATGGGACGCTGCCCCACGAGATAAGTATCAACGGAGACAGGTTATCGATTGCCGATACCAGCTTTGCCCTCTATCAGCGCAGCGAGCCGAATAAACTGCCTTGGCAAGAACACAATATCGACCTTGTTATTGAGAGCAGCGGTCAGTTTTGCCGCTACAGCGACGCCACGCAGCATATAGGCGCTGGTGCCAATCGCGTGCTAATCACGGCACCCTGCAAGGATGCCGATATCACCTTGGTACTTGGGGTAAATGACAATGACTTCGATGCCGAACAACATATCATTATTTCCAACGCCTCTTGCACCACCAATTGCCTGACCCCAGTGTTAAAGGTGCTGATCGATGCCTACGGTGTCGAGCGTGTTCTGGTCACCACAGTGCATGCCTACACCGCGAGCCAGAGTATGGTGGATGTGGCGGCTAAAAAAATGCACCGTGGCCGCGCCGGCAGCATGAACATTATCCCTACCTCAACCGGCGCAGATGCCTGCACTATTCTGGTTTTGCCGGAACTCAAAGATCGCCTGCTAGCACTAGCTCTGCGTGTGCCCGTGGCCAATGTTGCACTGATCGATATCAGCGCCGAATTGAGTGATAAAGAAGAACTCAGGTCGTTGACTAGCGACGATATCAATGGCGTATTTATTAAGGCCGCGGCGGGCTCGATGGAAAATATCATCCAGTACAGCGACGAGCAATTAGTCTCCAGCGATATTATTGGAAATCCTCATTCGGCGGTTATTCACGGCCTTACCACCAGAGTATTACAGGGCAATATGATCAATTTATTTGCCTGGTATGACAATGAATATGGTTATGCCAGTCGCTGTTTAGACATAGCCGAAAAAATCAGTGGTCAGGCATTGGTTCCTGAGCCGGTGGTCTAGGAACACTTGATCTAATCAACAATAATTACATATGGAGCTAAACAGTATGACGATTTTAAAACGACTTATTTTCACTGCCATTGCACTGCTGATAACCAGTGGCTGTGCCCTGAAAGGGGGGCAGCACAATCTGGTAACTTTTCATGAAGGTAAGTTGCCGCGGGGCGAAACCATCAGTATCGAGCCCGTAGACAGCCTGAGCCCCGACAGCCTCGAATTCAGTTATTACCGAGTACTGATGGCAGATAAACTGCGCAAGCTGGGTTACACCCCGGTGTCATCAGATGAGCCGGCAACATTAGTGGCAAAGGTCGATTACTCTGTCAGCGATGGGCAAAAACGTATTGGCAGCGAACAGCGCAGTGGTGCCAACTACATTCCCAGGAATCTCTCCAACTATCCATCCAAATACCCCTCCAAATACTATGCCCGCTATCACTTTCATAATGGCCGCCACCACAGCCCTTTTTATTACGGCTATTCCAATCAATGGCCTCCGGAGAACTACAGCGATGTGGTCTATAACCGCATATTGGAAATCAATATTTTGGACAGATCAACAACCGAAAGGCTATTTGAAGGACGCGCCCAGAGCATTGGTCGGGAAAAAGAAATTGCCAGCGCTATGCCCTATATGATCACTGCCATGTTCAATAACTTTCCCGGTGAAAATGGCATTACCAAGGTGGTGACTATTGATTAGCGTCCTTTATAGTAGTGCTCTTTAGTAGTGCCCTGCAATAGCGCTATTAAGTAGCGCCATTCAGTAGCGCCATTCATTAGTGCTCTCCAGTAGTGCTCTCCAGTAAAGCTTTGCAATACTAAAGAGTCTCCAAACCGGCTTACAACCAGAGCATCAAGCCCAGCTCAAAAGGATGGCTGAGCAGTCGGTTATAGGGATAGAGGCGCAGGCGATACTGTTTTAAACCACAGTCGCCTGGCGTCCAGTCCACTGCAAAGCGAGCCTCAAAGTGCTGACCCGGCTGATAAACCAGTCGGACAGAGGTCTCAGCAACAAACTGCTGCTGAGAAAACTCCCCCAGCAGACACTCGACCACAATATCATCAGCATTGAGGCCATTTAGATTAACCGCCACCGCCAGAGACAGAGTCTCTCGCAGATGGATCTCCCCTGCGGGCTGAACCACACAGTGGGCGCGAACACCTGACCACATTTCCATAATGCGCTTTTTCCAATTGACCAACTGCTGCGCAGTGCCCTGACCTGAGAGCTTTGCGCCCTGCTTAGCGGCGGATAGATAAGGCGTCTTTATATAGTCGCAGATCATACGGTGGGCACTAAAACGAGTGATCGTAGAACTCATTGAGGCGCGAGATAGCGCCAGCCAACGGGACGGATAGCCATTATTATCACGCTGTTGCCAGGCCGGGATCGCTTGATTTTGCAGGATATCGAGAATATCAATCGCCTCCTGGCGATCGCGATAATCGGCATCGTAATCCGGATCGTGGGGAGCCACCGCCCAACCGTTGTCACCGGTAAAACCTTCCTCCCACCAGCCATCCCGAATACTCAGATTAACCACACCGTTAATCGCCGCTTTGATACCTGATGTGCCGCAGGCTTCCAAGGGATACTCCGGCGTGTTTAGCCAAATATCACAACCAGACACCAGTGCTCGAGCCAGGGCAATATCATAGCCCTCAAGCAAGATAATACGGCCGATAAACTGGGGTTCCAGAGACCATTGATAGAGCTGCTTGATCAACGCTTTTCCCGGCTCATCCTCTGGATGGGCCTTGCCGGCAAAAACAAATACAACCGGCCGCTTGGAATCACTGACTAGTGCTGAGAGACGCTCCATCTCCAAAAACAGTAACCCGGCACGCTTGTAACTGGCAAAGCGGCGGGCAAAACCAATCAGCAACAGATCACCGTTACCCTGATTGATACAGCCTGTGGAGCGCTCGATCATGGCCTGACTCAATCCATTACGCCTGTGCTGTTTGGTTAGCCGCGCGGCAATTTCACCCAGTAGACTCTGTTTGATCTCGCAGTGGATCTCCCACCAGGTACGGTTATCTATCTGCTTGAGCGCCTGCCAGTAGCCGCTATTGTGCTGCTGTTGACGCCAGTCTGGCAGTCTGCTGTCAAATAGCTCACTCCACTTCTTATGGATGAAACTGCCCACATGTATGCCATTGGTAATGTAGCTGATGGGATTGTCTGCCGGAGGAATCTGTGGCCACAGGGACTGTTCCATATGGGATGCGACACCGCCATGAATACGGCTGACGGCGTTATGAAAACGGGAGCCGCGCAGTGCCAGGGCGGTCATATTAAATTCGTGTCGGTTATCTCCTGATTGACCGAGGGCAAATAAGCTTTCCCTGTCGATGGGCAGATCGCGCAAATAGGCACTGCAATAATGATCGATAACAGGTCTTTCAAAACGGTCATGGCCAGCCTCGATCGGGGTGTGGGTGGTGAACAGGGTTGAAGATGCCACCCGCTCGAGGGCGGCATCAAAATCTAAGGGGCCGTCTTTCCCTTCAGCTTGTCGCTCCCTTTCATCCTCAGCACTACGTTGCAACAGCTGCCGAGTTCTTTCAACAGAGGAAAGAGCCGCGTGCCCTTCATTGATATGCCACACCGTTGGCACAATGCCCAGAGCCGCTAGGGCGCGCACTCCACCAATACCGAGTACCATCTCCTGTTGTAGGCGGACATTGCTGCCACCGCCATACAACTGCCGGGTAATCAGCCTATTGTCAGAGCGATTTTCAGGCACATCTGAGTCCAGTAAAATCACTTGAATACGCCCTACCGCGACCGTGCAGAGGCGCAGGGATACCTGCTCATCGGCAATTGGCACACTCACATGCACCGCCTCACCAGCACTGTCGATCACCTGCTTTACTGGCGAGTCAGCAAATGATTGATAGCCATAACGGGCAATCTGATTACCCTCGGCATCAATTGTCTGGGTAAAATAACCTTCATGATAGAGCAAGCCAACGGCGACAAAGTCGATACCCATATCACTCGCCGCCTTGCAGTGATCCCCAGCCAAAATGCCCAGGCCACCAGAATAGACCGGAAAGCTCTCATGAAAGCCAAACTCCGCGCAAAAATAAGCCACAACCGTATTTTTCGGCAGGGGGTTATCAGCGGCTAAGAGGGACTCAGTAGCGGAGTTACAGTAGTTGTGAAACCAGAGCATAACCCGCTGATATTTTCCCAGATAGTCTGGATCCTCCGCGGCAGTCGCCAAAACCGATTCATCTATGCGCCGCAAAAACAGTGTGGGGTTGTGGTGACAGCTATCCCAGAGCTCTCCATCGAGACTGATAAACAGCTCGCGGATCCCTCCGTGCCAGCTATAGAGAAGATTTTCAGCCAATTCCGCGAGTCCAGCGATGGCCTCGGGTAGCTGGGGTTTTACCTCTACTTTAAATTCGGTGATATGCATAATAAGGCCGCTGCTTGTTACCTAAACAGGGACTGTAAAACTCTGGGGGAAAACAAAGTTGACCCCTATCAAGGGGGTTTTTCTTATGCAAGAAGCGATTAAAAAGCCTTTCCGATGCAGCCTTCTACGCCCGTCAAGAAAGCTTCAAATAGGCACTTAGAGCACTGGATAACAAATCACCGCTCGTCTATATGTTTATCCAGCTAAAGGTATTTTCCATCTAGCCTTAGTCAGAATATTTTAGCGTTGGAATATTAGTCACACAGCAACCTGCTGATCTGTGCCAAAATTTTTGTCTCCCCGAGAACAACTGGGGAATTTTACTAGCACAGGTACCATTATTATGCCGGACACTACGGACACCACCACAGACATCATCATGGACTCTCTTGAGCTACCAAGACCCATTGCACTGGTGCTCGATGCCGCCGGAAATATAGAACATCTCAGTGACGACGCCTGTAGGCTGCTGGGTTACTCCCTGGCAGAACTATTGGGCGTTAACTGGCTTTCACTGTGCCTGCCGAGCACCTGGCAACTAAAAGCGAAAATCATTTTTGACAGTCTTGTACACAGCGCCAGCAACGAGTCGGACCAATATGTCTATCCGATTATGGCAAAAGACGGCAAGCAAACGATCTTCTCCTGGCACAGCGAAGCGCGCCGCGACCAGAGTGGGGTCTTTATTGGTTCAATCACCACCGGCATTAGAATTCGTGACAATGCACTACAAGAAAAAAATTCTCTGTTGCAATCTGCGGCACGCAATCAAGCGGTCCTCGACAATGCTATTGAGGCGATCATCAGTATCAATAGCAGTGGCACCATTACCCATGTCAACAAAACCACTGAGAAAATTTTTGGTTATCCTGAGTTCCAGTTAGTCGGTAGTAATATCGGGAAGTTACTCCCCGATGCAGAATTCCCCGGCGGCAAGAATGATATTAGTGAATATCTTGAGGCAGGCAATAACGGCAATGGCTTTAATCAAGAACTCAACGCGCGACACAAAGATGGCAGTTGCCTGATTATTGAATTGACCGTCGCCGAAATCGTTATCGCCGGGGTGCGCAGCTATACCGGTATTATGCGTGATATCCGAGAACGCAAAATCAACGAAGAACACCTTAGACAAACCAAGGAGGAGGTGCAGCAGGCCCGAGATCATCTTGCTCATCTCGACCGCCTGCACATTGCCAGTGAGATGTCCGCGAGCATAGCCCATGAACTCAATCAACCATTAACGGCCATTTCAATGTATGCCCAAGCCTGTCGCAATCTACTTAAAAAAGGGCCGCGGGACAGTCAGGCGCTATTGCCAACACTCTCTAGAATCGACAAACAAGCACAGCGTGCCGGCGAGATTATCCGTAATATTCGCACCCTCGTGAGCAAGCAGAACCCTCACCACCAGCTCACTGACATCAATACCTTGATTCACAATACCATCGAGCTGGCTCAAGTTGATGCTGACTGTCGAGCGATCAAATTTGAATATGACTCCAGTGAGCAATTGCCGATGATGGAGATTGTTCTCGGTCAAATACAGCAGGTCATTCTCAATTTAATTCGCAACGCCTGCGATGCCATGGTCAATACTGAAGCGGCAGACAAGTGCATCACGATTAGCAGCGAGAGTAACCCAAGGGGTTATATCACCATAAGAGTGAGGGATCATGGCACCGGCATCAATCACGATCATAGCGATAAGCTGTTCCGAGCGTTTTTCTCGACCAAAAGTTATGGAATGGGAATGGGCCTCGCCATAAGCCAGTCAATTATTAGCAATCACGGCGGTGAAATGAAGATCAATGACAAATATAGTGAGGGCGCAGAAATCATGTTTACGCTGCCGATTCTGCCAACCCGGAGAGACCTAGTCCATGAACAGTAACCAGATTGTTTATATAGTCGACGATGATTCGGATGTTGCCGACTCCATGTCAATGCTGTTGGAATCCACCGGTTTGCGCACTCAGCAGCACCACTCGGCTGAGGAGTTTCTGCAAAATGGCATTGCACAGCTTGTCGGCTGCCTGATACTGGATGTACGCATGCCCGATATGAATGGGCTTGAATTACATCAGGAGATTAAGCGCCGGAACGCCAACTTGCCGGTGATTTTTGTCACCGGCCACGGCGATGTACCAATGGCGGTCCAAGCAATGAAGAATGGCGCCCTGGAATTTCTGCAAAAACCGTTTCGCGAGCAGGAGTTTATTGACTGTGTTAACCGCGCCTTGAAGGCCAATACTGATGCCTTAAATGGACACAATCGGCTGCGTTCAATTCAGGCGCGCATCGACAGTCTGACCAAGCGCGAGCAGGAAATTATGCGACTGATTACAGCGGGTAATATCACTAAGGTGGTCGCGGCAAAACTCAGTATCAGTCCCCGTACAGTTGAAATTCACCGTGCCCGGGCGATGGAGAAAATGCAAGCAAAGACCCTTGCGCAGTTAATACAGATGGTTGTCGAGACTCAACACCAGGACAGTGTCTAAGCCTTTCAGTGACACTGTCCTCTAAGTGGCGCGATCCTGTTAAAGGGTATGTTTCTCTAGAACGGCGTTCTTCTGTTATCAGCCAACAGCGGTCAATGCCACCGGCTTCTCTTGTCGACGATCAACATAGCCGCCAGCGATAACATAGTGCAAGCCGTCCATATCCATCAGCCGCACACGATGACGATTGGCAACAATTAAACCCTGTTCCTCGAGACGCTTGAATAGACGGCTGACGGTCTCGACTGCAAGGCCGAGATAATTGGCAATATCATAGCGTGCCATACTCAAACGAAATTCATGGGCAGATTCGCCGCGATCGTGCATGCGCTGAGAGATATCCAGTAAGAAATGTGCCAAGCGCTGCTCGGCTTTCATTTTTCCCAGCACCATCATCAGATGGCTCTCGCGAAACATCATGCAACTCACCGCGCAGAGTAGTCGATTGTAGACTTTCTGATTGCTTTTTAGTGACGCATCCTTAAAAGAATCAAAGGCGAGGCTGCACACGCTCGAGGTTTCCAGCGCCTCAACTTCGCAGGTATATTTCTGCGAGTCAATACCATCTATGCCGAGAATATCGGTGGAGAAATGAAAACCCGTGACCTGCCGTTCGCCAGATTCATCGACAATACAGGACTTAAAGCAGCCTGAGCGAATCAGAAAAAGTGACTGAAACTTATCGCCCTGCAAGAACAGGCGCTGCCCTTTCATCATCGGCTTTTCGTGGTTGATAATAGTGGATAGTTCGCTATTTTCAGTGCTGTTTAATGTACTGATAAGACAGCTCTTTCTCGCCAAGCAATGATTGCAGGTGATCTGCTTGGCAGTGTTTAATTTGGCGACTGTAGTTGCTGATTCCATCTCTAACTCTCCTTGTAACGCGCTAATATTAATCCGTTAAATACAATTCAACAGTCTTTAATTACGTGCCCCTGTCCGTGCAGACATTCGTTAATCCTATGCTCTTGAATCCGCAATACAGATTAGCAGGCTGAAACTGCTGGCCTTAAAACTTTAGGCAGCCTGAATAGCTTGCTCAACTTGGGTCTGATCGCCCTGGCCCGCCCACATAAGTCCAGCGTGCTTCCCCTTCGCCCATATAACCAGTGCATTCATATCCGAATATAATTGCTCAGCGCTATCAGGGGTGAATATAATTGCTCAGCGCTATCAGGGGTTTTAACAATAATTTTTAGGTACATTCCGGAGCGCAGGGATTCCGGACAACGTTCAATTCCTAAACCCGCCATACCAATATTACTCACCGGACACATAGCAATTTGTTTATCTGCCAAATAGATCTCTACCAGACACTGTTCAGTGCTAGGTATTAATGACCTGCGACTTCCCATTCGATGTTCCATATGAACTCCTTATTGTTAATGACAGAGGGTAATTTAGGTTCCGACCGTTGAAAAAATAGGTCGAGCGATCCTTAACTGGGAGACAAAGCATAGCAAAGGGGTGCCGCCAGACAATAAGGGGCTATGCGTAATTTACTGCGGTAACTACGTATCCTACAAAAGGTGGGGTCTTTAGCAGTTGGTTCGAAAAGTATTAAATATAAGTATAAATACTTACCTTTTTGCTTATATTGGCCCCATGATTTTTGCAGAAAAGCGCACAAGGGAATGACAAAATAGAGATTGAGAGCGATTAAAAATTTGCTTAGGGCTGTTTAGGCAAGGAAGAAAAATGCTGTCGTGCCAAACGGATTTTTTGCTCGGCATCCTGGCAATCATCAGCAATCTCGGCGGCTAGCAGCAAGCGATGCTCTAGTCCGGACTGATTAGCAACCTGAATTGCCAGCCCCGGCCGCGCATTGAGTTCCAATAACATAGGTCCGCGCAGGCGGTCGAGAACGATATCCACCCCCAGATAATCGAGCCCCGCCATACCGGCACAGCTGGAGGCCAACTCCAGCAGCTGCTGCCAGTGAGGGATAATTAATTGATCAAAACGAATCTGAGTATCTGGGTGCTGGCTTACAATACGGTTGTGCTGCACTGCACAGACACTCTGACCACTGCCCATATCAATGCCGACGCCAACGGCTCCCTGGTGCAAATTGGCCTTGCCATCCGAGCTGTGGGTGGCACAGCGCATCATTGCCATGACCGGCACACCGCGGAACACAATCACCCGAATATCCGGCACGCCTTCGTAGCTGTAGTCTTTGAGAATCGGATCAAAATCAATTAGCGCCTCAATCATGGCGCTGTCGTTGCGACCGCCAAGACTGTATAAGCCAGCAAGAATATTGGAGCTGTGGCGACGTACATCACGATCATCAATAAGCCCGCCACTGGACTTGATAAACAGCTCCCCCTGGCGTCCGACGATGACCAGAATACCTTTACCACCGCTGCCCTGACTGGGCTTGATCACGAAGGCATCACGGTCATGGAGCATATGACTGAGAGTCTGGATCTGGAACTGATAATCCACGGTGCCAATTAACTCAGGCACCGGAATACTACGGGCAATAGCAGCGCTCTTGGTTTTTAATTTGTTATCCGCAAGACTGTAATTTTTGCGCTGATTGTAGCGACCGATAAAACCGATATTGCGGCTGTTCATACCGAGAATACCCAGCTCGCGCAATTTTAAAGGCGAAACCAGTAAGCTCACCTGACTACTTGCTCGCCATATCGCGGAATCGATACAGCTCGGATAAGCGATAACCGGTATACTTCCCCAGTAGCAAGATCACTCCCAATAGACTCAGCATTAACTCAGGAAAATTAAACGTCAGGTGAGCAACCAGACTGTTGGACATAGCCAAATAGGCCAGTACTGCAACCAGTAAACTGCCGCTGCCTTGAACAAGCACCTCATGGCCACCTTCTTCCTCCCACAGAATCGACATGCGCTCAATGGTCCAGGCAACAATCACTGTAGGGAAAAAAGTCACCGTGAGTATTTGATCTAGGCCGAGTTTATAGCTGGTGACAGCCAGTGCCGCCATCAGCAAAATCACCACAATAATTACCGTCGCCACCCGCGCCACCAGAAGTAAATTGAGACGACTCAGATAAGAGCGGATCCATAGGCCGCTGCCGATCAAGGTGAGAAAAATAATCAGCCCCACCAGCAGGGTGGTTTGAATAAAAGCCAGAGCAATCAGTATTGGCATAAAGGTGCCAGAGGTTTTAACTCCAACCAGCAAGCGCATAACCACCACCACTAGGGCGGCCACAGGAATCAGCAGCAGCCCCTTAAAGATGCCCTGCTGTTCCACCGGCAGGGTATAGATGGAAAAATCCAACAGGGCAAATTCCTCAGCACGCTGCTCCATACCCAGAACCGCTTTAGCCGGCAGACTATTGCTCACCAGAGCAAACTCAAGACTCGAATTGCGACCGCCACTGAGGTTTAGAATAGCGCCATCGCCACGCTGCCAAATAAAGAAGTTATCCGGCAGACCGAGTCTCGCGGTTTTGGGGTCGGCAATAATCCATTTGTCGCCACTGTTGACTTCGAGCAGGGAGCTGAGGGTCTGGCGACGGCGGCCATCCTCCAGCTCAATACCCCGCAGCTCATGGGCGGGAATATCGGCGCTGGCCAGACTGTGTAAAATTAACGTCAGGGAATCATTGCCATAGGAACTGAGCAAAAACTGAATATCCTGATCCTGGGACTCCCGCAGCAGCTCCTGCAACAGTAACAGTGTAAAGCTCTCTCGGTCTGAAGACTGTTGCCGAATGCGCTGAACAACTCGATCCATGGCCGCCTGTTGATCCAGCTCTAACAGAGGCTTGATCGGTACCTCAACCTCGAGAGTCGGTAACTGGCGGCCAACGCTGGCGCGGTAAATCTGCATTTTATAATAGAGGGTGGTGGCGTGATCGAGGGACTGCCGGGTCCAGCGGGCGGTGCTGACATTTACCGGCTCTTCAATAATCGAAAAGCCAAACCCCGAAGAGACAAAGTGCTCATCCAAAATAGTCCAGCCGCCCAGTGATGCAGGCAGGCGCAAGCCAACATTGACCGGGCCATCAGTGGGGATAAAACTGGTTTTTGACTCCACCGTCCAGACTTCGCGATATTCACCGGGCAGCAGCGGTAAATTGAGGCTGACCGCCTTATAAAGAGTCAGACCCACCCCCAGGGCAATTAGCAGTCCGCTGATTAAAGCAATTTGAATCCGCGAATTAATCACCGCTGATATCCGGACGGACGATTACCGTGTGATGGCGACTGACATCAACAATCATATTATCCATCAAAAAATTGCGTCCGATTAACAGGGGAAACTCAAAGTCAGTGCGGTCCGAGAGGTTGACATCAATCTTGGAGCGAATCTCCCCCAGCATCACCCACATGCGCACCACATAGCGCCGCTCATCGGCACCGCCGCTCTGCTTGATCAATACCCGGCGGCGCAATCTCAACTCCTGTTGATGGGCACTGCCCGTGACCGCATCGAGGAGTACAAAGCGCACATAGCGCTTGCCGTCTTTTTCCACCAGTTGGATATCTTCGGCATGAATGGAGGTGGTATCTGCCCCGGTATCTATGCGCGATTCAACCCAGAGTCCGGCAGGCTGAATCATTGCCCACTCCACTGCCCCGACAATCGGCAAATGTAACTTCCCGGCTCTAGTCGCCTGAGGTGGCGGTTTTGGAGTCACCATTTGGGTGACAATGCGCTCAATCACCCGGGGTTCTGGGCAGCTCTGGGGTTCGATAGGAGGACTAATACTCTCTGCTGGCGCCGGACATTCGGTCGGCCCAGTCAACTGTGGAAGCAGCGCACAGCTTGATAACAGAGAGCTCGATAGCAAAGAGCAGGTTAAGAGGTTGAGAAGGGGCCGGTGCCCAATCATAGCGACGTGCTCAGCGCACGGTCGGTCCAAACCGCAAACTCATTGCCACCGGGCTCGGTGAACTGAAAACGGCGACCACCGGGAAAAGCAAATATGGGCTTGACGATGAGCCCGCCTGCGGCCTCAACATTGCCCTGAGTTGATTCAAGATTGTCACTGTAGAAAACCACCAGAACACTGCCATTGGCGGTGCTGGATGCCTGATCTGCTGCATAGAAACCACCGTCCACTCCCGCATTGGAAAATGCTGTGTACTCGGGGCCATAGTCAGTGAAGGTCCAGCCAAATACTGCGCTGAAAAAGCCTTTGCTCGCGGAGAGGTTCCGCGACGGAAATTCAAGATAGTTTATTGTTTCGTGCTTGCTCATCACCCAGTCTCCCACTATCCATTGTCGGTACAGCTATTTGCAATCTATTTAAGATAGCACAGGCTTCAGCGACAAGGGTTAGTGGATCGGGATGAAAATGACCGGAGTAAAGCGCCAGAGTTCTAAGGCAGGTCGTCGACCAACTCGCCTTCAACCGGCTCAAGCAGATCTTCACGATCAACCTTGAGGGCCAGCATAACCGTCGCAGCAACATAGATTGAAGAATAGGTACCTATACCTACACCCACCATCAGCGCCACGGCAAAGTTATGGATCAACTCACCGCCAATAAAGTACAGCGCCAGCAGCACCAGCATAGTGGTTACCGAGGTATTAATGGTGCGCCACAGCGTCTGTGAGAGTGACTCATTAATCACTTCCACTGGTGTCGCCTTGCGAATTTTGCGGAAATTTTCACGGATACGATCCGAGACAACAATGGTGTCATTGAGTGAATAACC
>Ga0206126_10000723_pt1 | contig 43215 bp, 37 predicted proteins | sample Helgoland_Spring_5_FD_148621 | JGI IMG/M metagenome (GOLD analysis project Ga0206126, IMG submission 148621) | Pelagic subsurface seawater microbial communities from Kabeltonne, Helgoland, North Sea - Helgoland_Spring_Bloom_20160412_1 | ecosystem: Environmental > Aquatic > Marine > Epipelagic ...
ACTTCCCTTCTAGCGAAATTTACATCTACAACCGTTTTGGAAAGGTGGTCGCTAAGGTGGATTTATCGGAACAGGGCTGGGACGGAACCTATAACGGAAAAAGATTGCCTTCGGACGATTATTGGGTATCTATTAAATTGGTGCCCTTTGATACCAACAAAAAAACAATCTTTAAGACTGGGAACTTTTCGTTGCTTAGGAAGTAATTCGTTTACAAAAACCATGAAAAAATATAATTTTCTATTGTTTCTAGTTTTTCATGGTTTTATATATTCCCAAAGTCAAACCAATCATTGGAATTTTGGAAATAAAGCAGCACTCAACTTCAATAATGGAACTGTCAATGTATTGAACGATAGTGAGATGGATACGCCCGCTGGTTCGGCTTCTATTTCGGACAAACTTGGAAATCTCTTATTCTACACCAATGGACAGACTGTTTGGAATAAAAACCATACAATCATGGAAAACGGAGAAGGGTTAGCTGGAGAAATCATCAATACACAAACATCTATAATAATACCCAAACCTGGGACAGATGAAAAGTACTACATCTTTTGTACTCGGGTAAATGGAACTACTTCCACCCCCTTATTAGGGAAAGGCGTTTATCTGGCAGAGATAGAAATATCAAGTACATATCCATTAGGAAAGGTACTAACGCGTTTTCAACCACTACGAGGCGCATCAACAGAGCGAATAACCGCAGTTCACCACAAGGATGGTAAAGCTATTTGGCTAATTACTTTTGGGGAAGCAGGAGGAGCTACGAATGAAGTTAAAAATACTTTTAGTAGCTATAAAATTGACGAAAATGGACTCAACCCTCCTTTGCATTCAGTTCAAGAAGAAACCGTCTCCGCAAGCGGAGCCATGAAAGCATCACCAAATGGGCAATTCATCGCAATCGCAGATCAGGAGGATCGATATGTATATCTTTATAATTTTGACAATGAAACGGGAGCAATTACAGCGAATACTAAAATTTTCGCTGACACAGGGTTAGCCGCTCCAAAATCACCATACGGAATTGCCTTTTCAAGAAATTCTAAAATGCTCTATTATACTGGATTGGTTGGAAACACAGGCTCTATAAATCAATATTCCATAGAAAACCCTTTTCCAAACGATCCATTGTACTCACCAAAGAAAGAACTATTTTCAAGTTCAGGCACTCGATTCGGAAGCATTCAACTCGCAAATGACAGTAAAATATACGTGGCATTGTTTGAACAAGAAACGAATGGAATTTCAGCTTTACAAAAGTTGGGAACCATCAATTATCCTGAAGAAAATGGTTTTAATGCACAATACACACACAATGCTTTAGACCTTTCTAGTGGTGGATCTAACAAAGGATTGCCCAATTTTATTCAATCCTATTTTGCTTCGAGAATACTTACAGAAAATAAATGTGTAGGTACTTCCTTTACATTGACAGCCGTATCTTATGCAAATATTGATACTATTGCTTGGGATTTTGGGGATGGAAATACATCAGCAGGATTAACAGCGAATCACATGTACACTTCACCAGGTACATTTACAATTAAAGCCACGTTGGGTATCGGAGGAACATCCGTTGTTATATACAAAAGCATTACTGTATATCCGCTACCCGATTTACTTGCAAATCAAGAATTGACTCAGTGTGACGAAGATAATGATGGGATTTCTAATTTCAACTTATTGAATATTGGTGAAAAAATTTCAGCAAATTATCAAAGTGAAACATTCTTTTTTTACAAAACACAAAATGATTTGGATTTAGATATTCAGATCAATAATCCGACCGATTTTATAAATACCATTCCAAATCAAAAAATATTTACAAAAGTCATCAATGAAAATAATTGTGAAAACAGCAGCTCTTTTTTCTTAAAAGCACAATTTGTACAATTAAATACGATAAGTTCCATGTATACCTGTGAAAATTCTGACGACATTGATGGAAACGCCGAAGGACGGTTTAATCTTCGAACAAAAGAAACAGACATAAAAATTGAACTCGACTTACCCGATACTTCGCTCTTCAGTTTTTTTCCAACATTTCAAGATGCGAAGCTAAAAACCAATGCGTTTTCAGGAATTATAAATTCGAGTTCTAGGCCTATTTGGGTGCGTGTTGATGATCGTCTTTTAGGATGCAACGGAATTCAATCTTTTGATTTAGTTGTGAATGATGCCGTAGAAATCAATTTACAAGAAAGCTATACAATTTGCTTTGATACCAATAGCAATCCACCTATAATTGCATATGGAGGCAGTACAAACAATCGTTATGAATGGCGAAATGCTTCAAACTCCATTATTTCTACAGAACAAAACTTTATACTTAAAGAGCCAGGATTTTATACACATATTGCCTATAAAACTCGAAATGGCATTACCTGCTCCACCTCCAAAGAATTTGAAGTAAACGTAAAGAAAAGTCCTACTTTTAGAGAAATCATCGTAGACACAGCAACGCCAAACATCACTTTAGATATCGAAATTACTGGGAATAGTAGTTATCTTTATTCAATAGATAACAGTAACTTTTTTGGGAATGGAACGAATTATCAGTTCAACAATGTAAGCCCGGGAATTGTAACCGTTTATGTAAAAGACGTTGAAAATTGTGAACCTCCAATACAAAAGGATGTTTCCATAATTGGATTTCCAAAGTTCTTTTCGCCAAATAATGATGGCAGCAATGATCGTTGGAGTGTCAAAGGAGCAACTCCCACATTTTTTACAAAAATTGACATTGTTATCTTTAATCGATATGGAACTGTGATGCATGTAATTACCTCTGAAAACCCTGAAGGATGGGATGGAGAATACAAAGGAAAAACAGTACCCTCTGGAGAATATTGGTTCACAGCAAACTTGATTGATTTCAACGAAAAAACAATTCGTAAAACAGGAAATTTTTCTTTACTAAGACCCTAAAATCTTTGAAAACTATCCGTATTTTTACGGTATGAAATTTAAATTGGTATCAGAGTTTTCCCCAACTGGAGATCAACCGGAAGCAATAAAACAACTTACAGCAAGTATCAATGCTGGAGAGAAGTTTCAAACATTATTAGGGGTTACAGGTTCTGGAAAAACATTTTCTGTTGCCAATGTTATCAAAAACGTTAACAAACCTACGTTAGTTTTAGCACACAATAAAACACTTGCTGCGCAATTATATTCAGAATTCAAACATTTTTTTCCAGAAAATGCGGTGGAATATTTTGTTTCCTATTACGATTATTATCAACCAGAAGCATACATTCCTGTAACGAGTACTTACATCGAAAAAGATTTATCCATTAATGAAGACATTGAACGCTTGCGACTAAGCACCTCTTCTTCTCTACTTTCGGGAAGGCGTGATGTATTGGTGGTGGCATCTGTTTCATGTCTGTATGGAATTGGGAATCCAAACGAATTTAAGAAAAATGTAATTCCTGTAGCTGTAGGCCAGCAAATAGCGCGTACTAAATTCTTACACCAATTGGTAACCAGCCTCTATTCTCGTACTGAAGTTGAAATAAAAAGCGGTACTTTTAAAGTAAAAGGAGACGTTGTAACCATCTATCCCTCTTACGGTGATCACGGATATCGAATTCATTTTTTTGGCGATGAAATTGAAGAAATTGAAGCCTTCGATTTAGAAAACAATAGGGTGCTTGAGAATTTTGATGAACTCACTATTTATCCAGCTAACTTATTTGTAACCTCTCCAGATGTATTGCAAAATGCCATTCATCAGATTCAAGAAGATATGGTGAAACAGGTCGCTTATTTCAAGGAAATTGGAAAACATCTAGAAGCAAAACGTTTGAAAGAGCGCACTGAATTTGATTTAGAAATGATTCGCGAATTGGGATATTGTTCTGGAATCGAAAACTATTCTCGTTATTTGGACGGACGCGCACCGGGTACCCGACCTTTTTGTCTATTGGATTATTTTCCAGAAGATTATTTAATGGTGATTGATGAAAGTCACGTTACCATTCCACAAACCCATGCAATGTATGGTGGCGATCGAAGTCGAAAAGAAAATTTGGTCGAATATGGGTTCCGTTTAACGGCAGCCATGGACAATCGTCCCTTAAAATTTAATGAATTTGAAGCGATTCAAAATCAGACCATTTTTGTCAGCGCTACCCCTGCGGATTATGAATTGCAAAAAACAGAAGGTGTATTTGTAGAACAGGTGATAAGACCCACTGGATTGTTAGATCCTATTATAGAGATAAGACCCAGTTTGAATCAAATTGATGATTTGATTGAAGAAATTCAAATTCGAGTTGAAAAAGATGAACGTACGTTGGTGACTACCCTAACCAAAAGAATGGCCGAAGAGCTCACAAAATATTTAGCAAGAGTAGACATACGATGCCGCTATATTCACTCTGATGTAGATACACTAGAGCGGGTAGAAATCATGCAAGACCTCCGAAAAGGATTGTTTGATGTATTAATTGGTGTTAATTTGTTAAGAGAGGGATTGGACTTACCGGAAGTTTCATTAGTAGCTATTTTAGATGCGGATAAGGAAGGATTTTTAAGAAGTCATCGTTCCTTGACTCAAACCATTGGTAGAGCTGCTCGTAACGTGAATGGTCTTGCTATTTTATATGCGGACAAAATGACCAAGAGTATGCAGAAAACTATTGATGAAACTGACCGCAGAAGAGAAAAACAAATTGCTTACAATACAAAAAATAACATTAGACCTACTCAAATTAATAAAAAGATTGAAGATACCTTGACCAAATCTGATGTATCTAGCTATCATTATGATAATGCAAAACAGAAAGCTGCCGAACAGGATTTACAATACTTGCCCAAAGAGGAAATTGAAAAACGCATTCGAGAAAAACGAAAGCATATGGAAGCAGCCGCAAAGGCTTTAGATTTTATTGTTGCAGCACAGTTACGTGATGAAATTGCTGTTTTGAAAAAGGAATTGTAAGCGTTCTTTTTTAACATACAGAGGAACCCTATTTGTTCATTCGAACACGTTGAGTATTTTTTATTTTTTTTAAAAAAGGCATTGAAAACTATTTTAAATTGAGATATTTGCCACGAGACAGATTTGCACTTCATCTGCCAGTTTTTGAAATGCTGTTCTAAATAATCTTTTAAACAGTTTCTATAAGGAAGTTGAAAAATAGACAAAAAAGATGCTTTTTAATTCGATTGATTTCGCAGTATTTTTACCAATAGTATTTCTACTTTATTGGTTGCTCGCCAATAAAAGCCTGAAGCTACAAAATGCGCTAATCGTTTTAGCAAGTTATGTATTTTATGGTTGGTGGGATTGGCGGTTTTTATCCTTGATTCTCTTTAGTACACTTGTCGATTATACGATCGGGATAAAACTTAAAAGTGAAAAAAATCAAACCAAAAGAAAAATTTTACTGTGGACAAGTATCTGTGTAAATCTAGGTTTTCTTGGTTTTTTCAAGTATGCTAATTTTTTCTTAGACAATTTTACAGCCGCTTTTTCATTCTTTGGCTCAGAAATAGCAACCCATTCACTTGATATTATATTGCCAGTAGGAATTAGCTTTTATACGTTTCAAACATTGAGCTATACGATTGATGTTTACAAACAAAAACTCGAACCTACCAATGACTTTATTGTCTTTTCGGCGTTTGTAAGCTTCTTTCCACAGTTGGTTGCCGGCCCCATTGAAAGAGCAACGAATCTGTTGCCTCAGTTTTACAAAAAACGAACCTTTGAGCTTTCAAAAGCGGTTGACGGAATGCGCCAAATACTGTGGGGTTTATTTAAAAAAATTGTCATCGCAGACAGTTGTGCAGAGCTAGCAAACCAAATTTTCAATAATTCGGCAGAGATGAATGGGAGTACATTGGTTTTAGGAGCCTTGTTTTTTACATTTCAAATATATGGCGATTTCTCAGGGTACTCAGATATTGCCATTGGAACCTCTCGCCTTTTCGGTTTTAACTTGATGCAAAACTTCAAATTCCCTTACTTTTCAAGAGACATTGCAGAGTTTTGGAGACGTTGGCACATGTCATTATCAACTTGGTTTAGAGACTACCTATACATCCCTCTTGGAGGAAGTCGCGGTGGTACTTGGATGAAAGTTAGGAATACATTTTTGATTTTCATTGTAAGCGGCTTTTGGCACGGTGCTAATTGGACCTTTATTGTCTGGGGGACACTGCATGCGATTTACTTTTTACCGCTTTTACTCACCAATAAAAATAGAAATAATTTAGAAATAGTCGCACAAGGAAACTACTTTCCAACTGCGAGAGAACTCCTACAAATGCTTTCTACTTTTACCCTTACGGTATTTGCTTGGATCATTTTTAGAGCGAATGATATAACGCATGCTTTCCATTATATTTCGGAAATTTTCTCTGCATCAATTTTAGAAGCTCCCAAGCTAACAGACAGTAAAGAAGCCATCATAACAATGCTGCTTGTCTTCATTTTCATTTTTATAGAATGGCTCGGTAGGGAAAGTCAATTTGCACTTGAACATTTAGGTCTAAAATGGAAGCGTCCACTAAGACATGCTTTATATTATACCATCATAATTGCACTATTTTGGTACAACGGAAAAGAGCAGCAATTTATTTATTTCCAATTTTAGATTATGAAAAAATTTGCAGCTAAAATCTTAAAATTCAGCATTCCTGCTTTGTTATTTATCTTGATTTCTTTTACCTACTATCATATTTCAAAAACAAAGGTGGAGGCGAAACTAACCGCATTCTCAGCGCATGCTGTTTTATTAATGGGAGATTCTCAAATACAACGTCTCCATGGGGATTCCATATCTCAAGGAGCAAAAAACTTAGCCAGTTCTGGTGAACATTATTATTTTACCTATCAAAAATTAAACGCTTTAATTCAAAACAAAAATCATCGCATCGATACCCTAATTTTAGGCGTGTCAATTCATAATTTTGCTCCTGTATACAATAGACTCTTCAACCTTAACTTTGCGGAAGGGAAAAAAAGCCTTAAACGATATCTTTACTTCCTTCCAATATTTGACGATGCTGGTTTTATAACTACTTTTGACAAGGTGCTAAAACCATTAATTTCAGGCATTTATGCTGCTCCGGATTTTGGAGGCTTTTATGAATCTACAAATTCAAATCCCAATGAAGAAATTATCAATAAGGCGTTTAACATGCATTTCTCCATAAAACAAGAGGAAGCGAAATTTAGCCATTCTCAAAGAGACTATTTGTACAAAATAGATCGCCTTTGTTCGGAAAACAATATTGACTTAATACTTGTATCCACACCCTACCATTTTGATTACAAAGAAAAAATTGACCGGAAATATTTCGACTTTTTTTCAAAATCACTTAAAAAATTAAAGCACCGACGTCATTTGAACTTTATAGAAGATCCTATCGCTCCTCGTTTTATGTCAGATGCGAATCACTTAAACAAACTTGGTGCACAAAAATATTCTAGAATTATTGGTAAAGAATTAAAAGCAGAAAAGCGAGATATTTTACACCGCTAATATAAAAATCTTGAATTCTTGTTTTAAAAAAAACTTAGATTTCAAATTATTTCAACAAAAAAATGCCTCATTTTCATGAGGCATTTTTAATAACATCTATTTTAAAGAAACCTAGGCTTCTAAAACTTCTTGAACTTTATCCGCAGCTTCTTGAAATTCTGTAGCAGAAATAATTTCCATTCCAGAATTGTCAATTAATTGCTTTGCTTCTTTTGCGTTTGTTCCTTGTAAACGACAAATGATTGGCACTGTAATCTTATCTCCCATATTCTTGTAAGCATCTACAACTCCTTGTGCAACTCTGTCACAACGAACAATCCCTCCAAAAATATTTACTAAAATTGCTTTTACATTTGGATCTTTTAAAATGATCCCAAAAGCAGTTTCTACTCTTTGTGCATCTGCAGTACCACCAACATCTAAAAAGTTTGCTGGCTCACCACCAGACTCTTTAATTAAATCCATCGTTCCCATTGCCAAACCAGCTCCGTTTACCATACATCCAACATTTCCGTCTAAGTCTACATAATTTAAGCCTGCAGCTTTCGCTTCCACTTCGATTGGATTTTCTTCACGTAAATCACGCATTGCTGCATAATCTTTATGACGATACAATGCATTTTCATCCAAAGTTACCTTTGCATCTACTGCCATTATTTTGCTGTCAGAAGTTTTTAACACAGGGTTAATTTCAAACATTGCAGAATCTGACTTGATGTATGCTGTGTACAACGCAGATATAAATTTTGTCATTTCTTTAAAAGCAACACCAGATAAGCCTAAGTTAAAAGCCACTTTTCTCGCTTGAAAAGGCATTAAACCTAATAAAGGATCCACTTCCTCTGTAAAAATTAAGTGAGGTGTTTCTTCGGCAACCGTTTCAATATCCATTCCACCTTCAGTAGAATACATAATCATGTTTTTACCTGTAGCTCTATTTAAAAGAACTGAAATATAATATTCTTCTGTTTCTGATTCACCAGGATAATAAACATCCTCACAAATTAAAACTTGATTTACCAATTTTCCTTCAGCAGATGTTTGAGGAGTAATTAACATCATTCCTAAAATATCATCCGAAATGCTTTTTACTTGATCTAAATTTTTAGCCAATTTTACACCACCGCCTTTACCACGACCACCTGCATGAACTTGCGCTTTTACAACGTGCCAACCAGTTCCGGTTTCTTCTGTCAATTTTTTGGCTGCCTCAACTGCTTCTGCAGGAGTACTTGCTACAATTCCTCTTTGAATTCTAACTCCAAAACTATTTAATATTTGTTTTCCTTGATATTCGTGTAAATTCATGCTGTGTAATGTTTATAACGGGCACAAAAATACACATTCAGAAGTAAAATGCTGCATAGTTTTTGTAAAAAAAGCAGAAACTATTCGATTATTTTTTAGAGAACTTTTAAGAATTATTTAACACCCCCTACTGTAACTCAAACAATTTTATGTCGTCTCAAAAGTTATTAATATAGATTTAATTTACGAGCATAAAGAAACAACCTGTTCGAATCTATTTTTTTCATAAATCAGCAAAAAATGTTCAAAAAAGAATTACTACTAGTACTTGGAATGGGAATAGGTTTTATTGGTATTTTTAATGCTCAAGAAATAAAAAAAGAAAGAAAAAAGACCACAACAACAAGAGTCTCAGAAGCTCCTATCATTGATGGCATCTTAAATGATGCGGCATGGAAAGATGCGGAATTGTTAACGGACTTTATAACTTTTAGGCCCGATAACGGAAAAAAAGTTACAGCAGCATATCAAACAACCGTGAAAGTAATTTACGATGATGCAGCCATTTACATTTCGGCAACCATGTTGGATCCCGATGCTGCAAATATTCCACAAGAATTTGCGAGTAGGGATAATTTTAGTCAGGCCGATTTTTTCTTAGTCACCATCAATCCAAATGATGATGGTCAAAATCCTTTTGAATTTATTGTTCAGAGTACTGGAAAACAAGCAGATGCGAAAATATCAAACGGAAATGAAGATTTTAATTGGAGTGCCGTTTGGAAAAGTGACGTTGCGATCACTCCAGAAGGATGGCAAGTAGAAATAGAAATTCCTTATCGAGCAATTCGATTTACAAACAGTCCTGTACAATCCTGGGGAGTTAATTTTCATAGAAGGTTAGAAAATTTAAATGAACAGCATACATGGTCGTTTATTGACAATTCAATTGGAAGATGGACTCAGTATGACGGATTAATTGAAGGATTTGAAAATATAAAGCCACCAACTAGATTGAACTTATACCCATATGCATCGGCAGCAACTACTCTTTTTGAAGGCGACACCCAATTTGATTAGAGTGCTGGAATGGATGTCAAGTATGGACTATACAAGTGAAAATGTAAATTTTAATAACTGGAATTTAGACTTGAATTATATTTGGCAATTCGCTCCTGGGAGTCAATTAATTGCTTTCTATAGGAATTCAATTTTCAATGATGATACCAATGCAAACCTGTCATTCTTTGAGAATTTAAACAACTTATTTGAACAATCTCAAAAACATACCTTATCATTGAGAGTTGTTTACTTTATCGATTATAATAAGATCAAAAAAATACTACACACATTTTCATAAAAAAATTGAATGCGCTTAAAAAGTGTAACCAATTTTATTTTTAATACTTTCGTTACTCAGATTTCAAACTATGATTGTTGCAAAAAACATCCATAAATATTATGGGGAAGTAGAAGTATTGAAGGGAGTTGATTTTCACATAAAAAAAGGTGAAATTGTTGCTATTGTTGGACCTTCTGGTGCAGGAAAAACAACTTTACTTCAGATTATTGGAACCCTAGATACGCCATTAAAAGAGGAAAGTTTCGAATTGTCTTTGAACGGAGTTTCATTGAAAAATCTCTCTGACAAAGAGGTTTCTTCATTTAGAAACGAGCATATTGGTTTTATTTTTCAGTTCCATCAATTATTGCCTGAGTTTACAGCATTAGAAAACGTATGTATTCCCGCTTTTATTGGAAATAAGTCAAAACAAGAAACAACAAAAAAAGCAAAAGAAATTTTAGAATTTCTTGGTTTATCACATCGCCTACATCACAAACCAAATGAACTTTCTGGAGGAGAACAACAACGGGTAGCCGTTGCTAGGGCCCTCATCAACAATCCATCGGTAATATTAGCAGATGAACCAAGTGGAAATTTAGACAGTGAGTCTGCAAAAAACTTACATGAAATGTTCTTTCAACTCCGAGATAAATTTGGTCAAACTTTTGTATTAGTTACACATAATGAAGAACTTGCAGAAATGGCGGATAGAAAATTAAGTATGAAAGATGGTAAAATTATTTAAAGTTGATGGAAATTAATGATTTAAAAGAATTTCTAGATGAAAAAGTACTTTTCTATGAAAACCCTAAATTCATAACATCAGATCCCATACAGATTCCGCATCTATTTTCACAAAAAGAAGACATTGAAATTGCAGCTTTTTTAACTTCGATTATTTCTTGGGGAAATCGAACAATGATCATTAGAAATGCATCCAAAATGATGGAGTTGCTAGACAATTCTCCACATGATTTCATCCTAAATCACGAAAAAAAAGACTTAAAAAATTTAGAAGGTTTTGTTCACAGAACCTTTAATAGCAGTGATTTACAGCAATTCATTGGTTCTTTACAACATGTTTATAAAAACCATGGAGGTCTTGAAAAGGCATTAGAAATTAAAGATAATACCAGTACCTATCAAACAGCCATTCATCATTTCAAAAATATCTTTTTTGAAATAGCACACCCTCAGAGAACACAGAAGCACATTTCAGATCCGCTGAAAAACTCAGCAGCAAAAAGAATCAATATGTTTTTACGCTGGATGGTTCGAGATGCAAAACCCGGGGTAGATTTTGGACTTTGGAAATCACATACTCCAGCGAATTTATCATGCCCATTGGATGTACATTCTGGAAATGTTGCCAGAAAGCTAACGCTTCTTTTAAGAAAACAAAACGATTGGAAAGCAGTTTCAGAATTGGATAAAAATCTACGATTACTAGACAAAAAAGATCCCGTAAAGTATGATTTTGCATTGTTTGGTTTGGGTGTTTTTGAAAAGTTTTAAATAGTAGTTAACAAGGATTTATATATCCTTTTATTTACCTTAATTTAGAGGAATGAAATCGCAATATAAAACGATCAATGCAATTTAAAAACCCTGACATTTTATACTTCTTAGTACTCCTGATCATTCCGATTTTGGTGCACCTTTTTCATTTACAAAAATTCACAAAAGTCTCTTTCACAAACGTTGCTTTTTTACAGAAAATAATTCAGCAAAATCGCAAGAGTTCACGCCTAAAAAAGTGGCTGTTATTGTGTGTCAGAATGCTGTTATTTTCAGCGATACTTTTTGCATTTTCACAACCTTATTTCAGTGAAAATGAAGCGGATAAAAAACAAGAAAATTTCATCTATTTAGATACTTCATTGAGCTTAAATTCAAAAGGGGATAAGGGCGATTTACTCAAAGTAGCAGTTCAAGAAATTATAGAAAATACTTCTGATAAAAACAGTTACACTTTACAAACGAATTCAGATTATTATCCAAATATTTCAAAATCTGAGTTAAAAAATATTTTACAAAAGGTAAAAACCACCTCTGAAAAGATAGCAATAAGTACCATTTTACTCAAAATAAGAAAACTCCATGAGAATAAAAGCAACACTTTAGGTAAAAATATATTAATATCTGATTTTCAGAACAATTACGAAGTTGAATTTACAAATGTAACACCTCCAATTTCGATCGTAAAACTGGAAACAAGTACGCAAAACAATGTTTCAATAGATAGTGTTTATATTGCCAGTACTTCAATTGACAAAACAAACCTAAAAGTAGTCGTTAGAAATCAAGGTACTAAAAAAAACAACATCCCTATTACACTTTATAACGATCAAAAACTCATTAGTAAGCAAACATTTTCAATAGAAAAAAACGGAACCTACACGATAGATTTTAGCATTGACAAAGGAACGCAATTTCTAGGAAAAATACAAATTACGCTTAACGATACTTTTACATTTGACAACAGGTTTAATTTTGCTTTAAATTCAAATGAAAAAATCAATGTTTTATCAATTGGAAAAGAGACAGATTTTCTTTCAAAAATTTACACAAAAAAGGAATTTATTTATACACATTATACCCCAGAAGAAATAAATTTTAATGCAATTCAAAAGCAACAACTGATCCTTTTAAACGCGCTCGAAAATATCACTCCAACTGTTCAAAATAGCTTACTAGAATTTTCTAAAAAAGGAGGTAGTATTGTCCTCATTCCAAACAATAATTTAGACCTCGATTCTTATCGTTCTTTTTTTAAAAAACTCACTTTAGGAAACATTGACTCGAAAATAGAGAAATCTTTAAAAATTACCGATATCAATTTTGACCATCCCTTTTTTAAAAGTGTTTTTTACAAACAAGTGCAAAATTTTCAATATCCAAATTCTAAGAACCACTTCCCTACTTCATTTCTGAATAGCAGTAATCTTATCTCCTATGAAAACAAGGAAGGTTTTATTAAGAAAGTGCCCACCAAAAATGGAAACCTCTTTTGGATTGCAGCTGCTTTAGATTCAAAAAACAGTAATTTCATAAATTCTCCCTTGGTGGTTCCTGTTTTTTACAATTTCGCCCAATTGAGTTTGCAACCTTCAAGGATGTATTATTCCCTAGGAGTAGAAAACAAAATCGATGTAAAAACCACCTTGTACAACGATGAAATTTTATCGATTAAAAGTATTAAAAATACCTTTATTCCTCGACAACAACACACTCAAAACAAAGTAACAATAACTACTTTAGAACAACCAGAAGTAACTGATTTCTATTACATTACAAATAAAAAAGACACTTTAAAAACGCTTGCATTTAACAATCCGAAAGATGAAAGTAGCATGACTTTTTTAAATACAAAAAGCCTCGCAAAAAACAATAAAAATATTTCGACTTCAAACTCAATAAAAGAACACTTTCAAGAAATTAACGAAAAAAGTGAAGTTCATTGGCTTTGGAAATGGTTTTTAACATTAGCAATTGTATCTTTGCTGTTAGAAATTTTGATTTTAAAATTCTTCAAATCATGAATACACTTCTAAAATCGGCAACGATTATCAATCCCTCAAGCGCTTACCATCAGCAACAAAAAGACATTTTAATTATTGATGGAAAAATCACTAAAATCGCTGATAAGATTATTCCCAACGATAAAGATACTGTTGTCGCTTTAAAAAACCTACATGTTTCTATGGGTTGGTTTGACACCAGTGTTTCTTTTGGTGAACCTGGATTTGAAGAACGAGAAACCATCAAAAATGGATTGAATGTTGCCGCTAAAAGCGGATTCACAGCTGTTGCTATAAACGCAAACACAAACCCTGTAATTGACAATAAATCTGCAGTAGAGTTCTTAATTAATAAATCTTCTGGATTTGCAACCAAGCTCTACCCTATTGGCGCTTTAACTCAAGAAAGCAAAGGGATTGACATGGCAGAATTGTACGACATGCAACAGTCTGGCGCCATTGCTTTTGCTGATTACAACACCCCTATTGAGAATGACAACTTATTAAAAGTGGCTTTACAGTATGCTCAAAATTTTGACGGACGCATCTTTAGCTTCCCTAAAAACAGTTCGATCGCAGGAGAAGGGATTGTCAACGAAGGAATCAATAGCACCCGATTGGGTTTGAAAGGAATTCCAGCATTGGCTGAGCACCTTCAAATTGCACGGGATTTATTTTTATTAGAATACACTGGAGGAAAATTACACATTCCAACAATTTCAACTAAAAAATCGGTCTCACTCATTCAAGAAGCCAAAAAGAAGGGATTGGACATTTCATGTAGCGTTGCAGCGCATCACTTAGTTTTAACGGACGATGAGTTACCGGGTTTTGACAGTAAGTACAAAGTAAACCCACCACTAAGAACTAATGAAGACATCAAAGCACTGAGAAAAGGAGTAACCTCTGGTGTTATTGACATTATTACCTCCGATCACAATCCGATAGACATTGAAAACAAAAAAGTTGAATTTAGCAATGCAAAAGACGGAACCATAGGCCTAGAAAGCTTATTTGGTGCTGTTAATTCCGCTTTAGATCCAACAGATTTTATCGAAACGATTACTTGCAAACCTCGAAAAACATTTAACATCACCATACCCAAAATAGAAGAAGGAAGTCAAGCAGACCTCACACTTTTCAACCCAGAAGGAAACCACGTTTTCTCTTTAGCGGATGTTTTATCTACTTCTAAAAACAGTATTTTTATTGATAAAAAACTCAAAGGAAAAGCCTACGGAATTTTTGCAAACAATCAATTAATCTTGAATCAATAAATATTTTGAATACGTTAGAATACCTTGTTAAGCAACCCAAAAAGAGCTCCAGAAATCCACCTTTATTAATTTTATTGCACGGTTACGGAAGTAATGAACAGGATTTATTTTCATTTGCTGAAGAATTGCCTGACGAATTACTGATTGTAAGTGCTAGAGCTCCTTATGAAATGGGACAAGGCGGACATGCTTGGTATGCGATTAACTTCGACAATAACAATGGGAAATATTCTGATTTAGAACAAGCAAGAACATCGCTTGGGAAAATTGATTTATTTATTGACGAAATCAAACAAAAATACAATACTAAGGCTGAGAAAACTTTTCTACTCGGTTTTAGTCAAGGTGCAATTTTAAGTTATGCTTTTAGCTTTTTACACCCCAACAAAGTCAATCATATCATTGCTTTAAGCGGATATATTAATGAAGAATTACTCCCATCCAATCTTACAGACCTACAAATAAAGACCTCTTACTATATTTCTCATGGAACAGTAGACCAAGTACTACCAGTAGATTGGGCAAGAAAGGCATCCCCTATTTTAGACAACTTAAAACTCGAAAACTCATACAATGAGTATCCTGTTGGACATGGAGTGGCTCCGCAAAATTTCTATAGTTTTAAAACTTGGATTGAAGGGCGTTTGTAAGTTTTTTTCTAATTCATAAGAAATGGAGATGCAAAAAACTTCCGAAAGGTTTCTTTTTGGAATTTTAAAAATCTATTTCTACAAAAACGATGGGATCTTTTAAACTACCTTTGCAAAAAAATACCCAAATGCAGTTTACAGAATTACACCTTAATGCTTCTCTATTAAAAGCAATTGCCGAAGAACGTTTCCAAACACCTACACGAGTGCAAGAAAAAGCGATACCGCCAATTTTAGCAAAGAAAAATGTAATTGTATCTGCACAAACAGGTACTGGAAAAACAGCTGCTTTTGCCTTGCCAATTCTTCAATTCTTATTGGACAGACCAACTCCTGAGAAAAAAACAAAAAGAATAAAATCGTTAATTGTAACACCAACACGTGAATTGTGTTTGCAAATTGAAGCCAACTTTAAAAGCTATGCAAAACACACCGACTTAACAACAACGGCTGTCTATGGGGGTGTTTCATTAACCCCTCAAAAAGAGATTTTAAAGGAAGGAGTTGATATTTTAATTGCAACCCCTGGCCGATTGATTGACTTGCATAAACAAGGCGCCATCGATTTACGTGCCATCGAGATTTTTGTTTTAGATGAAGCTGATTTAATGTTAGACATGGGCTTTATCAATGATGTAACCACCATAGAAAGTTTATGTCCTCGAAAGAAACAAAGCCTATTGTTTTCTGCCACCATACCTGATAAAATAGTTGCATTGTCTGAGACAATGATAAAGAACCCGATAACAATAAAAATCAACCCCGCAGAAACAACTGCCAAAACAATTGGGCAATTACTCTACTATTCCCCTAAAAAAAATAAAACAGACTTATGTTTGCATTTATTAAGAAACACGATTAATGGAAAAATTATTATTTTCAGAAGAACTCGTATTGGTGTTGATAAATTAGAGGAAACACTGTCTAAAAACGGGTATAAAGTGACCAGTATTCATGGCGAAAAAACACAAATTATTCGAAACAAAGCCATTGAAGATTTTAAAAATAAAAAAGCAACCATTTTAATTGCAACTGATGTTGCTGCTCGTGGAATTGACATTAACAATGTAGATGCGATTATCAACTTTGACATTCCCAACATTCCTGAAACCTATATTCACAGAATTGGAAGAACCGGAAGAGCTGGGAAATCTGGGATTGCGTTTTCGTTCTGTAGTCCAGATGAAGATACGTACATCAAAACCATTGAAGAATTACTGCAAAGACCGATTAAAGTCATTACAGACCATCCTTATCCTCGAGTACAACCTAAGAAACAAAAGAAACAGCCAAACACGATTAGCAAGCACAAAAAAGGTCGAAAATCGGAAGCTTCAAAAAAGAAGAAGAAACGTTGGTATTAGCAGCATACAAAATGAATAATTGCGCTTATTGCATCATAGGAACTAATGTATCGTAATTGATATTCTTTACTCTTTTTTAATATTAAAAAATCCTAAGAAGAAAAACAAGATAATTAAGGAAATCACATGCACAATATTTAATGAAACATTATTTAAAATATCATAGGTGATTTTTAAAATAGTCGCAAAAGTGATTAGTAAAGTAATTTTACTTTGTTTATTTATCGATTTAGACACAAAAAGTAAAGCGAAGAATAATACGAGAATACAGCCAATAAAATTCAACCATAAGTAACTTATTATAGGCTCCAACCCTTCCGATTTTACAGCATAAATTCCAAAATAGAAAATCAAACAAACAAGTACTTGAGTGATAATCGCAGCTTTAAAAACAGCATTTCCATTTACTTTTTTAAAGAAAAAGGCGAGCAAAAAGATTCCCAGCACATTTCCATAGAAAATAGAACCGATAATATTGACCAATTCGATTAAGTTTTCAAACAAATTTGCCACACAAGCAATGGATATCGCTACGAGTCCCCAAATTAAGGTGAACCATTTTGAGGCCTTTACAAAATGCGCTTCGTTCTTTTCTTCTTGAACATTTCTACGATACAAATCCATGGTAGTTGTACTTGCCAATGCATTCAATTCAGAGGCTGTCGAAGACATTGCTGCCGATAAGATAACGGCCAACAACAAGCCGATTAAACCCCGAGGAAGGTTGTTAAGAATAAAATGTATGAATACATAATCTTTGTCATTCGATTCTATTTTTTCCAACGTATTCGTTTTGTCAATTGTATCAATAATTACTTTAGACCTTTTTTTTAGCGCTAAATCTTGGGTATTTAAATCTTGAATTTGTTCTTTTTCGTCTGCTTGAAATCCATCAGAAAAAATTGCTTTCTTCTTGCTTTCTATCGCAATATGTGCTTCCGTTAACGCTCGATATTCTGTTGTGTACTTTGATTTTGAAACGGCTTCATTTGCACCCGGATTGAAATTTAACGGAGAGGGATTGAACTGATAAAAAACAAAAACCATCACCCCAATCAGCAAAATAAAAAATTGCATCGGCACCTTTAATAGTCCATTGAAAATCAATCCCATTTGACTTTCTCGAATCGATTTTCCTGACAAATATCGTTGTACCTGACTTTGATCTGTTCCAAAATAGGACAACATTAAAAAGGTTCCACCTAAAATTCCAGTCCAAATGGTATATCGATTGCTTAAATCATAGGAGAAATCAATGACCTTCATTTTATTACTCGCGCCTGCAATTTCAAGGGCTTTGGTAAATGTAATATCAACTGGTAACTGACTCAAAATCATATAAAAAGCAATGACCATTCCAATAAATATAATCACCATTTGTTGCTTTTGCGTAACATTTACGGCCTTCGTTCCTCCAGAGACAGTATAGATAATGACTAAAAAGCCGATAAGAATGTTGAGTGTTAATAAATCCCAACCTAAGACTGCTGATAATATAATTGCGGGAGCATAAATGGTAATTCCGGCAGCCAATCCTCGTTGGATTAAGAATAATATTGCAGCCAAACTCCTGGTTTTTAAATCGAATCGCCCTTCTAAGAATTCATAGGCTGTGTAGACTTTCAGTTTGTGATAAATGGGTATAAAAACGACACAAATAATCACCATTGCAATGGGCAAACCAAAATAGAATTGAACAAATCCCATACCACTGTGAAATGCTTGTCCTGGTGTTGATAAAAAAGTAATTGCACTGGCTTGTGTTGCCATTACAGACAACCCGATGGTCCACCATTTGCTATCACTACCTCCTTTGATATAATCGGTAACATTCTTGTTTTTTCGGGTAACATAGGTCCCATAAATAACTATAAAAGAAAGCGTAATCGATAATACAATCCAATCTACGAGGTGTAATTTACTTGCAATTTCCATAGTCTAAACGGTAAAATAATTAGCAATGAATATGAAAATTAAGATGTACACCACATTTGCTACTAAAACCCATGTGTATGCTTTTTTCCAAGTGTATTTATTTTTTTTCATGCTGCATGCTTTTTTGAAACGACTTCATCCTTACCCCTGTTCATTCGGCAATTCAAATTTTACTTTTTAATTTCTTTTTTAATAGTGATCTTATTCTTCCCTACTGACAACATATTTGCAAACAACTTGTAAGCACCAGTGACACCTGCTGGAAGCTCTCTAAAAAAACTTAACCCTGTGTATATGTAATTTCCTTTTCCATATTTCGCAATCAGTAAACTTCCATTCTTAGGGGTTTCATTTTTATCATTCATAGATAAAATAGGGGTGTATTCTTTGCTCCAAGATCCGGGAAAATACAATCCTCTTTCTTGTACCCAACCCTCAAAATCTTTATTGGTAATCTTATTTGGGAAGTTTAACAACGAATGACTCTTGTCTAAAATTTGAACTTCGGAAAACTCGTCAGTCACACGATCTCTGGATAAGTTTAGCGAAAATGGTGCACCAACATCAACGTTTCTGCTGGTATTGTATTGTACAATCATATTGCCACCGTTTTCAACATATTCTAAAAGGTACTTTTGTTTAAACTTTAGTGCTTTCACTACATTATAAGCTCTAATCCCCAGAACAACTGCATCGTATTTTTTTAAGTTTTCAAAAGAAATATCTTCAGGGTTCACCGTCACAACGGTATACCCTATTTGCCGTAGATTGTCTGGAACGGTATCTCCTGCACCTTTAATGTAGGCGATATAACTTCCTGCTTTTTGGATATTCAATCGAACCACTTTTGCTTCCGACTTCATTAAAACTGATTGCTTTGGAATATGATTGTAATCAATCGCTATCAATTCGTTTCTAAATTCTTTTGCTTCAGAAACCGCCACCACTTTTAAAACGCCTTCAGACTCATTTTTAGGCGGAGTTACATAAAACACGACGGTTTGTTTGTCCTTTTTTTGAGCAATTGAAAATTCGATTTCTTCAGGAGAAACCGTCCAATTATTTGGCACTTCCAAGAAAACCTTTCCTGAGGTATTGGCAGCACCTGCAAGAATTTCTACCGAAACTTCTTGCGGAGCATTGTCAGAAAAAAGAATGACTTTGTCTTCCAATTTTGTGGTCACTTTTGGTAAAATTTCAAAAGGGGCATAAATTTCTCCGAGGGCCCTTTCTGCATATCGTCTGACAACGTTTTTTACAATAGAAATTTCTGCATTGTCAATTAAAAGATTGAACTGCACTTGAAGGGGTCGAGGGGTTTCTGGCAATCCAATTAATTGCTGTTCATCAACAGAATACATGCCCAAAGAAGCTTCTTTCTTTAACCAATAGGGCGCCGAATAGGTGGTGTTTTCTGTGGAAATAACTTCTTTAAAATTTAATTTCTCATTGAAAGCTAAATTTTGATCTTTTTCGATCACTTTACCAGAAGGGATTATTTTTAAGGAAACAAGATCAATTGTAAATTCACTTCTGTTTAGGGCTTCAAATTGCACCTGAATTTCAGCATTGGGTACCGCAGATGAACTCGCTGCAGAAGCCTCTAGATACAATCCTGCAGAGGCCTCAATGATTTCTAAAATTTCTTTTTCTTTGATTTTTGCCCAGTGTTTGTTTTCTAACTGTTGTATTTTACGGTACGATTGAAGCAATGCAGGTAGGTGTTTGGAAGGATTTTCAAAATCGAAATTCGCTTCCACTTCGTATAAAACCTCTCCAATCTCACCCCCATTTTTCAAACGGTTCCAAGTAGTGTTTATCCCTGAAAATAAATCTTCAGTATCTTTTAATGGAGTGCCTTTTAAAAATTCTACATACTCCTTTTGACCACCACGGGTAGACAACCTTCCAAATCCTTGACACAAATGCTGACTGCTTGCCATGGAAGCCAATTCATTATTGGAAAGACCTTTTAGGGGATAATAAACGCCAACGTCAAAAGAAGTCAATTTTCCTTCTGTGGCTTTTTTAAAATCGGCTTGATTTCTATAAAACCAAGAGGAGGTATTAAAAAACAACCTTTGGGGCTGCCAAACAGTGGTCGCCTTTAATTGGTTTGCATACTTAGATGCATCCGCAGCAAGATCAAAAGCCTCAAAACTCAACATGGCAGAACTGGTGTGATGCCCGTGAGTAGTTCCAGGTGTTCTGTGATCAAATCGATTGATTATTATATCGGGTTTATAGGTTCTAATAGCCCATACAACATCACTCAGTACTTTTTCTTTGTTCCAAATCTTCAACGTTTCATCCGGATGCTTGGAATACCCAAAATCATTGGCTCTTGTAAAAAATTGTGAACCGCCATCAATATTTCTTGCTGCCAATAGTTCTTGGGTTCTAATGACTCCTAACAATTCTCTAATTTCGGGTCCAATTAAATTCTGCCCTCCATCCCCTCTAGTTAAGGACAAATATGCTGTTCTTGCTTTTATAGCGTTGGATAAATAGGCAATTAATCGTGTATTTTCATCGTCTGGATGTGCGGCAATGTACATAGCCGACCCAATAAAATTAAGCTTTTGAATTTTTTCATAAATCTGGTTTGAACTTAACTTTTGAGGTTTTTGAGCAATTACAGATATTGAAATCATTAAAAAAGCAACCCTAAAAACTATTATTTTTTTCATAGTATAAAATTATTCAATCCATCCCAACTCATGCATTGTAATGATAAAGCGCACTTTAATCAACTGCTAAAAATCAATTTTAAGCAATTTAAAGACAAGCTATCAATAAAATCCATGCCCACTTACCTAAAAAACTACTAAAAACAAATGTAGCTTTTTATCAAGTAAATTTCTGTAATTAACAAAATTATAACATTTAAAAAATGCTTGAAAAGAATGCTTATAACCTGTTAATAAATTAATTTTTAAAATCACATAATAAGATTATATTTGTAAGACTAATTAAGAAAATTCAAACAATGAAATTTATTGTATCCAGTTCGCAACTACTAAAACAATTACAAGTTTTAGGGGGCGTAATAAATAGTAATAACACCTTACCAATTTTAGATAATTTCTTATTTGAAATTTCTGAAAATAAATTAAAAGTATCTGCATCGGATTTAGAAACCACAATGAGTTCGGTTGTTGATATTGAAAGTGATAGTAACGGTGCAATTGCAATTTCTGCACGTTTATTGTTAGACACTTTAAAAACCTTTCCTGATCAGCCATTAACATTCAAAACTGAAGGTAGCAATACCATTGAAATTAGTTCTGATCAAGGGAAATATGACATGGCTTATTTTAGTGGTGATGAGTTTCCAAAAGCAGTTTCTCTTCCTTCCCCTAGTAGTACAGTCATTCCATCCAATATCCTAGCAACTGCCATTTCGAAAACAATTTTTGCTGCTGGAAATGATGACTTACGCCCAGTAATGAGTGGTGTTTTCTTTCAATTTAGTACACAAGGATTGACTTTTGTAGCAACAGATGCTCATAAATTGGTGAAATATACAAGAACTGATGTCGCTGCAAATCAAACAGCAGAATTTATCATGCCCAAAAAACCTTTAAACTTATTAAAAAGTGTTTTAGGGGGTTCTGACAATGAAGTGACTATTGAATACAACGATGCAAATGCAAAGTTTACTTTTGACAATGTTGTTTTAATCTGTCGTTTAATTGATGGGAAGTATCCAAATTACGAAGCAGTAATTCCAAAAGAGAATCCAAATAAATTAACTGTAGACAGAGCTTCTTTTTTAAATTCTGTAAGACGTGTTTCTATTTTCTCTAGCAAAACAACACATCAAATTCGCTTAAAAATGGCGGGAACTGAATTGAATATTTCTGCGGAAGATTTAGACTTTTCAAACAAAGCGGATGAACGTTTAAATTGTGATTACCAAGGAGATGATATGCAAATTGGCTTTAACTCTCGTTTTTTAAGCGAAATGCTAAACAACCTAAGCTCCAATGAGATTTTGATTGAAATGTCCTTACCAAACCGAGCAGGAATTTTAACACCAATCGATGGGACAGACGAAGGTGAACAGGTAACTATGTTGGTAATGCCTGTGATGTTGAATAGTTAATTATCATAACACAAAAAATAGTACAATATAAAAGCCGCAACTTTCTAGTTGTGGTTTTTTGTTTACATTTACTTACATGAATTTTTTAGCTCACTTATATTTATCTCAAAACAATTCCAATATTCTAATTGGTAATTTTATTGCGGATCATATTAGAGGGAATAATTTTAGTCATTTATCTAAGGAAATTCAACAAGGTATTATACTGCATAGAGAAATAGACACCTTTACGGACGCCCATAAAGTGGTTCGAAAAAGTAAAAGACGTTTGCATGAACGCTACAGACATTATGATGGTGTGATTATTGATATTTTCTTTGATCATTATTTAGCTAAAAACTGGTCCACATACTCAGCAATTCCATTTGAAAATTATACCAATGCCATCAATACTTTTTTTGCTAAAAAGGCTCCAGAACTTCCAGAAAAATCACAACAATTCATTCACTATATGATTGAATACAACATCTTATTTAATTACCAATATACCGATGGAATTGAAAAGGTGTTAAATGGATTGAATCGCAGAACAAAAGGAAAGTCTCAAATGCATTTAGCCATTGAAGATTTAAAAAAATTAGATGCGCAATTTGAGACTGATTTTAAGTTATTTTTTCAAGACTTAAGAGTTTTTACTCAGCAAAAATTACAACTGTTGACTCAATCTGGAAAATTAGAAATTCAAAATAAAGAAACCTAAAAAAATAGGACACCTTTACAGGTATTATAAAACAGAAAAAATATGAAAAAAAGCATGCTCCTTATTGTCATTTCTTTAGTCATTCTAAGCTGTAAGCCTTCAGAAAATGCAACGATTAAAAATAGAGGGGTCACCTCAGAAAAAGCCATGGTAGTTTCTGCAAGAGAAGAAGCATCTATAATTGGTACTACTATTTTACAAAAAGGCGGAAATGCTTTTGATGCAATGGTTGCTACAGAATTGGCCTTAGCAGTAGCCTATCCCTATGCTGGGAATATTGGTGGTGGAGGATTTATGGTTTACCGAAATAAGGCCGGAGAAACGGGTGCTTTAGATTACCGCGAAAAAGCACCAGTGGCAGCATCTAAAGACATGTATTTAGATGAAAACAAGGCGGTTATTGAAGGAAAAAGTACCCTCGGTGCAATGGCGGTTGGCGTTCCTGGAACAGTAGCAGGTGTTTTTGAAGTTCATAGAAAATTTGGAACGCTTTCCATAGAAGAAATTCTAGCACCTGTGATCGCATTGGCGAAAAGAGGTGTGATTGTTACAAAAAAACAAGAAAAAAGAATTGCTAAATTTCAAGCTTCTTTTTTGAAAGCGAATAAGAAACCAATACTTTTCAACAAATCCTGGAAGGAAAATGACACCATAAAATATAGTGCTTTGGCTGCAACCCTATCAAGAATTCAGAAAAATGGTCGGGATGAGTTTTACAAGGGAGCAACCGCAGAGCGCCTGGTAAAATTCATACAAGAGAACGGCGGAATTATTACTTTGGAAGATTTAGAAAAATACGAACCAAAATGGAGGGACCCCATCACTTTCACCTATGATGATTTGAAGATTATTTCAATGTCACCTCCTTCAAGTGGTGGTATATGCTTGTCTCAGATTATGAATGCAATAGAGCCTTTTAATTTAAGTGAATTTGGCCATAACACAACAAAATCAATACAGGTAATCACAGAAGCAGAAAGACGTGCCTATGCAGATCGCAGTTTCTTTTTGGGCGACCCAGATTTTGTGAACATTCCTCAAAAAGAACTCATTTCTAAAGCGTATTCTCAAAAGAGAATGAAAAATTTTTCTTTTGAGAAAGCAACCTTATCATCAGAAGTGGCACATGGGAACATCGAAATTATTGAAAGTGATGAAACCACCCATTATGCTATTGTAGATCAATTTGGAAACGCTGTATCGGTTACCACAACGATTAATGGTGGTTATGGATCCAAATTATACAGTAGTGAATTAGGGTTCTTTTTAAACAACGAAATGGATGATTTTAGTAGTAAACCAGGCGTGCCTAATATGTTTGGACTACTAGGTGCAAAAGCAAACGAAATTGCACCCGAAAAAAGAATGCTAAGCTCAATGACTCCAACCATTGTAGAAAAAAATGGAAAACTATTTATGGTGGTAGGAACACCCGGCGGATCTACAATTATAACCTCTGTATTACAAACCATTTTGAATGTACATGAATTTGACATGAGCATGCAAGATGCCGTAAATGCGGCAAGATTTCATCATCAATGGATGCCGGATGTAATTAAGATGGAACCAAACAGTTTTTCAAATACTGTAAAATCTGAATTGAAACAATTGAACTATCAATTGGATGAAAGCAATGCAATTGTTATTGGAAAAGTTGCCGCCATTTTAGTTTTAGAAAACGGACAGTTAGAAGGCGGTGCCGACAAACGGGGTGATGACGCTGCTGTGGGGTATTAGCCTTTTTCACCATAACAACATGAAATTTTAAAAATAAAAATATGAGCATTCAACCTTTTCACATCGCTATTCCTGTTAAAAACTTAGAAAAATGCCGTACTTTTTACCGAGATATTTTACAGTGTGAAGAGGGAAGAAGTGCAGCATATTGGGTCGATTTTAATTTTTTCGGACACCAATTAGTCATTCATCAAAAAGAGGATTTTACTCCGCAAAGAATTTCAAATGTGGTAGACGGTCATGATGTTCCGGTTCCTCACTTTGGCGTGGTTTTAACTTGGGAAGTTTGGCTGGATTTGGCGAACAGACTAAAAGCGAATAATACCCGTTTTATCATTGAACCTACGATTCGTTTTGAAGGGAAAGTTGGCGAACAAGCAACGCTTTTCTTTAACGATCCAGAAAACAATGCTCTGGAATTCAAGGCCTTTAAAGATCTCAATCAATTGTTTGCAAAATAATGGAAATAAAAGAAACACATCTCGTCCCTAATCTAGAAAACCCAATACGTTTTCAAGAATATGCGGTAGGTGTTTTCAAAACGATTCCAACAAAATCTAGCATTAAAAAAGCCATCAAAAAGAAACTCATTTACATTAATGATTGTATCGCTACCACGGCACAATTTATACTTGGAGGAGAAAAAATAACGCTGTACCAACCCGAGAATTCTTCTGCTTTTAAAAGATTAATATTTGATTTAGAGGTGGTATTCGAAGATGATTATTTGGCAATTATCAACAAGCCCGCTGGTATTTTAGTGAGTGGAAATAAGTTTAAAACAATCGACAACGCCTTACAGCAAAATTTACAAAAAAGCGCCCAATTGGATGCTGTAAGACCAAGGCCTACACATCGATTAGACTACCCAACAACGGGGTTGCTACTTGTCGGAAAAACGAGTGCTAGTATTCTTGCTTTGAATACTTTGTTTGAAAATAAAAAGATTCGTAAAACATATTTTGCCATTACGATTGGGAAAATGGAAACCTCTGGGAACATTAGTGTACGGATTGATGAAAAAATAGCAACCACCGATTATGCTGTATTAGAAAGTGTAAAATCAGATCGATTTGATTTTTTAAATTGGGTAAAATTATCACCAAAAACAGGAAGAAGGCATCAACTTAGAAAACACGTCGCTGCCCTTGGAAATCCTATTTTAGGCGATAAAGAATATGGAAAAGAGGGATTGATATTACATGGAAAAGGTTTGTACTTGCATGCTGGAGTGTTAGAATTTACCCACCCTTTTACAAAGCAGCAGATGCGGATTGAAAAAGAACTTCCAGATAAATTCAAAAAAATAATTCCATCATGTTAGAAATTAGACCGACCTGTGAACATTGCAATACGGCTTTACCAAACACATCCACCGAAGCAATGATTTGCTCTTTTGAATTTACCTATTGTAAAACCTGTGCAAGCACTCTTTTTAATAATGTATGTCCAAGTTGTGCTGGCAATCTTGTAGAACGACCAATACGACCCATCGAAATGATTGCAAAATATCCTGCTTCATCCAAAGTAGTTTTTAAACCAAAAGACCTCGAAACTAAAAAAAAACAATCTCCTAAATGCAATGAAAGAAAACATTGAAATTAGAAGAGCAAATTCAGCGGACGCAACATCGATTGCATTATTAGGAAGAGTTACTTACACGCAATCTCATGGGAGATATATTGAAAATAAAAAAGAGTTATTTGAATTTTATAATGATGCTTATTCAGTTTCTAAAATTAGGGATGAATTAAAGTAAGCTAAAAATCTATATTGGATTGTATTTTCAGATGAATTACCCATCGGTTTTGCAAAGCTTTCATTGAACAATACCCCTCCTAATTCTCAAGAGTTGAATTCCTGTAAATTAGAAAAAATCTATATTTTAGATGATTTTACTGGCTATAAAATTGGAACAAAATTGCAGAAAATTCTTTTAAAAACAGCAAAACAACTTCATTTTAAAAATATCTGGCTAGCAGTATATTATAAAAACACGAAAGGAATTAATTTTTATCAAAAAGATGGATTCAAAAAAACTGGAGATATTGATTTTGTAGTTGGAGAAAGCGCCTACAGAAATTTAATACTTCTAAAAAAAATATAAAAATGAAAGCCTACGAAAAATCAAATTGAATACCGTAAAAAGAGGGGCCAATAGAGCCACCTATGATGTTGAGAAAATAAACTCCATTTTAGATGCTGGTTTTGTTGGATATGTAAGTTACACCTATCAAGGCAAAGCAATTGCAATTCCAATGGCCTATGGAAGTCGAGACAATCGTATTATCTTTCATGGTTCGAATGCCAACAGAATGCTAACTTCTTTGCTAGCTGTGAAAGAAATGAGTATGACTGTGACGCATTTGGATGCATTGGTGATGGCTCGGTCTGGATTTCATCACTCTGTAAATTACAGGTCTGTAACCTTGTTTGGTACTGCAAAAAAAATTGAAGAAATTGCAGATAAAAACGCAGCTCTTTTGTGTTTTATGGAACATAGGATGAAAGGAAGATGGGATGGAATTCGTAAAATGAATCAGCAAGAATTTGATCGAACCTTGGTTGATTAGAGATCTAGGCGTGGTAGATGAACCAGAAGATTACGAATTGGATGTTTGGGCAGGATTAATTCCAATAAAACAAATTGCTGAATACCCAATAGCAGATGAAAGTAAGCCACAAAACATGGAAATCCCAAAACACATCTTAGATTATTACGAGCAAAATAAAAATAACTTCTAAAAAAGAATTAAATTCGCTTAAAATAGCATCGATTTAAATGAAAAGATTTTTCAAAATTGTTGGCGTGTTGTTCCTGTTATTAATACTAACGGGAGTTATTTTCTTTGTTTCTAAGAACGAGGCATTGCCCATGGGTAAAAAAGGAAAAGATGCAGATGCTTTGGCTACAAAAATGTTGCAAGCAATGAATTCTGAGGCCTATAAAAGCACCGAGGTTTTAGAATGGAGTTTCAGAAATGAACATCATTACAAATGGTTTAAAAACCAGAATAAAGTGCGCGTTTCATGGGGTAAAAACAAGGTAGAATTAAATACAATTTCACCTTCTAAAAGTAGGGTTTTCATCGACAATCAAGAAGTTGACAATCCAACGTTAATTGCCACGGCAACAGCCTATTTCAACAACGATTCATTTTGGCTGGTCGCTCCCTATAAGGTTTTTGATGCTGGTACAGAAAGAAAGATCGTAAAACATCAAGGGAAAGATGCTCTTCTCATAACTTATACTTTAGGAGGAACGACTCCAGGGGATTCTTATTTATGGATTTTGGGGGAATCTGGACTGCCAATTTCATTTAAAATGTGGACACAAATAATTCCTATTGGTGGTATTGAGGCTTCTTGGAGCTCTCTAAAGACTACAGAATCTGGAATTCTTTTACCCACATCACACACACTTTCATTGTTTGGGATGAAACTGCCGATGGGAAATGTAAAATCATACAATCCAAAAGCAAATGCTATTGCCCATAAAATACTGAAAGCGATCAAACATGACAATTATAAAAAAACCAATCATATCGAATGGAGTTTTGGTGGAAGACGTACTTATAAATGGGACAAAGCACAGCATATTGTTACTGTTTCATGGGATAGTATTCGGGTAGTATTGCACCCAAATAATTTAGAAAAAAGCAGTATTTACTATTATAATAAATTATCTACAACAAAAAATAAACAGCTCATTACAAAGGCAACCAATCTTTTTAACAATGACAGTTTTTGGTTGGTGGCTCCTCACAAACTGTTTGAAAAGGGAATTATACGAAGTATTCAAAAGGAAGCCGGTAAAGACGCTTTGCTGGTAAAATACACCTCTGGTGGAACAACACCAGGTGACGCTTATTTATGGCTTTTAGATGAAGACTTCATTCCAAAGAGTTATAAAATGTTTGTACCTTCGATGAAAATGGAGGGAACTCCTGCCACTTGGGACCAATGGATCACCACAGAAAGCGGTACACTTTTACCAACGAGTCATTCTTTTGGTGGGGGAAGAAAATTAAGTATGGGCGAAGTAAAAGCAACAATATAATGAATACAAAAATCATTTCCAACGGCATCTTGAGAGCGCTGAGCATATTAGTAGGATTTGCATGCTTTCTATTTTTTCTATATAAAATTCAATCCGTCATTATTTATGTGATTATTGCTGGAATATTATCGTTAATTACAAGACCTATTACTTTGTTTTTAAGACGGCGATTAAAGTTCCCAAACACACTTTCGGTAATCAGTACTATGCTATTTATGTTGACCCTTGTTTCTGGGTTAATTGGAATGTTTATCCCATTAATTACTGAACAAGGTGAAAGTTTATCGCTCTTACAAATAGATGGCTTACAGCAAAATATTCAAAGTATTTTCAATCAAATTAACGCTTATTTTTCCGCTAAGGGGATTGATGTATTATCGGAATTAAAAAATATTGATTTGATTTCTCAATTTAAAGAAATCCCTAACTTCTTAAACGCAATTGTTGGAACCGTTGGCTCTTTTAGTGTGGGATTATTTTCAGTTTTATTTATTTCATTCTTCTTGATGAAGGATCGTAAAATACTAAAAAATGGCATCCTCCTTTTAGTTCCAAACAAAACAAAAGGTAGGTTTACTGATTCTTTAGAAAAAATCAACAACTTACTCTCTCGATATTTTATTGGATTGATTTTTCAAATTTCGATTCTCTTTATATTGTATACCATCATTCTTTTAATCTTTGACATCAATAATGCGGTTGTCATTGCCTTCTTGTGTGCTCTTTTAAATTTAATTCCCTATGTTGGACCATTAATTGGTGCTGTCATTATGTTTATTTTGTCGATGACTAGTAATATTGGCCAAGATTTTCAAACGGTCATTCTGCCAACAACTTCGTATGTGATGATTGGTTATTTAATCGCACAACTCGTTGATAATTTTGCAAGTCAACCAATTATTTTCTCAAAGACAACAAAATCGCATCCATTAGAAATTTTCTTAATCATTATTATTGGTGGCTTATTATTTGGAATTACAGGAATGATTACTGCGGTCCCACTTTATACAGCATTGAAAGTAATTTTAAAAGAGTTTCTTTCCGAAAACAAAATTGTAAAGACATTAACCAAAGATCTCTAATTTTCTTTGAATTTAGCCATTTTACATTCCGAAGTTCAAGAATATATTTCAGCAAATTTAAAAACTGAAATCACAAAACTGATCTTAAAAGGGAGTCCTTTCGAAAAGGTTTCTGTGCAAGAATTAGCAAATCAAATTATTGCGAAACAAAAATCAGAGAAAAAATTACCTACCTGGTTTTCAACAGAAAGCATTTATTATCCTACAAAAATAAGCATCGAACAAACGTCTTCTGAAGTTGCTGCTGCACATAAAGTATCATTAATTTCTGGCGATTCTGTAATCGACATTACTGGAGGTTTTGGAATTGATGCACATGCCTTTTCTAAACAGTTTAAGAAAGTAGTACATTGTGAAATTAACGATCAACTTTCTGAAATTGTTGCCCATAATTTTAAGCAATTAAATATTGATAATATTGAAACCTTTGCAGGTGACGGCTTACAATTTTTAAAGAAAACTTCTCAAAAATTTGATTGTGTTTTTATTGACCCATCGAGAAGGCATGACGCAAAAGGAAAAGTTTTTTTATTGAAAGATTGTTTGCCGTACATCCCTCCAAAAATTGAATTTCTTTTTACAAAAGCAACACAAATACTTATAAAAACATCACCAATATTAGACATCAGCAACACCATCAAAGAATTAAAAAGCGTTGTAAAAGTTCAGATAATAGCTTTCAATAATGAAGTGAAAGAACTGCTTTTTTTATTGGAAAAGAATCCGCCGAATACTATCAGGGTCGAAGCCATTAATTATCAAAAAAATTCCCTTCAACAAATTGAATTTAACCATCAATCAGCAGCAAAGTCAACCTACTCGCCTCCCCTTACTTATCTCTATGAGCCCAATGCAGCCATCTTAAAATCTGGAGGATTTCATGAAATCAGTCATCAATTGAAGGTCTTTAAACTTCATCAACATTCGCATTTGTATACTTCAGACCAATTAATGGATTTTCCTGGCAGGCAATTTATCATCACCCAATCAATGCCCTACGACAAAAAGAAAATAAAGAAATTCATTGGCCAAGAAAAAGCAAATATTACAATTCGAAATTTCCCAAAAAGTGTTGCTCAAATTCGGAATGAAACTAAAATAAAAGAGGGTGGACAAGTGTTTATATTCTTTACAACCAACTTGGATAACAAGCAAATAGTGCTTTTTTGCAGGAAAGTTTAAATTGAAAGAACTTTCAAGACCTTTCGTGTAATTATTCAAGGACATTTTTAGTAAGTTTGTAAGGAAACAAAATTATTAAAATGCAAACACTTAATTACCAGGGGATAAAAATACTTCCAAAAACACAACTCAAAACAGAGGATGCCTTGGTTATTGAAGCACCCCTTCAAATAAATATTAATAACAAACCTTATACGGTGGTCATGAGAACACCCGACAATGATCTTGAATTGGTGAGAGGATTGCTGTTTGCAGAAGATATCTATAAGCAAGTAGCTATTTTTCATTTTGAAGTAATTGAGGTAAAAAAAAGCGGTGAAACCATAGTAAACATTACCATAGCTAAAGAAGCATTGGGAAAAGGATATTTGAATAAACGAACCTTGTTATCGGTTTCTTCTTGTGGGATTTGTGGCAAACAAGAATTAAAAGACCTTGCCGTTTTTGGTGATTCCATAAACCTTAAAAATGCAATGACAGCTACAAATATTCAAAAAATGTTTAGCACAATGCAATCACATCAAAAAACGTTTAAAATATCTGGGGGCAGTCATGCTGCAGCGCTATTTAATGCAAATAATACCTTATTGAGCATTCAAGAAGATATTGGAAGACACAATGCTGTTGATAAAGTTATTGGTGAGTTATTGCTCAAAAAGCAATTGAACGAAGCTACTTTTATGCTAGTTAGTGGACGTGTTTCGTATGAAATTGTATCCAAAGCTTTTATCGCAAAAATACCAATCATTGTAGCGGTTTCAGCGTGTTCGTCCTTGGCTGTAGATTTCTCTAAAGAGTTTGGTATTTGTTTGATTGGCTTTACGAGAGCTAAAAAAATGACGATTTATGCCAATCCCAACTATTTAAAATAAAAGCAACGGATGGAAAAAAAAATTCAAGCACAACCACCAACGAAGGTAACGGGAATTCAATTGGCAGAAATCCCCATCTCCGCTGTGGGTGTAAAAGCAATTACATCGGCAATGTCGCACATTAAAAAAGAGGTTGGACTGGTTAAAGGAATTGTTTTATTAAAAAATTTAAATCAAAAAAATGGCTATGATTGTCCTGGATGTGCATGGCCAGATCCAGATGCCAAACGTGCTTTTTTAGCAGAGTATTGTGAAAATGGTGCAAAAGCCGTTGCGGAAGAAGCGACAAAAAACAAGGTTTCTCCCCTATTTTTTGCCACACATTCAGTGCAAGAGCTCTCGGTAATGTCTGATTATGAAATTGGAAAAAGTGGAAGGATTACACATCCCATGTATTTGCCAGAAGGAAAAAATCACTATGAAGAAATTTCTTGGGATGCCGCTTTTAATATCATAGGCAAAACATTAAACGAATTAAAATCTCCTCACGAAGCTATTTTTTATACTTCGGGAAGAACAAGCAATGAGGCAGCTTTTTTATACCAGCTTTTTGTAAGAGAATTTGGAACCAACAACTTACCAGATTGTTCTAATATGTGTCATGAGTCCAGTGGCGTTGCACTTTCTGAAACATTAGGAATTGGAAAAGGATCGGTTACATTGGATGATTTTAGTCATGCAGATTTGGTAATTGTTATGGGGCAAAATCCAGGAACAAATCATCCTAGAATGCTAACAGCTTTGAGTCAAACGAAAAAGAATGGGGGAAAAATAATTTCGATAAACCCCCTTCCAGAAGTTGGCTTACGCAATTACAAAGACCCACAAAACCCTTTAAAATGGATGGGAAAGGGACAGAATTTAACGGATTTATTTCTACAAGTAAAAATAAATGGTGATGTTGCATTGTTAAAGATTATTTTAAAATTGATGAAATCGAAAGAAAAAGAAAAACCGAACAGTGTTTTTAATCATCAATTCATCCAAGAAAAAACTGCAGGATTTGACGCTTTTTTAGAAGATTTAGATAGCTACACGATTGAAGAATTATTACCTCAAACGGGTTTATCTCTCTCTTCTATAGAAAAAGCAACCACACTCATCATTCAAAATGAACGTATTATTGTTTGTTGGGCTATGGGTTTGACACAACACAAAAATTCTGTAGACAATATTCGAGAAATTGTGAACTTGTTATTATTAAAAGGAAGTATTGGAAAAAAAGGAGCTGGTACCTGTCCTGTTCGTGGACATTCTAATGTTCAAGGAGATCGTACCATGGGTATTTGGGAAAAACCAAAAGAAGCTTTTTTAAAGAATCTAGAAAGGGTATTTTCATTCAGCGCTCCCAGGAAAGATGGTTATGATGTTGTTTCAGCCATTGAGGCCATGGATCAGAAAAAAGCAAAGGTATTTATAGGAATGGGCGGCAATTTTATTTCTGCTACTCCCGATACTGAGTTTACTGCCAAAGCAATCCAGCAATGCAGCCTGACTGTTCAAATATCAACAAAATTGAATCGAAGTCATTTAATTCACGGAAAAAAAGCGTTGATCATCCCTTGTTTGGGACGTTCTGAAAAAGACTTTCAAAGTTCGGGAGAACAATTTATTACGGTAGAAAATTCCATGGGAGTGGTGCATCAATCAAAGGGACATTTAATGCCGCACTCCAACCAATTGTTAAGTGAACCAGCAATCGTAGCTGGACTTGCGAAGGCAACACTCCAAAACACAACAACAGATTGGTCGGGAATGGTTGGTAACTATGATTTCATCAGAGAGAAAATTGAAGCGACAATTCCAGGTTTTCAAAATTACAACCAACGAGTTCGCATTCCGGGCGGATTTGCCTTACCCAACAACGCACGGGAGAATGACTTTACACCAACAGCTACAAGAAAAGCAAATTTTAGCAACAATAAACCCTCAGCTATACCATTGAAAGATCATCAATTTTTAATGATGACCATCCGCACTCATGACCAATACAACACAACGATATACGGCTTAAATGATCGGTATCGAGGAGTTTTAAATGAGCGTAGAATTATTTTTATGAATCCTGATGACATGGAACAGCATGGGCTTCAAAAATTAGATAAGGTAAATTTAACCAGTCATTTTAATGGTGAGGAAAGGCATGCTTTGGGCTTTTTGATAGTTCCTTACGATATTCCAAGGCAATGCACTGCTACCTATTTTCCTGAAACAAACGTATTGGTTCCTATTAAAAGCAAAGCTGACATTAGCAATACACCTACTTCTAAAACAGTTGTCATCTCAATAGCGAAAGAGACTGCCAATTTATAAATTAATTTTTCAAAAAGACAGGATAGATTAATTATACCTGACCTTCATTTTTCAATTCATTAAAAACGGAAAAACAGTTTAAAAACCTGCGTAAGAGGATTAATGAGCTGTACTAAAATACTTTTTTTCAAGTGGTTACATAAAAAAGCGACATCAAAATAAATAAGATGCCGCTTTAAATGTTTTCACAACGGAATAATCCTTATTGTGAATTGATTTCGAGTTCAAAAAATATCTAAAGTGGAATATGGTATTTCTATTGTTCGAGATTATGTTTTTAGGCATCATTTAGAAACTCAAATTACTGAAAGAAAAGAACTTAAAGGGACTTCTTATATTGTTTGCAAAAGTTTAAAACTCCTAGATAAGGTTGTAAAAGTTAGAATAAATCATATAGGAAAAATAGTACAGATCGGAGAATATTAAGATTTCCTAAAAAATCTCAAAAAAAAGAAGGAATCCCCAAATTTTGATTTTAGCAATATTTTGGGGTTTCCTTTATAAAATTTCATGTAAAACAACTGGAAATCAATTCACAACTTCACTTACAAAAAATTAATTGTCTTTATTAGTGTGATTTTGCTCAAAAAAATAAAATCAATTCACAACTCAATACACAAGCAAATCAGACACACTGAGAAATACACTCTTAAAATACAATTCAAACTCAATTCACAACAATCTTTAATTAGATCCATTTTTATGATCGACTTATTTAAAATACAATTTGGAATCAATTCACAACATACTACCAGTCATTATCATCTTTATTAGCAATGTAAAGACATTTTTAAAATACAATCTAAAGTCAATTCACAGCAATTATTGATAAAACCTACTTGGCTCTTTTCTCAAAAAAGGTGTGTTGAAAAACAATTTAAAATCAATTCACAACTTTCAGGAACTGCGACGTTAATTATTGCAACACATGAAATACAATTTAAAATTAATTCACAACATTATTTGTAGCGATAGCTTTGTATTATTGGATCGTAAATACTCAATAAAAATAAATGATAATTAAGTCATTTAGACTTTAAAAAAGTATCAATAAATAAATGGGGCTTATAAAGAATAAGTGGTCGTTTTAGAGGAATAAGTGGGTTGGATTATGAACAGAAAACAAAAAACCTTACTATTTTTAGTAAGGTTTTTTAGGACTACACGAGTAAAAAGTTTACCAAGCAGCATCGAATTGGCGAATTGTTGACACCTTTCCGTCTTTGTCAATTATAAATTTTTCTAACAAACGCACATTTTCTATGGTTCCGTCTTTTAGAAATCGTTTTTCTTTAGAAACCACTTGTACGATACTTTGGTCCCATCCTGCTACTTGGTAGGGTAAAAAATAAACTGGGGTCGCTTGAATGGAGTCGAAATTCGAAAACATTTGAGTGAGCAATGTTCTGTTCATATACATGGGTGTTTCTAGATTGTGTAAAAATACTCTTACAGAATCTTGAGAAAGATTAAAGATGGTTTCAACATTCATCTTTTCATACCCTTCTATAAAAGCTTTTACAGTGGCGACGTTGGCATCGTCTCCCATTGAATATTTAGCACCCGATGAAACCCATTCGCCAGCTTGCTTGTTTTCAATTACTTCTGTTGTTTGATTGCAAGAATACAACACAACGACCAAGGCAAATATGCCTACTATTTTTTTCATTTGTTACATATGTTTTAGTTAATATATCAAATATAGCTAAATTAGTTGTTAAATGCAATTAACTTAGGTGAATCCCAATAAGAAAGGCTCACATTTCTGTGAAGCTTACCATAATTTAAAACTGATTATTGAAATCGAATTGGAAAACCCATTGTAAGGTCAAGTTCTTCAGATGCTATACGATCGCTTGGCATTGGATTAAATTCTACACAATTGCAAATGATTACTTTGTAACCAACTCCAGAACCTGCTCCATCTATTGCTGTGAATAATCGGTTATGCTCGCCGTATGCAATCCAAGATTCAGTTAAGAACTAGCGAGCAGCGATGCTAATTCGAGCATCAAATTTCCTATCACAAAATCCTAAGATTCAACGAGCGCTGGCCTGAGGTGCATTTGTGAAATGGTATAATACCATCGCATTAACTTGGCCGCCAAAATACCTATCGTCTGAAACAAAGAAAAATTTTGAACCTGCCTGTATCGTCTCTTTGCAATCTATAGAATCTTGAGCGTTAGTTGATAAAAACGTGATGAAATAACTCGAATAAATAGTAATTTTTAACACAATTAACGTGGAGTAAATTGTTTATTTTAAAAGGTTTTGGGACAAAATCTTCTTAAATTTAATCACAACTGTAGGGTATTTTTTCAATTCATTATTTTTTAAAATCATCTCATCTTTAAATGGTCAATCCTTTTTAATCGTAATTTTTATTTATTTACTCTAATTATTTAGTAAGACAAAAACCTCCTTAAAAGGAGGTTTTTGTGTTTAACAAAACTTATATTTTGCCTTCGTCTTAATACATTTTTGACATGGCCTTCGTTAGTTTTTCTGCAATTTTTGCAAGTTTTAATGTTTGGTCCACAGAACAATTACCTGGATTCTTGGAGGAAAATTTTCCAGCTTTCGAAGCAAGTTCAGTATAATCTTGCATTATGGACATGTCCGTTGGGTTAGCTTTGTACTTCTTTAAAACCACAATGTATTTGTCAATAAACTTTTCGTAATCTTTTAAAAATTTAGCACAATCATCTATTGGGTTAACAGAAATTTCAAGCGGATTATTTGTCGCGTTTTCTATATTCGTAAAAGCTGTAGTGCTAATAAAAAAAGCAAATAATAATCCAAGTACTTTAATAGTTTTCATAATATTGATTTTAGAGTATCCCTACTTCAATTTAAAGTCTTATTCGGGTAGTTCAGACGTTATTCGTTGGCAATCTAATTAAAAAAAAATAATTAATAAGCCCATATATAGCCCATCTATTTTCTAATCTCAAATTGATCTTGTTTTGTAAAGAAAAAAAACGAATTTTCTGCAAGCGAATTTAGGTACTATTTCTATAAAGTTTAATTATTTTTAGAGCTTGAGAAAATCCTTTAAGAGTAAACATATAAGATGTGCCTTTAACTTACATACACTCATTTATCTGGTAATAGAAATAAATCTGTAAGAAACAGAATCGTTCCAGTTCCAACATATATTAGAGAACTACTTGTAGAAGGAGAACGGCATCATAATATCTTTTCTGGAAGACAACAAGCATTAAATCAAGATTGCTTTAAGACCCTTTGGAATCGTTTTAAGTGACAATCAAGTATATTTTAAACAAGGACAAACATTGTGTTCGTTTAGGTATTTTGGAGCTATAGAAATCTCTAAAAAAAACAGGTTCTATAACCAAGCTACAGAAAGCTGTGGGACATTCCTCTATAATATATCTCTGACTTACTTAAGAGGATTTGAATTTACTGAATTCAAGGAGGAAGAGATGCCTATTAATTAAATGAAAAAATTAATCCTAATTATAGAATTTATTAGTTTTTAAATAAGAAGTAAGGATTATCAACAGTTTAACACTCAATTAGGACACTCTTAAAACCATTATATACTTGAGTTTTCTGCAAAAAAGAAGAGTAACCATTTCTGATTACTCTTTAGTAGATAATTTTATCGAAATATTGAACATAATTATTAAAACAAAAAAATTTGAGTTAAGAATTAATGAATAGTAAAAAGTAATTTAAATCATTTACTTTTCAAGTTTTGAAAAAATCACTCCTGCAATTGAACTTAAAAGCAGTAAGTAAGCCCCAATTCCTAATAAACTAAAAACATTGAAATCTCCTCCAAGACTAACCATTTGTGATTGTTTGTCTCCCATACTGATTGCTGCATATAGACATGCCGATAAGACAAGTCCAGAACATATTCTGGCTAATAAATATTTATCGATAAAAGTCAGCACTCCAAATGCAATTATCAAAAGTGTTAACAAAATTATTCTGGAGTAGCATTTTGTGATAAAATGTCTAAAAACGACACACTTAATGGTCCTAATTTAACAAATGGGAGAAAAAGTGAAATAATCATTACTACAGCAATACCTAATCTAATTTTTTTTGTTTTTGTTCATAATAGTTTGTTTTTAATTTATCCATTTCTGTTTAATGTCTTTTTTAGGTATAATGCTGACAGTTTAAATTTAGTTATCTTTATTTTAAAATCTAAATGATAATTAAATTTTAATTCATACAATCCATAGCTTTTTCCAAATATGCTTTAACCCATATTGCAGCATCTTCTTGATTGTCTATGCTCGCCTTTGCCTCCTCCATAAACTTTTGCGCATCTGACTGAGTAAAGTCGCCAGATTTCAATTTTTCACATACTTCTTTTCCTGCTTTTTCACCAGCTTCTTTAGGATCTGTACCTCCACAACCTACTAAAACAGCTGTAAAAACAACTGCCATTAAAATTTGTTTGATCTTCATAATATTGTTTAATTTAAGTTATGCCCACAATATAAAAAAAAAATTAATTTATATAGCCCAAAAACAGCCCATGAAAGAAACAGAAAGGTTTATAAATTAAATAAATGAGGTAGTGGTTCGTATTTTAATAGGATATAAATGTCTGAAAAAGAAGTGGTACATTTCAACATGTTTTTAATAACAGAAATCGATTAACAAATTGAATTTTATTGTCTTTAAATTCATTATTGATGTTTATTAAATGTGCTCTTTCTAATTTCTTACTATTTCTCAAACTATTCCATTCATTTATCCAACATGAAATAGATATCCCTAATACAATAACAAAAAATTCAAGGGTGTATGTTATAGCATCCTTTTTAACTTGTTTACTCATGATATCTTTTTCTCAAATACAATTAATTTCTAACAACTGAGCTTATTGATAATGGGAGATTAACTATTTAAAATTTAAGCAAATAGGCTCTATAACCAAGCTACAGAAAGCTATGGGATATTCCTCTATAATGTATCTCTGACTTACTTAAGAGGTTTAGAAGTTGCTGAATTGAAGGAGGAGGATATGCCTATGGGTTAGTGTTTGAATTTTTAATTTTTAATAAAAGCTGTTTTATAATTCCAATAAATATTAAAATTAATGACGGCCAAAAAGTTAGGAATGCCATAATTCCAAATATAACTGGATTTGGGTCATCTAATATTCCGAGTTTGGCACACATCATAATTAATAATAATGGAGAACATCCTACTATAAAAATTATGAGTCCTATTTTAGTAAGTTTATTTATCTTTTTCATTCGTGAAATCTATAACTTTAGTTTTGATTAAACTATTGAATTATAGATAAAGGTAAATCTACCTAAAATAATATAAGAATCAGACAGTTATTAAAGCTATGGGGCATTCTATAAATGTAAGTTCAACCTATTTACTAGGTTTAGAACTCCCTGAATTGAGCGAGTAAGATATGCCTATGATTAAATGAAAGAATTAACATTTTTTGTGTGATTACTATGGATTGGGAGGTCTAGTTTTTTTTGGGTTTTTACTCAGGATAATTCAAGTTAGTAGTGGAAGTGTGGCAAAAAATATATGGATACAACTAAATAAGCCTCTAAATTGGGTGAATTTTAGGAAAAAATATGTGTCAAATGTGCGTCAAAATTATAATTATTTTAAAATAAATACTTAAATTATAAAGCGTTAAGTGATTTTAAAACCAGTATGGATTGTTGGAAATCCTTATTAATAGTAAGTTTTAAGCAACAAAAAAGCCTCACATTTCTGTGAAGCTTTAAGTGAGCCCTGCAGGATTCGAACCTGCGACCGCCTCCTTAGAAGGGAGGTGCTCTATCCAGCTGAGCTAAGAGCCCGTAATTTTAAAGTTGTTACGACCAACTGTGTCGGGGTGGCAGGATTCGAACCTGCGACCTCCTCGTCCCAAACGAGGCGCGATGACCGGGCTACGCTACACCCCGAGTGCAATATTTATTTGCGGAGAGACAGGGACTCGAACCCTGGCGACAGTTACCCGTCGACAGATTAGCAATCTGCTCCATTACCACTCTGGCACCTCTCCTTTTGACATCAAAATCGCGTTTGATATTAAAAATTGCGAGTGCAAATGTAGTATTACAATTAGACTTTCGCAAGGTAATTTTAATAAATTTCCGTTTTTTTTATTCGGGATATTCCACGCGTAAATGGTAGATATTCATTAACTTTTTCTTAATCACCTTCTTAATGATTTCTATCTCTCTAAAAGTGATGTCCGAATTTAAAAATTGTCCATCATTCATCTGTTTGTCTATAATTTTATTAATCAATTCATCAATTAAAATTGCTGATGGTATTTTAATACTTTTTGAAGCCGCTTCCGCTGCATCACACATCATTAAAATGGCTGTCTCTTTCGAAAAAGGAATCGGTCCTTTATATTGAAACTTCTTAATATCTACCCCCGGATTCTGGGCTTTCTCTTTCATGTAAAAATAATATGTAGTACTTGTACCATGATGCGTTCGTATAAAATCGATAATTCGATCGGGTAAATTGTACTTCTTTGCCAATTCAATCCCTTTAATTACATGATCAGTAATGATCTTAGAACTGTCTTCAAAAGAAATATCGGTATGCGGGTTTACCGCCGTAGTTTGGTTTTCCGTAAAATACATCGGATTTGGTATTTTTCCAATATCATGATACAACGCCCCAGTTCTGACCAACATCGAGTTGGCACCAATTTCATTGGCTGCAGCTTCTGCTAAATTAGCGACCTGCATAGAGTGTTGAAAGGTTCCTGGTGCTTTCTCATTCAATTCTCTTAAAAGTTTGCTATTGGTATTTGAAAGCTCCAACAACGTAACATCTGAGACCAAACCAAAAATTTTCTCATAGATGTAGATGAAAAAGATCGACAAAAATGACAAAACTCCGTTGGCTGCAAACATCATGAAGTAAAAACGATTGATCTGTGAAGCATCCCCTTCTTTAATAATTGAAAAGGCAAAATAAGTCAACATATAAATAAGCGTAATTTGTCCTACTGAAATAAACAAATTGGCCCGCTTGTACAGTTCAGAAACCGTAAGAATGGTAACTATCCCTGCAATAATATGTAAATAAATAAATTCGAAACTATTTGGGACAATAAAACCAAGCAATAAAATGGTTAAAACATGCGTAAAAAGTCCCAAGCGTGCGTCAAAAAAAGCTTTTAAAACAATGGGTAAAATACTCAGAGGCACCACATACAAATAGTCGGAATTGTATTTGATAACCAACGTCTGTATAAAAATCATTAAAAATACATTCAGAAAAATGAAGGTAACTTTATTGTTGTTCTTAAATATTTCAACACGGTATTTGTGCAAAAACAAAAGCAACATCAATAAAGCCAATGCAACTAAGATGGTATAACCAAAAACAATCCAATTATAATAAGACTCCGTCCAAACCTTCGATTCGAATTCACTTTTTAAAGAGTTTAAAATGGCTAAATTTTCTCCTTCTACAATGTCTCCTTTCAAAATAATCAACTTCCCTTTAGAAACCTTTCCTTTGGTATATGAAATGGCTTCTAGGTCAGCAGTAACCATTTTCTCTGTAAAAACAGCATCAAAAGAAACATTGGGTTTTATAATTTCTGATAAAATAGTAAGCACCGTATTCTTAATATAGCTGTTTTGATTGCCTTCCAGTTCTTTTTTGATCTCTAAAAATACCCGATTCGATGTCAAAAAGGTCTTGTAAGCAATATCTTCTACTCGATTGTTGTCTTTCAAAACCACCATCATGTTCTCTTCAGGAATCATTCCTTTACTGGTCATCTCTAAAAAACCGTTAGCATATACTTTCCGAATAATTTTCTCTCCTTTGCTCTTATAAAGCATTAAAGCAGCTTCCGTAATAGAATCATTTTCTGATAATGGTGCGAAACGCTTTTTAAAATTGTCCAAAACCTCCTGTTCAACTGCAGTATTTTTTAAGAAGTAATATTTCGAGTTGGCGGAAATGGCTTCCTTTTCTTGAATAATTTCTGCTTCCGTTTTCTGAATCGCAAAATCAAAAGTTGCATACAAATTGTCGTATTTCCATACCTTCCCGTTATTAAACTCATATTTAAACTGTCCGCCCTTAGGAAACAAATAAACAATCGCCACAGTGGTAATTAGGAACAACAATACCTTATAAATAATCGTATTATTTTGATAAATTTTATTTACAATTTTGCGCATAGAAAAAAGATTACTCCAACAAATTTACAGTAAAAAAAGTAAGGCATGAAATTCACTGAGACTTATAAAACTTAAATTGATTAAAAATGGTTATTTTCGCAATAGAAAAACCAATTAAATCCATCGA